>Ga0114975_10003233_pt1 | contig 10907 bp, 7 predicted proteins | sample S_130626_EF_Meta_FD_87031 | JGI IMG/M metagenome (GOLD analysis project Ga0114975, IMG submission 87031) | Freshwater microbial communities from Lake Simoncouche, Canada to study carbon cycling - S_130626_EF_MetaG | ecosystem: Environmental > Aquatic > Freshwater > Lake | place: Lake...
ATACACAGGCGGCGGAATTCCAAGAATTTCAGGCGCAGTCAGCCCAAACTATTGCTGGACTTCAAGCTGAAATACGGCGTTTAGGGGAGGGGGGTCAAGGTAATGAAGCAGCTTTAGCCGAAAAACAACAGGAATTAGCGGCAGCGCAAGCGGCCTTAGCAGCGAAAACCGCTGCACACGAAGCCACTGCCGCCGAGTTAGCTACAAAAATACAAGAATTAACCGCGTCAACAACGGCTTTAGGCGAAGCCGAACGTGCATCGGCTGCTAAAAATGCCCAACTTGGTGAAAAGAATGCTGCGTTAGGAACACTAAAGGGAGAACGCAATGCAGCATTAGCTGCTACGGCAGCGCAACGTGGCGACTTCGAAGCCAGATTAGCAGAAAGCGCTGCCCAAGTAGAAGCTTTGCGTGCCTCTATTGGGCCCAAGGATACACGTATTACCGCCTTAGGGCAAGAGTTGGCAGCCAGTGCAGCGCAATTAGCAGAGGCCCAGGCAGCTACAGAAGCCCAGCGCGCGTTGACAGAAGCTGCCACAGCCCAAACACAGGCCTTAGGTGCACAATTAGCAGGTGTAGAAACTCAGCTTGGGCCCCTACGTCAAGAAGTTGAAAGCTTAACAGCCCGCCTTGCGGCAGCACCAAAGCAAGGTGATGCAGATGCACACCAAGCGGAATTAGCTGCCGCGCGTACATTGTTGGCTGCAACCGAAAGTCAAAAGGCAGCCGTCGAAGCCGAATTACTTGCTGCTCAAGCACAGGCACGCGCGGCGGCGGCCGCTACAGCTGCAGGTGCAAACCAAATTCCTGGCCTTGAAGCTCAAATACAGGATTTAGCTGGCCAGCTGCGTACCAGTGAACAAGCAAAGGCAGCTGCGCTTGCCGAAAATACTCGTTTGTTAGAAGCACATTCTGCAGCTGCCCAAGCGCATCAAGAACAAATGCGTGAATTACAGACGCGATTTACACAAAGCCAGGCTGCTCTACAAGCGCTTCAGCCAAAGGTAGCCGAAGCCGAAGGCAAAGTCGAAGCTGCCCAGCGCGCTGCAGAAGCCCGTGGTCAAACCGACCAAGAAGCTGCGCGTGAAGCGGCAGCTGCAGCTGCAGCCTTAAGCGAAGCAAGAGCAGCCTTAGAAGCTGAAAAGGAAACTGGGCGTGCTTTAACTGCAGAATTGGAGCAGCTTCGTAGAGCTCAAGCAGCTAAAGAAGCGGAATTTCAAGCCCAGCTTAGAGCCAAGGGTGGCAGTGAAGAACAGCTGCGCGCTGCTTTAGCCCAAGCTGAAGCCCGTATGCAGCAACTAAGTAGCGCGGCCAACGGAGCACAAGGTGTTTTTGCTGGTCAAGTAGAAGCTGCACGCCGTGAAGCATCAGAGGCTCAAAGCCAACTACGTGGCCTACAGCAAGCTCAAGCAAGTCTACGCGCTTCAGGTAAAAATACCGATTCCCTACAGCGCCAGCTACAGGCTCAAGCCCAGCAGTTGGCACAAATAAGTGGGGAGCGCAATGCAGCCGCGCGTAATCGCAATACCTTGCGCAATCAGGTCCAGGCAAAAAATAGAACCTTGCGAAACACAAATGCCAGACGCCAAGCCGCTGAACAGCAAGCCCAGGGTTTACAAACGCAAATGGGAACCATGCAACGCACACACCAAACAGAGTTAGGCCAAGCCCAGGCAAAGGCTGCCCAACTAACAGACCAGCTTGCATCCATTCGCCCACAATTAGAAGCAGCAACCGTAGCTGTTCAACAAGCTCGAGCGGGTCAACAGGACCGGACTCAATTACTAACAGAGTATGAACGTCTCAGAGACCGCTACGACGGCTTGCGCCAAGAAAAAGATTTGTGTGATGCCCAGGTTGAACGCCTATCTGCTCAAAGGGAACCAGCGCGCGCTCCCGAATATATAGCAAAACAAGCAGCACCAAGTCGCAGTGTCCCTGGATACATGGCACCTACAGTATCATCAACACTCAAACAGCGTAATAAACATCAGTCAAATGGGCGCCCAGGTTGGCGTGGTGGCAGACGCTCGGGCAAGGGTCCCGCTATTCGGATATTGAACGGCACACGCTCAAATAAAAGTGCAGGCAACAAGGGTGTAAAATTTCCAAAAATCCGCAAACAAATTCCCCACCTGTGGTAGGTAAATAAGGATGAGTGAATTAAATATTCTCCTTAAGCTAAAATATAGTTTTTATAGCGCATTAGTCTTTTTCTTGGTAGCAAATCCTGAAACATATATCTTGACTCAAAAGATTTTTGGCGGGTTCTTAACTATTGCTTCCAGCTCAGGGTGCCCGACAACACCTGGATTCTTTCTTCACACGTTTGTCTTTTTCATCGTAATGGCCGCAATGATGATGTTTCCCCGTGATAAATAGCAGTTCCCAGACCCTTTAGTAACCAACAATACAACCTCAATAACAATCTATTTTATAATTTGTTATTATAGAAACCATGTATTTGCCAGATAAATATTTCAAGGGCTTATCACAAACAAAGAAACGCAAACGGACACAAGAAATCAAAAAGTTTGGTTCAAAGTCCCACAAGGACCCATCGGCTTATGTTGGTTTCGCTACAGATAAAAATGTCAAGACTAAGCCCAGTGGATACACCAAAAAATTTCAGAAGCTTTTTCCAAATGCTAAAACCTTGAAACAGAAGGCCACCGCAACTGGTGTACCCCTAAAATATATAAAAGAATCTTATAATCGCGGCTTAGCTGCCTGGCGCACAGGCCACCGACCCGGTGCAACCGAACAGCAATGGGGCTACGCCCGCGTTCACAGCTTCTTAACCTGTGGCAAAACCTATGAAACCACTGATTCAGACTTAGCCAAAGAAGCCAAACAAACTAAATCGGCCCGCAATTGGTGGGCCAAATGCGGCACATTTTAATCAAATGCATAATTAAATGGTTTGCCAAAAGCTAACTGATGAAAAATATACATCGCGCCCAAGCCCGCCCTATCATGCGAATGAATGCAAAGATAAGACGCTGCCAGGTAATAATGGCCAACTCTATAAATCAGTTCCCGATAAGCGTAATGTATATACATGGAAATTAATAAAACAGTCCAGCACAATGACCCGCAAAGCAAGTAAATCAACACGTTACACAACCGTAAATAATGGAGCAAACTTCTGGATAATCGAAGACTACCCAGCCGACAGTCGTGTAATAATTTACAAAAATAACGTAGAACTAGTCAAGGTGGCCGAAATCAAATATACTGCACTAATGCTACCAAGCAAAACCTCCAAAAAATTTATGGAGGGCCTCTATATTAAGGGTAACACTGTTTTAATTCAAAAAACAAAATCAACCTTTGTATTAGTGTATGATTCTATTAGTGAGTTTAAAATTAAACCTGATGACACTCCAGAAGAATTTGTGAGTCCCATAGGCAACAACGATTCACCTTACCCCTATTTAATATGTAAAAATAACGTATATATACTATATGAGTCTGGTTATTTTGCAGCAGTTCCAAAAACGGCCCTTGATTTAAACAAAGATGTGTTTGACCAGTATAACGGAATGAACACATTTAAAAACCATCCGCCGATTAAGGGCGAAAAAATTAAGTCTAAAGAATTATTTTCACCATGCGACTGCCGTTGGCGGGGCACAACAAATTGCGGTAAACCTTGTCCTAACTAAATCTTAAGCAATGTCTCAATAAATTCCGCTGTTACATCAGGCCACTTATAGCCAAGCACCGTTTCACGTGCTAAAGCTCCGTGCTTTGCAACAAGTGTCGAATCCATTAAATATGTTTCCATGGCGCTGCATACATCAACTGCATCTACGCATGCAGTCTCACCGGCAACAGCGCTGTTTGAATTAGCTATATAATAACTATGCCGAAGCGGCACAAGTATAGAATTTTCCCTGTTTGCGTATGTTTTAAATCCGCCATGGTCAGGCAATACTTGTGGCTTACCTAAGCCCATCATTTCAAAATTACATAAGCCGAATCCCTCCCCTTCTGCACATGATACACCAATATCACCGCTGTTGTATATCATGTTTATAGTTTCATCGTCATGGCATAAATCCTTTGTGACAAGTAACATTTTGTTCATATGCTGTTCAACAGGAACGCCGCGCTTACGTAGCTCCCGCAAGTATATATCAACAATGGGATAGCCTCCACGGGACCCATTATCGCAGACGCAAAACAGCCGTATATCGCGATTAGGCCAGCGGCACACCAACTCGGCAAATGCCATTACAAGCAAGTCATACCGTTTTCGTAAAGTATTTCTATTAACGGACACAATCAGAAATGTTTCCTTGGGCATATTTATTGCGTCACGTGCCTTAAATTTTTCAATTAAAGGATGTGCCACTGGGTCAAATGCGTGTTTCATTACGCCAACAGGTTTAGTAAGGCCCTGGTCAATTATAACCCTTTTCCAAAACTCTGAAAATACAAACACTTTATCACACGTATGATTTAACATATCAATGTGCATGGGCCGTTGACTCAAAAATACCTGGTCCAAATAAACAAGCACTTTCATTTTTACCCTGACGTCAAAGGGCACCCTACGCAAAGCTTCAAGAAACCCGCCAACCACATTGGCGTCATTGTATAAAACCACCACATGTGGTTGAACCGATTCTGCATATTTAGCAAAATCACTATAGCCAAATCCACCTTGATTATTAAGGTCGCAAATGGCCTGAACTTTAACATTTGACGGATAGGGTCTAAAATTATCTGAATTTGCCATGACTATGGGAATTTTCTGAAAACCAAAGTGATATACATCAAACTCTGGTAGCCCGCTTAGAACTTTGATAATATTCCATGCCACTTTACTGTAGCCGGTAAAGTGTTGGCAATGCGTCGACACAAACAGAATTTTTTTTGCCGGTGCCTTATACATAAAAGAGTTTGTTTGACCAGTGTCAGCAACAAAATTCACAGCAGGAGCTTCTTGTTCCGGCTTTGCTACAACAGTATCACTTTGTAATGTTTTTAATAATTCATCAAGATTTGGGGTCATTTTTTGCTCGACCACGCTACTTGATTCTGCCGTTAATGATTTTAATAGGGCATCTAGTTTTGCCGAATACATATTACATTATAGCACGTGTATGAGTTTAGGTCTCTTTACAAAATACCAAAAAATTTGAGGTCATCCACTTATAATTTTAACAAGTAAAAGAAGCAAGATGATGCGCCTTACGCTACTTAGCCTTTATCTAACCAACGCCTTTTCCCTTATTAAGGATTGTAGCAAGGTGGATAGCCTATTCAAGATTAATGCGCTTGGATTCTGGCCTGACCCAGCCATTAAGAATGAAAATTCTACTGTTTCATTTGCATACACCAATCCTGGCTCTGCTATTAGTGCAGGCACGGCTAAGTATAGCTACACTTACAATTTCATTCCTCTGACTCCCACTACTGCCGACCTCTGCACACAGACTACGTGTCCCATTGAGCCAGGCACCTACAACCAGTCAAGTTCTTCAACGTTCCCTGATGTGACAGGCTCATTAACAATCAAACTTGAATGGTTTGATGCTGCCGGCAAGCAACTTCTCTGCGCCCAGATTAATACGAAGGTCCGATGAGTGCCCAAGCAGCTGCCGTTTTCTCCGGTCCCGTTGTTGGCATAGTAACATTAAAAGATACCCCCACTGGTTGTCAAATAAATGCCAGTTTTTCACACATGCCTCCAGGCGACCATGGATTTCATATTCACGCAGCTGGCGACATGCGTGCAGCCGGCTGTGCAGGCGCATGTAGCCATTATCATGTCGGTCCACCCGCCGATCATGGAAATGGTCCAAAATCAAAAGGGCCCCGCCACACTGGTGACATGGGTAATATATCTATGGCAAAACCAAATCGCCGTTTTTTACTAAAGGGTGTCAAGGTTGCCGATTTATATGGGCGGTCCTTAATTGTTCATGAAGACCCCGATGATTTAGGCCAAACAGACCACCCTGAGAGCAAAACTACTGGTAATTCGGGTAAACGTATTGGGTGTGCACTAATTGGCCGTGTAGAATGTAAATTATCAAAGCTAAGGCAAACTCGTAAGACACATAAACAGACAACACCTAAATAAACACAGAGGACTGTCATAATGCCAAGACCAAGACTGTTTAATGTAGGAAATAACATGAAAACAAACCCCACTATAAAGCAAAATCATCGCAAAGAAACTATACCAAAAGCCCTGCGCGAACAGGTATGGAAGCGTTATATAGGTGATAAGTATAGTAGGAAATGCACAGTTATATGGTGTCAAAATATAATTTCAGCTTTTGATTTTCATGTGGGGCACAATATACCAGAATCAAAGGGTGGAACGCTTGACATAGAAAATTTGCGGCCAATTTGCGCCCGTTGTAATTTATCAATGGGTTCAAAATATACTATACATGAATGGAATGAAATGGGCGGTAGGCCTCAGGGCTGGCGGCGCTATTTTTGCTTATTAAATTTCTAAACCAAACCCAGCCAACCACACTTCTCACAAACCCAATCAAATACAATCAAATACAAATTAATATAAAAATTAATCAAACAAATAATTTTTATATTAATAACCATTACTATTCCAAAAATTATACCAATGCTGCCGCAATAGCGTGCTTCAAATACATCTTATAGCCAACCCACCACTGCCCCATTTCCTTTTGTATTTTCTCCAATACGTCAGGGCGCGAATTAATACTGTTAATAACTGCACCAGCCCCCGTCCAATCTTTGAGTCCAAAAAGTGGCACATTAGTTGAACCACATAAAATATTCATGTATGATTGGTTTTCGTCCAATCCTACAATAGGAATGGCGCCATGTTCAAGGGCTTCATAAAATCTATACGATTCAACGTTCCAAAACCCATTAAGGCATGGGACAAATTTAGCGTCACGCAACGTTTCAATATATGTTTTTTCACCTAAATTCAATGGACTCATCCATGTGGGTGTAGTATGCACTAAGCATTTAGGCACCTCCTGCCGCAAAATATCAATAATTTGCGCCCGTCCAGGTCGGTCTAATGCACCGGCAAAGGACCATGTCATAGTACGGCCGTTAATTGGCACAACAACCCCTCCGCAATCAGCTCCACGCCCATTCATATAACCTAAAGGAAAATGTATGACCTTTTTGCTAACAGCTTCAGGTCTCCAGTAATTTCTAAAAACGCGCTTGACACCAGGATGATTATAAATTCCAATATCAGCTTTGCATTGTTCATCACTACAGTGAATTAAAAATATTTCACAATCCATGTGTCGGTTAATCCAGCCCTCAACTACAGTTACGGGCACCACGTGCTGATAAAAGATAAAGACCCGTCCAGATACATGTTCGCTACTTTCCCTCCATATAAATTTCTTAGCAAAAATTTCACTTAGCCATTCTGATTCCATACACGTGTTAGACTGACTTGGAGCAAAGTATATCATCGTATTTTCATCATTTGAAACAGCTGTCTCACATGGACTGCTGCTGCTTGAACCAACAGCAGCAATCTCTTCTGGCTTAAAACTCTCAACATTGTTCCAAATTTCAGTATCAAATTTGTCGACACGATTGAAATTATTGAAGTCTGCATTTTGATAATTTGGGTCTGCATCTTGAAAGCATCCAGCAATTAGTGGCGTAGTAAAATATATGTTGAGCAAGTTATCACCATGGTTAACCATCATGTGGTCAATGCTTGTAAAGATTCCTTTTTCTTCAATCAGTGCACAAAGTTTAGCCGCCCCCGCCTTTGTAATATAGTAGGAGTAGGCACAGAAATGGAAATATCTACGCTCAGGGCCGCCAAAAAGACTGTGCTTTTTAACCCGTGCAAAGTGTGCGTTTACAGGCTCCGTCACAAGTGGCAATGCCTTCATATTAGGTGGCAAAACACCTCCTAAAAACACTATATCCGTATCTAACGGCAACATCCGTGCCTTTTCCGCCCATACATTCATGAAATTCTGGCATAGCACAGCGTCATCTTCAAATACAAGATATGAGCTATATGTTCCGTCGCGCAGCCGTTTCCAAATATTATAGTGCGATAAGGCAACTCCCATTACACCTTTTTTCCATTTGAAGTCATTATTTCTAAAGAGATGTACAAGGGCGGGCGTCAGTGTAAGTGTATTTCCATAAACTGCCGGCTCACGATTGCAAATTTCATCCATATAGGGATGAGAATTTTTAAATTTTTCAAGTCTGTCCTGGCGATGGTCTAAGTTTATTATGTAGGCTATGTCGAAGCCTTTCCCAACGTCACCAACAATTCTATTGCGGATATACATTAAATTTAGCAAATTATCCCATGCGCGATTCAGAGTAATAAGTTCTGGTTTAACGCATACGCCAAGCAAGGATGTAAAAAAACTTGCATATTTTCCGCCAGCAGTGAAGCCAATAATATCAGTGCTAAACATTGGTGCTGCCCGTTCCAAATCTGTTAGTCCAACAGCAGCACTGAATTGGGGGCCCCACATTCCGCCAATTATACGACCCACATATATTTGTTCCAAAGTTAGCCTGTCCCATACCTTTGCCAAGTCTTTCTCATCGTACCCATAATCCATATACAGAATTTGTGTCCCCTGGGCAAAAGATGCATCTGCAACAACTAAACACAGCGCCTTCCACCCTGTATGGGTGTTTGTCCAAAAACCAGCCCACCCAGGATTCCATGTTATGTCAAGCATAATAACACGTTTGGCGCCGGCCGCCTCCAATTGTAATTTCTCATCGGCACTAATATCCCAGGCCCATACATACAATGGACCCATGCGCCTAATAAGACTTTTAGTGGCGTCAACTGTATGCCTTGTGCAGCAGGTTACAATAGCGCGACCGCTGGTATCCGATATTTTTTCTGCAGTGTAAGGTGGCAGTGATGGCACCTCTTGCTCTCTACTTCTGGCACTTGCAGCGCCCGCGGGCGCCCCCGTTTTTCCAACAAGACCGACCATAACGCGTGCCAAGATATCCCAAATTTTAGCATACTCTTTGAGTTTTTCCTGACTTAGTAAAGGAACTCTTGCCATTGCCGCCCATGCATTTGCGTCATTATCAAGTTTAGTAATCTGTTCTAAAAGTTCGTCATAACCGAGCCCTGTTGCATTTATAAATCCACCATCGTTAAATTCTAAATGCACCTCTGGGTCGCCCCAATAAATTGGGACACAGCCTCCCATTTTAGCGTGTAAAAGTTTCTCCGTTACATAGCCTGCGTCCGAAGAATTTTCACATACCAAGGCAAATTTATATTGTTTGTAAAATTCTACTTTGGCGTGTTGCCCACCAGCACCACCAAGCCCGCATGGAATTTGGGGCACATTGTTAAACAACACGCCTGCACTGTCAATAGGCTTATATCTGGAAACAACGTTATAAAGTGTATTACGCTCGACACAATTGGGATTGGAGGCAACAAACACGCAGAACTTATTGCGCACCAATCCTGACCCACATAACGCTGTATTGAGTGGGAAGGGCTGTGGATTCCTGATTAACTTGATATCTTGGTTGAACCAATTTAGCTCAAGCATCCAGTATGGTAAACGTATGTAATTTTCACCACTTCGCTTAAATCCCACATTTACTAAGGCCGCATTACGTGGGCCAGTATTTTCACCAGTGTAAAATATTTTGGGCACATTGGCAAATCGCGCATCAGCGTGCGCTGAGCCAAAAGGCCCAAATATAATTATGTTAGGATTAATATTGTTTGCTTCTACTTGTATACCAGCACGTAGCAAATTAGCAAGAAACACATTATGTTGGGGTTGAAAATCCTCCCACATATCAAAAAACCCAAGTCGCAGCGTGCCCCCAACCCCACCAACTCCACCAAGTCCAACTCCACCAACTCCAACTCCACTTTTAGGTTTCTCCACATCTTGTAAAGACTTTTCAAGAATGCTGCTTAATGCAGCCCGTGTTTCAAAACGCGATGACCCCCATTTTTCAATCAGGCGCGCCTGTACCTCCTTATGAGCCCCCAATGTAAGTTTCTCAGCACTAAGCCGTTTCCAACATTCAACCGCCTGGCCAATCCGATTTAACTCATAAAAATAACCAGCGCCGCTTATATCACGTAATAGCTCACAATTATGTATCAAGGGTATTCCTAGATATAGTGCATCTAATAACATATACTTGAGCGGGCGCCAGCGCTGATGGGAAATAATAACATTAGGTTCGCGACGTAAATCGGGTAAGCGCACACGTTTGATAAAATTACCACTAATATCTCCATTTCCGTCTGCCGTGTTCAAATGTAAATTTTTCACCACGTTGTTTACGAAAAAGGGCCGTGTGCTCAATACTTCTGAATTTAAGACCGTCCAACCAACAAATCCTGTCTGCTTATTAATTTCGCTACATATAGTAAGGGGTAGCGTACATTGACTTGTATTTGATTCGTTGCTTTCACAAATAGCAATTTTTAGGGGCCCGCCCCCAGAATTCCATTCGGGCACACCTTCTGATTGAATATATGTATCAAGTAACACTGGGTCCCATATAAACGGGCATGTATATACAGGGCGCCTACTCAAAAATGCCAAATAATCAAAATCAGTCTGTTTGAAATGGCCCCATGTCCATATTGCATCAATGTTTTCAAAATTGCGCGGCGCCAAGTTTAATGGATATACCGATGACTCAATATCATAAAAGACAGGTGGGCGGTGATAAAACATAACTGACCGTAAGCCAAGCTGCCGCCTAATAGTAGGGGGAAGAAACCACCCAATTTCAAGAATAAGATTGTATGTATGTATTTTAACACCATTTTCAAGCTTGATAAAAGGTATAGAGGCGGCCAGACTTTTACAATCAATAAACCAATCAAGCGAATCAGCCGGTAAAATAAATTCAACCGTGTGCCCAAGCCCCAACAGAGC
>Ga0114975_10003236_pt1 | contig 10897 bp, 13 predicted proteins | sample S_130626_EF_Meta_FD_87031 | JGI IMG/M metagenome (GOLD analysis project Ga0114975, IMG submission 87031) | Freshwater microbial communities from Lake Simoncouche, Canada to study carbon cycling - S_130626_EF_MetaG | ecosystem: Environmental > Aquatic > Freshwater > Lake | place: Lake...
ATGCCGTGAATGATGTATCAAATGCGGTAAATGAATTCACAAGTGTACCTGAAATAAGCAAGGATATTGATTTGCAGAACATTATGTCCGACATTGAAGGTGTGAAGAAATCAATCCAAGATCTTTTTGCGAATATTAGTGGAATACTTACTTGTGTAGATATAGACAAGACAACTCCCGAATATAAAAAATTTATGGAACTTAAAGAAAAATATTTAAATGGGGTACATATACCCAAATATTCATGTACTACAAAAATAGATCCTAAAAAGATATGGGATATATATGATCTTTTGGAAAAATTGTCGAAACGTTTGACAGAATCTGTAGAAGATAAAGTTTCGACAATAGATTTATCAAATAGTATTTTAGATAGCGAAAAAAGTGTTACACAAATAAAAGAAATGTTGAATGAATTTGTAAATAAAAATAAAATTAATGTAACTGTTGGTGGCGGGGACAAATTCAAAAAGAATGATATAAAAAGGTTATATGATGTAGTAATAAAATTTATTGAGAATACAAATCCTGGTGATTTTAATAGGGACGATTTTATTAAAATGGTAAAGGGGCCTGAAAAAGAACCAAAGATTTCAGAAACAACTGGTCCAGAAACGAAATCTCCAAAATCTCCACCAAAATCTCCACCAAAATCTCCACCAAATTCTCCACCAAATTCTCCAACAGAATTTACAACGAAATCTATAGAATCAACCGAGTCGACAGTCAAAGGATATTTAATGCATAATTTAGCGTCTACAATAGTTTCAATTGCAAATTATAGAGTGAATGTGCACCATAATTCCGATAATGATGATAGTAGTGAATTAAGTGACGTAAGTGACGGTTCTTTTGGCAACAATTTGTCGAGTAACAAACATCCCTTCCCCAACCTATTTCCCGTACACACATTTAAAGGTACAATAAATCCGGATGACGATCCCTCTGTTAAGGGTTCAATCGGTCGTACAGACAATAAAATTCCTAGGCCTAGTATAAGTTATCTTGGAGATGATTATAATTCTAGTGATTTTGATGATTCGGAAACACATATATCTGGAGATGACGATAAGTTTTATCCAGACAAAGTAGACAATTCAGATGCAATGATTTTACTCGCATTGGCCGATAATTCTGATGACGAATCCAGTACCAAAAAAGATGATTCTGATGACGAAAACAATTCTGATGACGAAAGTGAAAGCAATCCGGCTACTCTACTTGCATTATCTACACCTCAAAATTCACCTGATAAAATTAATTCCCAAGATTCTCAAATCAAAAGTGAAAACGAATTATTGAATACTAGTTCTTTACCAAAAATTAATATCGATCACGAAGATAATCGTACACCTAATCAAAATGTTGAAATTCCATTAGATGATATTCCACTAGAAAGTGCATCTGCAATATCTCCAACTGAAATCGATAATTTACAAGCATCGGCTCAACTTGCTGCACATAAAGTAGGAAATAAAGTTGGAAACATCCAAAAAGTGGGTATAGCTAGTAATTATAATGAGAAAATTTATAATAATGAAATTACGATAAGTTCTGCTAGTCGCGCAATAAACTACATTTTACAGGAACAAAAAACATACTTCGACACTGTACGCGACAATACTACTTATAAGATGTATAAAACAATGAAACCAATGACCCACGTCGCCGGCTCTTTACCTAAATATACGGACAGTGCAAATATAAATGACGATAATACAAAATTAAATATTCAATACTTTATGAGTACAAAAGAAACCCCGTATTCGATTGAAAGTATTTCCGAAATATTTAAAGATATGAGGTATAATGTGAGAATTGATGGCGTAGATAATATAATTAATCTTCTTCCCAGCAATAATTTGATTGGAGTATTACTTTGCAATTCGAATAATGAGTTTTACGCAATAACTAAATATGCAAAAGATTGTTGGAATGTGAATGATCCAACTGTTCGTAAATATTCATTTGTAGATTTTAACAGTATTTATTGTTACGACATAGATAATATGAATAAGTATTTAAATGCACCAATGAATAATTTGAAAAATAAGAATATAACAAAAGCACTTTTCGTATATGTAAAAGAAGATTCTTATAATAGTATAGCAAAGGCTAGGCAAGATCATTCCGAAACAGCTATGGAAGAGGCGAGTCATGGGTTTTAAATTTTATAAATCCATTACTTTTGGTAATATCAAAGGAAGATCCTAAATGCTTTTTGGCAATTTCAAGTGTGATACGCTCCATTTCCGTCAGTGTCTTCATATACTCTTGAATCTGTTTCTCCATTTTTATATTTCAACTATTTAGTTTTATATTTCAATTTTAAAAAAATTGATTTATAAAACTTACTTTTATTCACACCAAAAAATGATTTTCAGATATAATTTGGACACGGAATTCACCGGAAAGTTGGTTTCTTTTGCAAAAATCAATCAACACGTGGAGCGACGTGAATATAAAGAAAAATGGGAAGAATGGATTCAAGACAACAAAGAGATAGTAGATGTTGAAACGAGGCGGTTGGAAACATTGGGGTACAAGGGTGATGTCATACAGAAAATGTACAAGAGCGCACGATATTATTTTCGTACCAAAGAGTCTTCGGGGGAACCTAAACAGCGTCGCGAATATATTTCTCCAGACAAAGAAATGCTTGCAAAAATCGATATATTTCTAGAGAAAGAAATGCTCGACCCAGAATTTACACCACGAAAAAGTTTTGAAAAATTCTCACTGGAGAATGATGTCCCGAAAAAGACATTTAAAAATCGATATTATTTGGCGAAAACGAAATGAAAATAAATCTAATATTCAGTGTATGTTACCATACTTTCATATAGAAAAATATCAAAAACCTCCAGAAAATCCCAAAAAAAAGTTTTTGTCCTTTTTCCAACCAATACAAACAACCAAAATGTACTGTTTTGAACAATATTTAATGCATTATTTAGAAAGCGGAAAACGCGATATGGACGACTTATTGCAGAATTACCCTATGCCGAATTTCCCGGAAAATATTCGCAAACAGTTTTTGCAACAATGTAAAACCGTAGCCGAGCCTTTTTTAAATAATAGTTCAGAACTTATTCGATTTAAGCCTTTATGGAATGAATGTAATTCAAATGCAAGTCACGCAGTAATTATTTTGGACCGCATTCCAGAGGCAGGAAAAGCAAATGAATGGATGATAAAATTATTAAAAATATTTATATTGGGAATGATTCCAGATGTAAATAAACGTAAAAAGGGGCAAGAATTCCGCGATATGTTACAATCTCATTTATATCAATTTTCGCCAGATTTTATATATCATCAAAATCAATCTCTACATCTCCCATTGTAACAGAACGTACATTATTTCGAATTTCTGCGTGAATCTGTTCTTGCTGTTCTTCATAGCCATTCGTAAAATGCACCACCTCATCTTTTTCGATCTCCTCTTTTTCTTTAGGGGCGAAGATCGACCAATTTTCATTGACTGTATTTGTTAGTTTTGTCCTTTCTGAATCATTGTACACTTCAAGGAGATCACAATTTTCTCTTTCTTTCTGTGATTCCCAGTCACGAAGTCCAATTAATATCCAACTTCCACGTTCGATGCAATTATCTCTTCTTCCGCGACTCATAAATTTTCCAGGGATTGTGCAAAGCCGTTTTTTTCCATCCATACAAAACACGTCTAGTTTATTACCACCTAGTTTTGTAACAACTTGTGCATATATTTCCAGGTCATCTGATTTCAGACGTAATTTTTTGTCTGAAATCAGATGTTTTCTAGCTTGGTTCTTGTGTTTTCCTCCGTTGACGTTCTTGACCATTTTTGAATAATATATCAAGTTATCTTTAATATTTTATATTAATATGAAACTTTGTATGGATGTTTGTAGAAATGTAAAAAAATTTAGATATGGTTCTAATGATTATAATAGATATGTATTGGGATATGGTGAAAGTATTATGAATTTAATAAGGACTATATTTACTATTCAAAGATACTACAAATCAACCCCAGAAAAAATAGTGTTTGGTCTGGATAATATCGCGGTAGTTATAGAGTCTGAACCACGTCTTCTTGAACAATTAACCCAATCTAAATTAATACCCAAAAATTAATATCAATAAATATTATGTTATTACTCATAAATAATTCCACAAATGGAAATGTTTTATCATTTATTTTTCAAGTACGAAAAACATTAAAGGCACTTCATATTCCATACATAGAAACAAACAAAATTGATGAAAGAATACTTTCTCATAAAATAAAAGGAATTATTTTATCTGGAAGTCCAATGATGTTGGAAACAGATATCCTCCAAAGTTTCGCCAAGAATTTCTATTATATGCTCAAGTTGGATGTACCTGTCCTCGGTATCTGTTTTGGTTCTCAATTATTGACTGTGACAAATGGGGGGACGTTATTTAATCGCGGACATTCTTTTTGTGAAACAACAACAATGCGAACAGATCCATATTCCATATTATTCCGCGGATTCACCCATATTGATTTAAAATTCTGTTTTACAGATCTGCCTATTCCCCCAAAAAATACGGAAAATATGGGTTGGATAAAGTTAGATGGGAAAGAACATCCGATTGCTTTTGAATATGAAAAAAATAAGGTCTTTGCTTTGCTAGGCCACCCTGAATTGCACGAACATACACATTTTATATATCGTAATTTTTACGAACACTGCAAGAATTACCGTACATTTTTGTTAAAATAAGTCATCCACGAGAATTTTGAATAAATAGGATTGCTAACAAGGAAGGGAAGTTGTCTCGTGCAGTCTAAATTCTTCCATTGTTGCGGAGATGAAAGGGTCAAGATATTAAAATGCAATGGATATTTTTCTTTGTATTCATAAACAATGTCTGTGTAAATATCCATCGAAATATCTTTTTCATAATCTAAATAAAAAGAGTATTTTTTATATGACACATAAAAATAGGGTTTTGTTTTTTGTAGTTTGGAATATATGGGTAAAATAGAGGGTGGCAAATTGTTTACATTATAAGATTTGTTTTTATAATGCAACCAAGATTGTGGATTGGAAGAAGTGATGTAAGTTGTTTCGTCGTAGAAATCCATTGTGAACGATTGTGAATACGATCCATCGGTTATTTTTGAAATAAAACAATTTTTTTGCACATCTAATAGTTTTTCTTTTTCGCGAGTGTTTATGATAAAGGTAACATAATATTTGGGTTCTTTATATTCTAATTTATGTAGATAATAGACGGCAATAATAAGTAAAAGAACAAATAGGTACATAACATAATAATAAAAAATAAAATTGAAACTATTTTAAATTCACATATTATTTATATATTCAGTCAAGATGCAAGAAATGCAAGCTCCCGAATTCAACTTTGCTAAAGCCATTCTTACGGAGAAGAAACCAGATTTATCATTAAAGGAAGGATGGGTTCACCTGACATATGAAAATGGTAAATATGGAAATGTAAAATATACATATGCGGAAAAAAGCCAAAAAACAATTGATGCAGAATTGCTGGCAGAAGAGAAACGAGAGGTTGAAGAGTCTTTGAATTACAAAATGGCGGAAATCATAATAAAGATGGATATTCGTCGCGAAAAATACCGTATACAGGATTTGATTGATTATGGATATGACAAGTATACCGAAGAATTTTACTATGAACCCGAAACTTCGGACGACGAGCGCTAGATCTTTAAGCTCTTTTGGTTATAATAATAAAAATAATATAAAAATATACGACTATTATTTAGTAAGGACAATGAATTTTATTGGAGCAATGGACAAAAATGCAATCTCATATGGAGAAAATGGACATGCCCAGCACACGTGGTCAAAGTCGGATTCAACCCAATATACATATAGCACTATTCATAAAAAAGGATTGACGGTTGAAACCAAGATTCAGGTGGAAAAATCCTTTTCTTATTTTGAGGACACAATAACCCAGATCAGTTTTCAGCTTGTACGAACAAAGACGCCGGTGAGTGTAATCTCCAAATACCGGGAGACACTTATCCAATTGAAGGCCAACCTCGTTGATTGCGATCAAGAATCTTCTGCGAAATACAGAGAATATATTGGAATTTTAATAAAGATGTGTGCGCAGACAAGAGACATTATAGACGGTAAAGGTGAGTACGCATTAGCGTATCGTATGATTTTGATTTTGAGCGAGGTCTTTCCTAAAGTTGGTGCACAAATCTTTAGCCGGTTTGTTGTTTTGGAACTGGACGGGAAACCTGTTCATCCATATGGCTCTTGGAAGGACATCAAATATATCTCTCAATTATACAAAGATACGCGTGGAGCGAATATGTCTCATCTCACCTTTAGCACGAAGTTGATCAATACGCAATTGAAAAAAGACGACGAAGCATTTCGTGATGGCGCCCCTGTTTCTCTTTTGGCAAAATGGGTTCCACGAGAAGGATCATCCTTTGGATGGATGTTTGAAGCACTGGCTGTCGATTATTACAAGGACATTATGAAGACCGCCACGGAGGAAAAGAAGCAGAAGGCGATTAACTTGTGCAAAATGAACTATCGCAAATTGGTAAGTAAATTGAACAAGCACTTGGATACGACACAAATCAAACAATGCGCAGAAAAATGGTCAAATATAGTGCCAGAGAAGGTGACATCTGTGACAATGTTTCGGAACAAAAAGGCCTTTTTAAATGTGACGAAAAAAGGAGATCAACGATCCAGTCAAACAGATCGGGTGGAATGCGCGGAACACTTTGAATCTTTTTTTCAAAAGGCAAAGGAAGGAAAAACCACTGTAAAGGGAAAGAGAGTGGGATTGGCAGATTTTGCCAAGGAAGCTCTTACCCTCATTCAGTACAGGAAAAATCTCAATAAAGTAGATAGTGAAATTGATCTGATTAATCTTCAGTGGAAGGACAACTCCACCCAGAATGGTGCATTAGAGTCATTGGTACCATTGGTAGATGTATCTGGATCAATGAATGGAGACCCATTGCACGCTGCCATTTCCTTGGGAATTCGTGTTGCAGAAAAATCGAAACTCGGTAAAAGGGTGCTCACGTTTACATCGACCCCTGAATGGGTGAACTTGTCTGGAATCGACAATTATGTGGATATGGTCGAAAAGTTGAAAGGTTCACAGTGGGGAATGAACACCAATTTTTCTGCCGCCCTGTCTATGATTTTAGACGTAATTGTGCAGAATAAATTGAGTGTGGAAGAAGTAAAAGGAATCGCATTAGTGATTTTTTCAGATATGATGATCGATGCTGCCGATAAGAACTACTTTTCAATGTACGATATGATTGAGAAGAAGTATGCGGATGCGGGAATACAGGTGCACGGGGAACCATATTCGACTCCACACATTATTTTCTGGAACTTACGGTCGACAAATGGATTCCCAAGCTTGACAAAGCAGAAAAACACTTCAATGTTGTCAGGTTTTAGTCCGATGTTGTTGAACGCGTTTTGCGAAAAAGGGGCGGAATTCCTAGAAAATCTAACCCCGTGGGAACAGTTAAAGGACAGTCTCGATCGACCTAGGTATAATATCCTGGATTCAATTATTCAGGATAATATTTAACGTCTGTGTTTAGATCTCTTGCGTCTAGACCCTTTTCGGTTGCGTCTAGACCTTTTTTTACTACCTGCTTTCCATTTTTTTATGGGAAAACGTCGGAGTTGATCTTCATCTTCTGGAATTTCAAAAGGACCGTCAAACTTTTGATAAAGGGGGTTATTAGGATCAGAAAAATAATCTTTTTCGTTCCTTGTACGTTTCATCCATCTTACAAAATTTGGCAATTCCTCCGGAATTAAAATCGTACCATTAAATATATTTTCCATACTTGTTACATTAGCAAGATTCCATTTGGTTATGTCTATGCCATCCATATTTTTATTTTCAAATAGTCCGTCCATATTAGTTACATTAGAAACGTCCCATTCTGAGATATCCTTATCAAAGAAGTTGTGTCCACCTGTTGTAAGATATATTGAAACATACTCGTAAATATTTTCGTCATCAATGACACCACCCTGAGTACGACGAAGAAATGACATATATATTATATATTATTTTAATATATCTAAAATAATATAAATGAAACTAAAGACTACTTGGAAGTATAAATTCGTCCATTGTTTAGAGGCGGCGTCTTTAATTGTAGGTGCATTTATAGCAAATGACATTATAAAATTGTATTATGAAAGTCAAAATAAACACGCAGGAAATTATGCGAAATACAAGTTGTATCACGCCATATTTGTATTTATGTTTGATATGATTATCTTAATTACTTTTGAAACATTATTTAGAGAATCTCCTTGATTAAAATTGAATTTTTACTAAATATAAATCTTTTGCAAAGATGTTGGCTTCTACCAGATTTAATTCGAAAACTTTCGAGGAATATGCAAAATATATGGAAGAAAGAGGACTGCATTACGGAACGCCCATAAAAATAAAAGGATCTATTCAACTGAACACTCTTCTTTTCGTTGTTGAGATGAACAACGAGAAGAATCGGATTGAAGGGGTCGGACTGATAAGAAATATGATCGACGCGAATCCACATTTTATTTACAGTGATACCAATTACAACAGATATGTCTATAAAGGAAAATACAGGATAACTCGCGAAGAGATGGAAGAACACGATAATGATATGCTCTGTATCTTGGAATTGATTCTATTTAAGGGGTATACTCACGTCAAGCGACATTGTGGAATAACAATGATTCCACCAAAACTATTAGAGTGTGATCGTGTCCGTGGCCTCGATTTGACGGAAAGGATGAAGCAATTATTCAAATTTTTGAAGGGAAATCCCGAAACCAAAAACTTAAAGATATTGATAAATTAAAGGTATGGTTGACACAGATGTGGATAATTATTCTTTGGAGGAACTCACCGCCATTTTAGGCCTTTCGTACCCGGCAAGCGAAGAAGAGGTAGTTGTCCAAACAAAAAAATACATTAATAAATACAAAAAACAAAATAACCCGGAAATGGTAAATTTTTTTCAAGATATACAAGATGCATTGATAGAAGCAGACGATTTGAAAATTGAGGAAAAAGATTTGAACTCGCAAAATGTGTTTAATGTACCCGTTCAAAAAGACACCTTGAATCCTCTTTTGAAAAATGTCACCAACCGATTAGTAAACATAGACAGTCAATACCGAGACAATACATATGAAATGGGATTAACGCAGAGCGCTTCATATGACAATACTGGAACAGAATATTCATCAACCTATTTTAATGCTAATTTATGTGAACAATTGACAAATGTTTTGTCAATCACAGTGGATAATGTGATTATTCCCAAAACGTGGTATGCAATCGATGTTTGTTACAATAACAACTTTTTTTGGATAACTAATATGGGAGTCGATTTTTTAGTTATTATTAAATCTGGGAATTATTCTGCAAATGAATTTGTACTGGAAATGAACAAGACTCTTTTTTCTATTGGTTTTAAAACTAATACTGGAGTGATATCAAACATTTGCACATATGATGATAACACCGGAAAAGTAACATTTACATTTGTCGATATTATTGATCCGAAAGGCAAGCCTATGAATATTAGTTTGACCGGTGAACTATTATCTCATCAAAGTTCGGATTTGAACGACGAAAAATTATTAATGGAAGCATTGGACACATATGCCTATTTTACCTTTTTTGATATTGGAAATATTAAAATGTACAAATATATTTACAACAACGGAATTACAAAAGAAATTATGAATCTACAATACTGCACACTTGCAATAGGGACAATTGACAGTACACTTGGTTGGTTAATGGGATACAGACTTCCATACGAGTTTTTAATGCCAGAGGGGAATCCAGCGAGCGTGCCATTGAATTTATCAGCTTCCTCTTATTTTTTAATATCTTTGCAAGATTATCAGACAAATCGTGTTAGCAATGACATTATTACCATAATAAATAAGCAAAATTCACAAATTTCTTTGCCTGGTTACATTACGGAAAGTTTATTGTATAAATGTATTAAGAAAAAGTCTTCCATTTCTTCCAATTCCAGAATCAACGAAAAAACCGTCGACGATTTGTTGATGAATTTTTCGCTATTATCGGATAGTAATTTGCAACAATATATCCCTTCTGCCCCGAGAGTATTGACACAATCTCAAATGTATACAACAAACGAAATCATCAAAAACAACAAACAAAAATCCATTAATTATAAAACAATGGCACCAAATACAAATGATGTCATTGCTATTATACCAATAAATACACAGGGGTTGAATTCGGGGAACTTATTTATCCAAGATAAAATACGCACCAACAAACGAGTGTTTTTTGGACCCGTAAATATTGATCGATTCACCGTAAGACTATTGAATGACAAGGGTGAATTAGTCAATCTAAATGGCGCAGACTGGTCATTTACATTGAATGTAGAAGTATTATATCAGATCTAAGTTTTTCGGTAGTAACAGCACTCTGAATATCCTTTTGTAAAATTCCATCGAAGCTCATTGTCAAATTCATAAATATTATCTTTAAACCCCCAATCAATGTTTTCGTTGATTTTGTCCTTCCATTGAAAGGGAGAAAACCTTATTTTGCTATACCCGTCAAAAACAAATTCTACTCCATTGCAAGTTAAGACTGCACAAAAATGGTCCCCCTCATTGTCGAGAATGGAAGCACTATCCAATTCATATATATGTCCATTAAAACTGAATCTTTTGGGCCTCTTCATAATTCCAGAAACAACAATAACGTGTGGAATCTCTTTGTATGTTAAAAGCTCTTTCTTCCAATCCCCCGACACGACAATCATATTTAATTTATTGTTTCCCAAAAATCGAATCAATGATTGATAATAGGTAATTGGATTTCCGGCTTCGCC
>Ga0114975_10003237_pt1 | contig 10890 bp, 9 predicted proteins | sample S_130626_EF_Meta_FD_87031 | JGI IMG/M metagenome (GOLD analysis project Ga0114975, IMG submission 87031) | Freshwater microbial communities from Lake Simoncouche, Canada to study carbon cycling - S_130626_EF_MetaG | ecosystem: Environmental > Aquatic > Freshwater > Lake | place: Lake...
AAAAAATAATATAAAGATAATTTGCTTTCTTTTAATATAGAACTAGCACTATGACAGATACAGCAAAATTAATCAAGCGTTTAGAAAATAAAGCAAAAGCCGGTTGGAAATGTTATTTTATCGAACGGGATTATGTTTATGATTTACAGAATACTAGGGATAATTTGCGGGAAGAAGTTGTGCAATTAAGACGTTCTTCTACAAATGTTAATTACGAACATTTAAAACAAATGTTTCTTACTTTATATGATAAAGTAGGTGAATTATGTGATTGCCCTATTTGTTTTGACACAATGACAAAAGAATTAACTTTTATTCCATTATGTGGTCATTTAATTTGTAAAAACTGTAAAGATAAAGTTTCTATTTGCCCTATTTGTCGTAAATCATTATAAATAAAAATATCTGTGTCTGTATATAATGCCTTATCAATTTCGTTATTTCATAAATAAACATTTAGTTTTTCAATCCAACTTAATTTGTGAGCAATGTAAAGCTTTAACAAAATCAGGAAATCGATGCAAACGTATGGTATGTATCGGTTTGCCTTATTGTTTTTCTCATTTGGCTTCAATACAACATTTAAAAATCAAACCATCTACTATTTCAAATGCCGGAAAAGGACTTTTTGCCATAGATGCATCAAAACGACCAAATGCTGTTATTTTTAATCAAAATGCCGTTATTTGTGATTACAATGGTGAAATTATCGATAAAAATGAACTAATTCACAGGTATAATTATCATACAGCACCCTATGGCATTCGTATTAATAAAAATCGATTCGAAGATGGAGCATTAATGCGAGGCATTGCTGGATTAGCTAATCATAAATCATTTGAAAATTGTAATGCAGTATTTAGACCATTTAAAGCAAATGGAAAATTTTATATGCGATTGGTTGCAGTAAAACCTATTCGTAATGGAGATGAAATATTTGCAGATTACGGCGACGATTATATTTTTGATGATGGAAGTTCATATAAAACAACATACGTAATAAGTAATAAGTAATATCTTCATAAATAGCTATTTCTAAAAGTCCTCCTAATCTTTTATATGTCTTTGATATAGTTCATATGTTGCCAGACCCTTTTTGGAAACCGGTTTTTTGAAGATATTACTTATGACTTATGACTTCTGTAGGGATTAGGGATTAGGGATTTTATTAGGGTTTGTAAAATAGATGCATTACTGTGCCGTTCCGGCCTCTCCCAGCCAAGGTCTTGTGTAAACCTCTGGACAAGACCCTGACGCTCGGCGGAAGCGTAAAGGTTTTACCTAAAGGCTTGGCAAAGAACATTGGCCGCCGGGCTTGGCAGGGGACAGTGAAGAACAATTATTTATGCCTCGACACTTTACCCCGACTCCTACCGTCATAAGTAATAAGTAATATCTTCAAAAAACCGGTATTTGAAAAGGGTCGGCTTAATACATAATATTATGAAACAATAATAAGAAATAATGGGGGAAGTTTTAAAATAGCATATTTTGAAGATATTACTTATTACTTATTACCATATAAATAAATTAAATCTTTTTATAAAAAACAGGCACTTTATTTTCATATTTTCCAATTTCCTCACCACATTCTTCATCACTTATAACTTCATATATGAAACCATCAATTTCATTTTCAACATAATAAGATTTACCGTCAATTTTCTTTTCATAAACATCCGTTCCACAACGACATTTCCAATTATTGCAATGAATGCAAAATAATTGATGATTTAATCGATGTTCTTTATAATTAGGATTATTGCATTTACAAACTCTTTCAACTCCACAACCAGCACATCCATATTCATCAACAATAATTGACGATGGCGTTGAAACAGATGCAACACTTATTGTAGGACAAGATTGTTTTTCATTCATAGACACATTATTCATTTCAACAGTAATATTTTCAATATCAGCTGGTTCATCCTCAACAACAACATCTCTTCTCTTAATTCCAATCCAAACGTATCTCGGTAATTTTTCAGGGCTACCAAAAACTTCAACTTTCTTTTGTTTTCGATTGTCTTTTGGAATTTTTAAATTCTTTTCTAATACTTCGTTAATCGTTTTAGATGAGTTAATTTTTAATTTTTCATCTTTCGCCCATTCTTCAAGAGATGTAGTCAATACGTAGTCATTATTGTTGTTTGTAATTTCATAATAACGGTTAAACTTTTGAATAAATAATTCTTCTTTTGATTTTACGACACCAACATCTTCATCAACAAAATGTCGTTTGCAATCAATGCCGATAAAGTATTCATTAATGCATTCAAAATCGTTTTTAATTAATAATTCAAATAGTTCTTGTGGTTTCACTGTTTTAATGCCAAAAGTTGCATCAAACCATAATTTTAATTCTTCAACCAAAATTGATTTTTTAACTTTTTTAGATGGGTCTATAATAATTTTTTCATCAATAAATTGTTGCATACGATTTTGTGAATTTCTATATTCTAATGTTTTTTGCACCACCATTTTACAATCATTCACCATTCCATTAGTTTTAAAAGCAATTTGAACTAATTTATATAACATTGCCTCTTTCCAACACTCCAACTTACTTTTTAATGTTTTATCTTTTAACCAAACACTTTCGTTATCAATAATATAAGGTTTACCAGTTTTATCATCAATTTCACCAATATCCTTAAATAAAGTTTGGAATTCAATAACTTTAATGCGTCGCCAAGTGCCAGTGTCATTAGAAAAAATATTAAAAAAATAATTAGAGCAAACCACCAATGAAAAGAAACACTTAAATGATACAACCGGAAGAAATTTTTCATTTGCTGTAATGGTATCTGTGCCAGTTAATATTTTCATTACACCTACTTGCATTCTTTCACCTTTTTCTGGCTCTTGCATTACAGCTAAACGACATCCTTTTAATGCATAAATTTCACTAGAACATCCACCAATGCTTGGACCTTTTTGGGTAATAAGTGATACAGGAATGGGTTTACAATAATCTCCTAATACAAGTTCCATTAGACATATTAACATTGATTTACCATTAGAACCATCGCCATTGTAAAATGAGAATGTTTGATTTGCATTTAATCCATAAAGAGTCGAAGCTAAATGTGCCCACATATAATCTCTTTGCTCGTCATTACGAAAGACCTGATTAAAGAAAAAATCAATTTCATCTAATACTTCTTGTGAATGATTTGTGCTATAATTAATATTCGTAGATTTACTGCATAAATCAGATGGTTTAGCGGGACGAAATTCTTTCTTTTCTAAATCAATCACACCATTGGCACAACACAAAATAGTAGGATTATTATCTAATTCCATTAAAAAACCCATATCTGAAACTAAATCAGCTAATTGTCGCATAATTTTATTTTGAGTTTCAACAGTTTCAAATTTAGTAATTAATGCATTGACAGCTTTAATTTTAATTTCCATATTAGTTATTTTATCTGATAAAGCAGTCAATTTTGATTCTAATTCCGCATAATCTTTGTGATTTTTCTTTAATCCAGTAAATGATTGCCTTAAAGTTTGCTGTTCTTCTTCATATAATTTCATTTTTTCATCTAACGGATTTTTATAATTTAAAAAATATCCTTTTAATTCAGTCGGAATTAATTTACGTATATTAGCGTCGCAATAATTCCATTTAAAATTATCACCAGTTTTAGAAGGACTAAACATAAACCATTTTTTTTCACTACTGGGTGATATTTGGGAAACAATATTTTCGTTGTTATATTTTAAACATAATTCGAGAAATGTCAATGCCATACGATAATCAGTTTGACGAAATAAAACAAAGTCAATATAAAATGATGATTGTTTTCTTCGCCATTTTACATCTAATTCTTTCTTTTTTTCCGCATCACTTTGTTCTGCTAATTTTAAAATTGTAGACCAACCAACTTTAAATGCACCTTCTTTTTCAACTTGATGATAACAATCATAATTTTCATCTCTATCGTTGTTAGGTGCATCTCGTAATATTGAATATACAATATCAAATGAAATACCAATATGTTGTGATGCTTTAATAAATTTAAATCGATTTGAACGCATACCACAATGTGTAGCAATTAAATTTTTATCAATTAAATTAGCATAATCAATATATTTGCTTTCCAAAATATTCTGATTTACCAAATCAGTAAATCCTTTTTCATCAGCAAAATTAATTTGTTTTTGAGGAATTTCTTCTGTATGAATGTGTAAATTGTTTGCATAACTAACAATGGTATCCACAATATTATCATTAAATATAAGATTTGCATTATCAGCATCAATAAGTGAAATATCATTCACAATAGGTAAATCATTTAATTCATCAATTGACATCATAAGCATTGGACGTTCTGGTTCATCATCTTTAACAGCATTTAATGAACGCAATTTTTGTTTTCCATCACCATAAACTTTAATATCTAATAATTCTTCATTTTGCTTTTTCGATTTATCTAAAAATATATGCTCGTTAATCTTTGATAATGTATCTAAAGCCGGATTAATTTGATTTACTAATAAATATTTTTGCAATGCCTTGGTTGCAGCAATATTGGTAATAATGATATGAAAACTATACTTTGGTGGCTTTTCTTTACCATTTATAATTACTGGTGTAGGTCGATGAGATTGAGATACATTGAAAATTGGGTCGATATTTGTTTTATTCTTCCAATATAAACTTAACACAATTAATATACGTTTTAAAATCCATTTTGCTGTTTCAATTTGAAATATTTCTGCAAAATCATCATCTTTATGATTTATATTATAATCAAAATCATAATAAACTTTTACAGGGATATCATCAGGTATTTTTTCAAAACGATGATTCCTAATAACTTGAATAGCTTTAACATATTCTTCAATTGGTTCTTCGCCTTGAAATAACTTTTGATTTGGTAAAGGGGCACATCTATCAGTATACGCAATCATTTGTTATACTCTATATTAAGAGAATTTCTTTATATTATTTTTAATCTATATTAAAACTAATCTTAAAGTTTGATAACAGGGGGTATTTTTTAGTAATAGGTAATAAGTAATATCTTCAAAAAACCGGTATTTGAAAAAGGGTCGGCAAATATAGATAGTATATGATATAATTATGATATTCTCTGGGGAAATTTGAAAATAGCATATTTGGAAGATATTACTTATTACTTATTACTTTAAAGAATATAGCCATATGGTCTAATAAATTAATTCCAATTTTGATAACCCTAACGCAGAGGAATCCGTAGTATCTACGGATTGCTATGCCTCAATTAATTAAGTGGTTTCGAAAAAAATCAAAGATAAATGACAGATAAAAGAGCAAGAGAACGAGGCAATAGTATGCCTAGAGATGATGAAATAGAGACAAAGATTCCAAAAATTGTTGGTTCAGGTGGATATCCTGATTATGAGAAGAAATTGCAAAAAGATAATGCAAAAGCAAATGAATTGTTGCAATCAATTAAACAACATTTACAATTAGCGGAAGCAGATATTAAATCAATTGTGAATAAGAAAGCAATGGTTGATGACCCTGATGCCGCAATTTTTATTGCTAAATTGAGAAAAGTGAAGAAAACAAAATATAATAATGATGCTTTACTTTTGTTTAAAGCAATTGATACTGATGGAAATGGAACAATTGAGAAAGGAGAGATTTTAAATTTTTTAAGAAGTATTAATTTTTCAATCGATGAAGATGAACTTGCAAGTTTTGAATTATTATTTAATTTCATTGATGACAACAATGATAACGTCATTAGTTCAGATGAATTTGTATCGGCAATTACAACTGCTGATGAAGCGAAACAATCATTATACAAGCGTTTAACAGACAAAAATATCGAAATTTATTCTGTTGCCTCTGTTGATAATTTAAAGATATTAGAAGATTTAAAGGAAATGTTTTCTGAAAAGAAACAATACTTAAATCTTCACAAATTTAAATTACGAAATGAAATTGTAAATTTAGATTTAACAAATTCGGCGACTTCATTTACATCAAATCACATTGCTATGTTAAATAAGTTTGTTGAATTGCCTGTGGATGATTTATTATTGGAGATACAATTTGCAGAATGGTGTAAAAGTTTTTTAATGAAAGTGTGGAAACTAAAATCTAATATTTCAGATATTGATAGCTTCTTATTGGACTTTTTTACAAATAAGTATGACGAGATGATTGATAATAATACTCAATTAAGTTTTACTGGAAAGAAATAAGTGTGATTGTAATCTGTTTAGTAAATAATTTAAAAAAACAATTTAAAGAATAACCACTATCTTTTAATATAGAAAATGCATTGGGCTGACGATGTGTATTGCGTTCCATATGATGAACCTGAAGAATTTCCAGAAGCAGACGATTTTAATGAATTCGAGTATTACTATTGGCAAGATTATTTGCTTGAAGAAGAAGCGGATTGCGATGAAGATATTTCCATTTTATGTCAAGTATGTTATATTAATGCAACTACAATTAAAGATTTAATAGATAATTAAGGCAAATATTAAAAATAAACAAAAATAAACGACTATTAAGCTTAAAAATCAAATAAAATGCCACATCTTAATGCTGCAGTTAATTATATTAATATAATTAAGACCAAGCTATATTATATAATACTTAATTTGTATCTTAATAATTAAATAAAGCACCTAAATATTAACCTTATGCTTAATATTTAGATTATTTTGTTAGAATATGAATAGTATGATATTGTTTTATACCTTTCCCAACTAACAAATTGGATTCTAACTACTCTTATTTTTTTTAACTTAAAAGCCATAGTATTAAAAATTTAGCAAATTATATTTAACGATGTAATCTTGCATATTCAGGAGGTAATGTAGAACCCCAAATGAAATTCTCGCCATAAGGATTAGAACGTAATTGAAATGGTAAAGCTTGATTTGCAACATTAGGCATCGATTTTACTCCATAACCTCTGTAATCACCACCTGCGTATAAACCATAACCTGCGTATAAGCCATTACCTACTGGCATTAAAACATTATTTAATTCATTTCTTGCTTGTTCTTTGGCTACATCACTTAACGCATTAATACTTGCCCTTTTAAAATTTCGACCTTTATTTTTTTGATAATAAGTAGGTCTGTCTAGATAATCAGTAGCTAAAGCTGTAGCAGGAGCTATCAAAGGTGCTAATTGTGGGTTTGTTAAAGCTAATGCAGATGCACCGGTTCTAATTGCATCTTTTGCAAGTGGTTTTAAATTATCACCTGCTTTATACACTGCTTTTTTAATACCTGCTTTCTTTAAAAATTTATCAAATTTCTTACCAAAGATACCTTCGCCGTTAGCTTCAATTTCTTCTGCACTTAATGCTAATTGATGTCCTTTACCTCTACCAAATGCTTTCTCAATAGGTTTCATTCTTGAGGAATGAAGTTTAAGAGGAATAGCTCCACCATTAATTCTTACTGGATGTCCTTTACGTAATTTTGCTAAACTTCTCGATGTTAGTTGTTGAATGCCTACGTCTTGCATATCTATACATTATCTAAATATAATATTTCCCATTTACATTGAGATAATGCATTTTTGGCAAATTTTTTGCTTTTTTTAGAGGTGGCTGTGGAAGTATATAAAAAAATTAAGCGACTCTCGCACCAGTCAAGCAATCTACTTGTATTTCTTGTGTAAAGCATACAAAGCAATATAAATCAACTGAAACAGCAGATAAGTTTTGACCAGTAATGGATATTGATTTTGGCACACTTTTTTCTACTGGCAAACATCTAGATATATCGACATAGTAGTAATTATATAATGTTTCAAAATCAAGCTGATTAATTAAACTACTGCTAATGCCATCTGTAAGATTTTCATTTATTGAATTACAACCTGCTAGTTGATTCATAAAGAATGAATACGAATATTTTTCGTTATTGTAAATAGCATTGCTACCAGCGACGACAACATTAAAATTGGTTTGTAAGCACAATGGAGAAGTTGTTCCACCAGCCGAGTCAAAGGCACTTTGAAATCCTATTATTGACCCATTAACACCTGAAGCAGATGAATGGAAAGGAAGAACTAGACAACTCTTTAAATTACTAATACCATTGGAAATTAAAAAATTATAGGAAGCATTTGCAGCAACACCGGAGTTAGTATATTGATAAATATCATCATAAATAACTGTTTTGACTGGGTTTGCTAAATAGGCAGCTTCAAAAACTGGGGCAAATGAATACAATGGAAGAACTAATGTAATTTGTGTTCCTAATGTTCCTTTGGCAACATTGGTAAATCCTGCTTGAGTAGTATTTAAACAAGTTGCACCAACGGATACCGAAGCAATATATGTATCGGCAACTAATGCAGCATTACCATTTGATGAAGCAGCAGAAGCAATCATTAGTGGGTTAACACCACCAACTGCCGATGAAACTGATTGGGCTGATAAATTACCAGCTGAACCAGCAGCAGTAAATGTAGTAGAAGTGTTATTGAGATTGAGTGTAATTCTAAAATATGACCCCTTAATAAGTGGTAATTTATCCCAAAAAGAATGTAAATGACGCAACATTATATTTGCCATTACTGATATTTGGAATACACCCGCAGTAGTAGAAGCTGTTCCATTAAATTTTTTGGAAATATATGATTTATATGCAGTATTACAAGAAGCGGCAGTCAATAAAGACGAAAATGCTGTTTGAGATGGAGCTGTTAAAGCGTCTGGGTCGTAATTAATATATTGTTGTCTTCTGACAAATCCTTCATTGTAAGCATTATATGAATTTAAAGCACCAGAAACAACGGAATAAGCACCTGCATTAATATTATTACAAACACCTTGACCGTTAACACTTGCTGAACCATTAAAGGCAAACGATGTTGATGTATCTGGGTAAAAACCAATACTTGCTCCTACTGTCGACACATCGTTCCAAGAAAGGGAAGTCATTAATTTAAAACAACTCCATAATGATTGAAAAGGAGTGATTTGGGATACCGATGTTCCGTTCATTTCGATTTGCATAGAATGAATAATGTGTAAGAATGAGTTTTTTAAACCTAATGCATAATCTGCAGATGTTGCTGCAGTATTTGGTGCAAAAGCAGTAGCACCACCAGTTGATGTGCTTGGTGTAAGTGTTAGTAGTAAAGGAATTGATAGATAGGATTCTCGATATGATGCATACTTATTACTGTTTGAAATAGAACTAGTTTCGATAACAGCATTTGATGATGAATAAACACCATTATTGTTATCATTGAGCGTAATCCAATCTTTTCGAACAAATACTGATGGAATTTGTTCATTTTCGGTCGCCATATCAAAAACGAGTTTGTCGCCAACTGACATTTTATATAATTTATAAAGATAAAAATTCATAAATTATAGTCGATTACATACGGAATTGGATGTTTTTAGGTTTTCTTCCCATTGGTTTTAATTGTAAATGTTCTAATTTATTTGTCAATGATTTATCTAAACCTTGACCCATAGAACTTGTATGATTAGTTGTTGCTAAATATGTTTCATAATTTGGATACGAATTAAAATGTCCTTTTCCTCCATCTAACAACAGTCCAATACCTTTCATTCCACTACCACTAGCTAAACCTTTATGACTTACTGTTTTATTTCTAAATGTATGAGGCAAAAATATTTTACTATGCATTATATAGTAAATTAAGAATTTTTTTTCAGATTTAATTGCCTTTTTATATTTCTCATTCGCAATATTTGTTGTAAAAATTGTGATATAATTTTTAATTGCATTTGATTCATTTTATCTATTTCTAAATCTTTTTGTTCCTTACACTCTGTAGAAATACGTTGTTGTTCTCTACTAAAATCATCATACAAACGGTTATAATATGTTTCGTTTAAATCATTATTCATTTTATATATCAAAAGATAATTTTATTTCTATATATTAAAAGATTTTTAGGAAGCGAAGTAATAAGTAATAAGTAATATCTTGGAAATTTGGGATTCTGGAAAGTAGTCGGGAAACATAGATAGTATATGATATAATTATGATATTCTCTGGGGAAATTTGAAAATAGCATATTTCGAAGATATTACTTATTACTTATTACTCTAGATAAAATAATCTTTTAATATATATCCTTTATTTATTTTTCATTATCATCTCGTATACTTAACATTATTGTCATCGCTGAATCTAATATTGTAATTGGATTTAAATCACTACCCAATATTTTAACAGTAATTTGATTATATGTTCCATCTACTAATTTTGCATATGATTTTTCATTAGGTCTTTCAGTAATCACTTCACCTAATGCTACAGTTGGTGTAATACTATACAATATAGTTGATGGATTTGTATATTTATTTGATATTCCACTACAAGTTAAAAACAATGTTGGATTTGGTTGCACTTGCGGAGTCGAACTAGAACTATTTGTGCCACTTGATGTAGTAAAACCAGCAGTATATCCCACAATATTATTAAAATTCGCTGGTATTGTAATGACTGGATAGTAAGAAGCTGATGGATAACCAGCAAAACCGGATGGAGCGGTATAACCACTAGGTAATGATGTAGGAACGGCATAAGTAATAATATTCACACCATATGTCGTAGGATTGACTAAAAACTCCGCATAATAAACATTTTGTGATGTTGAATCGACTAAATAATGACCGTTTTGAATAAAAACATACTGCAAATATGAATTAATATCGCTAATTTCATATAATCCATTTGGAATGGTAATGGTATATGATGACACAGTTGAACCTACTTTCCAAGTATAACTAAATGTATTATTACTTAATGGAGAACTATTAATATTCGTATAACTATAATACATAGTAAGTGATTCTAATGCAATCGAATTATTTTTAAATTGAACTGAATTAGGAAATTTGTATACCAATGTATTATTGGTGG
>Ga0114975_10003238_pt1 | contig 10888 bp, 10 predicted proteins | sample S_130626_EF_Meta_FD_87031 | JGI IMG/M metagenome (GOLD analysis project Ga0114975, IMG submission 87031) | Freshwater microbial communities from Lake Simoncouche, Canada to study carbon cycling - S_130626_EF_MetaG | ecosystem: Environmental > Aquatic > Freshwater > Lake | place: Lake...
AACCAACGTGACTTCATAGTTCTATCCTTTTAACCAAGCCTTATAATCAGGCTTTACGACGCTTCCACCACAACATCACGCCTGTCACTAACAACACCAATGGAATAATGACTTGGAACAAGCCAAACGAAACACCAAATATTGGCATAAATACAATCAGCGCCCAGAAGTGACCCCAGCCCGACTGAGGAATCGTCACGTTCATATCTTTAAGTGGTTTAGGCTGAATAGTAATCAAGGTATCATCACCTGCTAACCAATTCACCATATTCACACCCAAATCAAGATTTGATTCACTGGTCACGTGCGTATTTGATAAGAAATTTGCATTTCCAACGACCACAACGCGCTGGCCTTTTTTGCCATAAATACGTTCCAAAGCCACAGCAATATTGATTGGACCTTTTATATCTTCTTTTTCATCAAATACCGCTTTAGAGGCTTTTGATTCTAATTCTTTTTGATTGTTTTCTAACCAGCCATTTGGGGCAACATCTACCAAATTGGTTACTTTCCAACCATTGTCATCTGTCCCTTGCGCACTTATTTTTCGTGCTTCAGGGAACATCGTTCGCAACATAAAGTTTTTAGTAATCGCGTGGTCGCCATATTGACTAGCAAATGCAAATTTTGTATCAACGCCATATTGCGCAGCAGAGCCATCGATCACCATGCCTTTAGAAACATCTAAACCAATATAATGTGCAATTTCATCTAGACCATGAAGATTATTGTCATCCAACAACCAAAGAAGATTGCCTCCATTGTCCAAGTATCTTTTAATTTTCTTAACTTCAACTGCACCAACATTCACCTGAGGACTTGCAATCACCAGCATAGAACCGTTCATCGGAACATCTTGGGCAATCGTCAAGTCAGGATTAAATAATTTAAAACCTTTTTTCTGCAGTTGCTCGCCAAAAGCACCGAGGTCATTATTTTTAAGTCCAATCAGATTGCGTTCACTATGCCCATCCAAATACATCACTGGCTTCTCATGGCTACGTGATAAGCGAACCAACAAATTAGTCATTTCCTGTTCAGCATAAGGCGGCAATAAATGTTCACTACGCTTTTGATATTCAACAACCAACTCACCTTCCGCTTTAATGCCAGCATCTTGGGCAAGCTTTGGCTTTTCTGCAGGACTTACAAAAGAAACGTGAATGTTAGGTTTGGTTCTTTGGAAGCGTGAAATAAAGTCACGCACCCCTTTACGATAATTTTCACCATGCGCTGTGTTGTCTTCAGAGGCAAAGACCGTAACGTTAACATCACCCTTCATTTGTTTAAGAACGTTAATACTGCCCTCAGTCAAAATATTACGATTACTTTGGGTGATGTCTTTTGAGAAATGATACTCATGGCTTAGAAAACCAACGAGAGCGACCAAGACCAAAAACAAAATAACGAAAAAACTGTTTTGCATCAGGAGTTGCAAACGTAGCTTGTGATTAATTTTCATAATGTATACCCGATTAGCCACGAAGACGGTCAGCATCAAGACGACGCACCGTGAGTGTTAAAAATGTAATGATGAACAATAAGAAGTATGTAATGTCAGCAGTATCAATTAAGCCGCGCGCAAATGGCTGGAAGTGATGCATCAGCGACAGATAGTTTGCAACGCTTGCTTCATCGCCTGTCAAGAAACGGTCAACAATTAAAAGACCAAATAAAGCAATGAACGTAATGATTGCCGCAACGACTGGCTGTGCTGTTAAGCTTGAGAAATAAAGCCCCAATGCTGAGAAGCTAGCAACCAAGAGCCATAAGCCAAGAACATTTGAAAATAGATAGCCGAAATCAACATCTGCCCAAGCATTTAAAGTACATAGCATTACAGCGATCATCGCAACTAAAATACTAAGGAAAGCGACCAAGCCAATAAATTTTCCAAGCACGATTTCAGTGAGTGAAAGTGGCGCACTGAATAAGAACGGGAGTGTATTGCTTCGACGCTCTTCACTGATTAAACGCATTGAAAGTAAAGGCACTGAGAAAAGCATGACAAATGAAGCTAAGCCAAACACACTTTGACCAATAAACATGGTCACGCCTGTGCGCTCAGCAGGACGAATCGCACCAGACATCACCTCAAAGTACTCATTCACCCCATTTAAGAAATAAGTACCAAATCCAAACTGCAACAAGGCCAAAATCACCCAGCCCATCGGCGAGGCAAATACGCTCTTGAGTTCTTTTCTTGCGACTTTTAAAATCATGAGTTTTGCTTTCTAAATTTGACTATGGACGTTTAAGCTGCAGCATCTTGATAAGTCAATTGTACGAATACATCTTCAAGGCTGGTTTGGTCAGGGTTGATTTGATGCAAACCCCATCCTTTAGAAACAGCTGTTTGAACCAAAGCTTCAGCAGGCGCTGATCCTGCCGTATAACGCACCCGCAACAAACCATTTGCCAGCGTCTCCACAGCCTCAACACCTGCCACCTTAAGTAATTCGTCATGTGATGGCACATTACTCAAGCCTATCAATAATTTATTGCCATGACGTTGTTGTTTAAGGATATCAATCGAACCATTAAATACCAATTTACCTTTGTCGATAATCTGCACGTGGTCACAAACCATCTCTACTTCAGGAAGAATGTGCGTTGAGAGAATCACACTATGCTCGCCACCAAGCTCTTTAATTAGGGCACGAATATCACGAATTTGAATTGGATCTAGACCAACAGTAGGCTCATCTAAAATCACCACCATTGGGTTATGAATAATCGCTTGTGCAATACCAACACGCTGTTGGTAGCCTTTAGATAAGTTCTCAATCAGGCGCTTACTCATTTCAGTTAAGCCACATCGCTCTTTAGCACGCTGAACTGCCGTTTTAATATGCTTGCCACTCACACCGTGTAGGCGTGCAGCAATGGCCAGAAACTCATCGACGGTAAATTCACGATATAGCGGTGGTGTTTCAGGCAGATAGCCAATCAAAGCTTTCGCTTCTTTTGGATGCTCCATCATATCCACGCCACAGATTTTAACGCTGCCTTTGCTAGGGGCAAGGTTACCTGTCAGCATTTTCATGGTGGTTGATTTACCTGCACCATTTGGACCAAGAAAACCAAGAACCTCACCTTTACTTAAGGTAAAACTCACATCGCTAACCGCCTCGCGGCCGCCATAAATACGAGTTAGATCGTTTGCTTCAACAGTTAAAGTAGTCATAAAAAAATTAAAGACTCCACATTTTTTGGCAGGGCCAAATCAAAATTACAAGCCAATTTATAAGGCACGCTAAATTAAAAAAACGCCCGACAATTGTCAAGCGCTAGGCAATCATCAAGCTATTTTTCTCATCAATACTGAACTTTGAAACAAGTCCTATTGGAAAGTTTCAATTAAAAAGCTATAGTCAATTCTCATTATGGATGAACTTGCATAGTGTGTCACGGACTAAGCACTATGAAGTTCATTCACTACCAGCGAAGAAATAGACTTAATACCATGCCCAAAAAATCAACTTTATTGCTCAACATTAAAACAAAAACACTGCTAACAGCGATTTCAATTAGTCTTTATTCGCTGACGACGCTACCGATAGCCTCAGCAACAGAGGCCCTATCCAACCAACCTCAAACCGAAGCAAATGCTGAATTTGTGTTTAAATATTTGGCGGCAGAGATTGCAGGGCAAAGAGGTGAGCTAGGTGTTTCTACAAAACTTTTCTTTGATTTGGCGAAGTCCAGCAGAGATGTTCGTTTAGCGGAGCGAGCCGCTAAGGTAGCGATGTATAGCAAAAATGCTCAAGCTGCCTTAGAAACAGCAAAACTTTGGGTGGAGCTCGATTCAAACTCAACCGAAGCACAACAAGCCGCCACTCAAATCTATGTGATTAGTGGCGATTTAAATGCAGCCAAACCTCTTTTACAAAAACTTCTCTTAAAAGAAGAAACGCGTGCCGATGGCTTTATGTATTTAAACAGCCTGTTCTCACACCAAGCCAACAGAAATGCTGTATTGCAATTAGTTCAAGAGCTTGCTGCGCCCTATCAGCAATTGGCTGAAGCACACTTTACGATGGCACAAGCCGCGTTCCAAGCAAACAATATTCCACTCGCGCTCAGTGAGGCTATTCGTGCAAACCAACTAAAACCACATTGGGAAATAGCAGCGATTCTGCAAGCCGACATCCTTTACAGCACTTCACCCGAGCAAGCAATTAACTTTTACCGCAGCTTTTTAAGTGACACTTCCAACGCAAATGACGCTCGACTAAATCTTGCTCGGATGTTAATTAAGCAATCTCGTTTCAATGAAGCAAAGCCTGAATTAGTGAAACTGACCAAGCTTGCGAATACCAATCCTGAGATTTTGGTTGTCGTCGGCTTACTATTTGTGCAAGGCAACGAATTCGGCGAGGCGGAAAAGTATTTTCTCCAAGCTCTTAATAGCGAAATTAAGAATAAAGACCCAATTTACCTTTACCTTGGTCAAATTGCCGAAAAAAATAAAAATGATGCCGAAGCAATCAACTGGTACAACAAGGTTACGCAACCTCCAGTTAACTCAGCAGCGCAGCAAAATGACCATTACCTAGATGCAAAATTGAGCGCAGCCAATGTCATTTCACGCAACCAAGGCACTGATGCAGCAATCAAAATGTTAGATGATTTAGAGAATTTAAACGATGCTCAATTAGCGCAGGTCATTACGGCACAATCAAACCTACTAGCACAATCCAAGCGTTTTCAAGATTCTTACGAGCTATTAGGCAAGGCCGTGAGCAACATGCCTAATGCTAATGAATTGATATACGAATATGCGATGGCGGCAGAGCGTGTTAAACAATTTACTGTATTAGAAACTCAATTACGTTTACTCATTAAAATCAAACCAAACTTTGCACAAGCCTATAATGCCCTTGGATACTCTTTTGCAGACAGAAATGTCAAATTAGAGGAAGCAAACAAGTTAATTGCTAAAGCATTAGAGTTAAGCCCCGGTGACCATTACATCATGGACAGTATGGGCTGGGTTCAATACAGATTGGGTAACTTAGATAAGGCTTACGAATACTTAAACAAAGCCTACAACTTGCAAAATGACACTGAAATTGCCGCCCATTTAGGCGAGGTGCTTTGGAAACAAGGCAAGCAAGATGAAGCCAGCAAGCTTTGGGTTGATGCACTTAAGACAAGTCCTGAGAGTGAAGTGCTGCTTAAAACCATCAAAAAATTCAAGCCGTAAGCGTTTTGTTAGTATTTATGCACCATCCTCAACATCGCTATGCCAGCATCTATTTGATAATTGCTGGCCTATTGATGGCTAGCTGTGCAAGCGTGAATACCAGTTCGACAACTGCTGATAAAAATACCGCACCACCAGCTACTGCTGAAGTGCCAACTATCCCATTAGAAGCACAGCAACATCAAGCTCAAATTGCAAAGGTGATTGACTTTAAAATCGAAGGAAGATTGGGCGTGCAAAGCGAAGGTTACGGCGTTTCAGGTAATATTCATTGGTCACACTCATTAGCAAATGATGTAATAGGTTTATATTCACCGCTAGGCAATAAAATTGCCGCAATCGTTAAAAACGCCGATGGCGCGAGCTTAACCTCGCAAAATGGCAAAACCATTAAAGCGGAAGATGCAGAAACCCTAACACAACTCACGCTTGGCTGGAGATTACCGTTTTCAAAACTTTCCGACTGGATTGTTGGCCGCCCCGCGAATGGTGTTGTGACTGCTTTTACTTGGGACGATAAAGGCTATGTCAGCAAATTCACCCAAGATGGCTGGGAGGTTAGCTATATGCAATATCAGGATGAGAGTCAGCCAGCCTTGCCAAGTAAAATTAATTTGCGCAATCCAAAAATGAACGTGCGCCTAGTGATTGAGCGCTGGGATACCTCGCCACAGTCTTCAGCATTAGATACTAATAATTCGGCTCAGATGCAGTAAACGTCCCTATGTCAGATTCAAACAAACAGCTTATCGAGCAAGGCTTCCAAGCATATCTAGCGCCAGCAAAAATTAATTTATTTTTGCACATTACCGGCCGCCGTGCTGATGGATATCATTTACTTCAAAGTGTCTTTCGCTTAATTGACTTACATGACACTATATTTTTAAAAGTTCGGAATGATGGGCAAATTAATCGTGTAACCGTAAACTCCGACGTTCCATTAGATCAGGATTTATGTATCAAAGCTGCCAAACTCTTGCAAACATATACTGATAGTAAGCTTGGCGTTGATATTGGCCTCATCAAAAAAATCCCCATGGGTGCAGGTTTAGGTGGCGGCAGTTCCGACGCCGCGACAGTTTTGATCGCACTTAACCATCTCTGGAACTTAGGCATAAATAGAACAATATTGATGGAGTTAGGCTTAAAACTCGGCGCAGATGTTCCTTTTTTCATTTTTGGGGAAAATGCATGGGTAGAAGGTATCGGAGAGAAAATTCAGTCGATTCAATTGCCAACCGCGCACTACGTTGTTGTTACACCTAAAGTGCATGTCTCTACCGCTGAAATTTTTAGCACGGAGGAATTGACAAGAAACACGTTTCCCACGACAATAGCGGCCTTTTCCGAGATGCTGAATGCTATGCAAATCGTCGAAGAAAAACAAAGCCTAGTATTTGCAAATGAAAATAAAAATTTTCATAATGATCTAGAGGCCGTGGTTTGTAAGAAATATCCAGCCGTAAATGCTTGTCTCAATTGGTTAAATCAATTCTCACATGCACGAATGAGTGGATCTGGCGCGTCAGTTTTTGTAACAGCTCCTAATCAAGCTGAAGCAAATAAGATTGCAAAATCCCGACCAAAAGAAATTGAAAACACTGAAATATTTTGCGTGACAGCACTCGGATTAGATCAGCATCCGCTGTATAATTTAGTGCCCGCACTTTAGGCAAAGATCAAATGGGGAGTCGCCAAGCTGGTTAAGGCACCGGATTTTGATTCCGGCATGCGAAGGTTCGAATCCTTCTTCCCCAGCCAGTACTGCAATATGGAGCGTGTAGCATTACACGCTTTTTTTGTTTTAATAGCTTAAAAGGAATCCACTGTGGCCAGAGGCGACATGATGGTGTTTACAGGCACGGCCAACCCTAAACTTGCCAAAAAAGTGGCAAAACATTTGGGCATGGAATTAGGTCGTGCAACCGTTGACCGTTTCAGCGATGGCGAAGTCATGGTTGAATTGCAAGATAACGTGCGCGGCAAAGACGTGTTCGTATTGCAATCCACATGTGCCCCAACCAATGACACGCTAATGGAGGTTATGGTCATGGTCGATGCACTTCGTCGTGCATCTGCTGGTCGTATTACGGCAGCCATCCCTTACTTTGGCTATTCAAGACAAGACCGTCGTCCACGTTCTGCCCGTGTTGCGATTACTGCAAAAGTGGTGGCCAACATGCTCACTAGCGTTGGTGTTAACCGTTTATTGACCATGGACTTGCACTCAGATCAAATCCAAGGCTTCTTCGAAATCCCTGTTGACAACATTTATGCATCTCCTGTGCTGCTGGATGACCTCACCAAACAAAATCACACTAATTTGGTCGTCGTATCACCTGACGTTGGTGGCGTAGTCCGTGCACGTGCATTAGCTAAGCAAATGGGTTCTGATTTAGCAATTATCGATAAACGTCGCCCTAAAGCCAATGTTGCTAAAGTAATGAATATTATCGGTGATGTTGCTAGCCGCACATGCGTCATCATGGATGACATGGTCGATACAGCCAATACACTTTGCGAAGCCGCATCAGCACTCAAGAAAAAAGGTGCGATTAAAGTCGTTGCCTACTGTACTCACCCTGTTCTTTCAGGCACTGCAATTGAGCGCATCATGGCTTCAGAACTTGATGAACTGGTCGTTACAGACACAATTCCGCTTCGCGAAGATGCAGCATCATGCAAGAAAGTGCGCCAATTAAGCGTAGGCGAATTGATGGCTGAAACCATCCGTCGCATTAGCAATGAAGACTCTGTCAGTTCATTGTTTGAAGATTAATTAAAGTTTCGATGCGTTTGGCAACAAACGCGTCATACCCTGTTATCTGGTCGCGGATAACAGTTTTTGAAAAGCCAAAATATTATTTTGGTTAAATTTAGGAGTAGTAAAAATGACGATTGAAATCTCAGCAGTAACACGTGAAGCGAAAGGTACGGGTGCGAGCCGCCGTCTTCGCCGCTCAGCTAAAGTACCAGGTGTAGTTTATGGTGCTGGCAAAGACGCAGTAAGCGTTGAATTTGATATGAAAGCACTGTTCATGGAATTCCGCCATGAAGCATTCCACGCATCTATCTTGACGCTTAACCTAGATGGCAAGAAAGAGTCTGTATTGTTACGTGACTATCAAATGCATCCTGTGCGCAACACCATCCAACACATTGACTTTCAACGTGTTAGCGCAACAGAAAAAATCCACGTTAAAGTGCCTTTGCACTTCATTAACGCGGATACTGCACCCGGCGTAAAAGTAGGCGGCGGTATCGTAGCTCATATTGCTACAGAAGCTGACGTAAGTTGCTTGGCAAAAGACCTGCCAGAGTTTATCGAAGTTGATTTGGCTAAATTAGAAATGGGCCACTCAGTTCACTTGTCAGAAATCAAATTGCCGAAGGGCGTTGAATTCGTACAATTAGCACACGGTGCAGACGTTGCTGTTGCAAGTATCGCGAAAACTCGCGGTGGTGCAGCTGCAGCATCTGAAGAAGCAGCGGAAGCAACTCCAGCAGCTTAATCGCTGGAGTGATTGACCTCTAAAACGCGCGTTTCGGTTTTCCGGAACGCGCGTTATTATTTTCAGGCTTTGAAATTATTTAGGCTGGATGAGCGACAATAGGCTATGAGTCAAATAAAACTAATCGTTGGACTAGGCAACCCAGGCACCGAATATGAATCCACACGCCATAACGCTGGCTTTTGGTGGGTCGATCAAATCTGCGCTGAAACTCAGAGCAAGCTCAACCTTGAAGCCAAGTTTTTTGGTCATGCTGGCCGCTTAAAAACCAGCATTCATGAAGCATGGCTACTCAAACCAACAACCTTCATGAATGCCAGCGGGCGCGCTGTATCAGCACTGACTAAGTTTTATAAAATTGAGCCAGAGTCTGTTTTAGTTGTGCACGATGAACTCGATTTACCACCAGGAACGGTGAAGCTCAAAAAAGGTGGCGGTCACGGCGGACATAACGGCCTTAAAGATATTACCGCGCAGTTGGGCACCACTGATTTTTGGCGGCTACGCTTAGGCATTGGTCACCCGGGTGATAAAAATGCTGTAGCTAACTTTGTATTACACGACCCTAGTCGTGATGAAATGCGTGCCATAGAAGAAAACATAGACCAAAGCACGACATTGCTTCCTTTGTTATTAAAAGGCGAGTTTGAAGCGGCGATGTTAAAATTGCACACTAAAAATTAGTTACGAATTTACTTAACAGGAAAAATTATGAAATGCGGAATTGTCGGCCTACCAAACGTAGGTAAATCAACGCTCTTCAATGCCATCACCAAAGCGGGTATCGCTGCAGAAAACTATCCTTTCTGCACGATTGAGCCTAACGTCGGCATTGTTGAAGTGCCTGATCCACGCATGAGCCCCTTGATTGATATCGTTAAGCCACAAAAGGTACAACCAGCCATTGTTGAGTTTGTAGATATTGCAGGCTTAGTGGCTGGCGCGTCAAAAGGCGAAGGCCTAGGCAACAAGTTCTTGGCTAACATCCGTGAAACCGACGCGATTGCTCACGTTGTCCGTTGTTTTAACGATGCTAACGTGGTGCACGTTGCCAACAAGGTTGATCCGCTTTCAGACGTTGAAACAATCAACACCGAACTTGCACTTGCTGACATGGAAACCGTCGAAAAAACGGTTCAGCGCGAAAGTAAAAAAGCTAAATCAGGCGACAAAGAAGCGATTGCGCTTTGTGCAGTATTAACTAAAGTTCAAAAAGGCTTGGATGAAGGCAAAGCGGTTCGCACATTAGGCTTAGATGCTGATGAATTGCACCTATTAAAACCACTATGCCTGATTACTGTTAAACCAGTGATGTACATCGCCAACGTTGATGAAACAGGCTTTAGCAACAACCCACTCCTTGATTCAATCGTGGAGCTAGGCAAAAAAGAAGGTTCACCAGTTGTGAGTATTTGCGCCAAAATTGAAGCTGAAATCTCTGACCTAGAAGATGAAGACAAAGCTTTATTCTTAGAAGAGCTAGGCTTAACTGAGCCTGGTTTAGATCGCGTAGTAAGAGCTGCGTACGCACTTCTCGGCTTAGAAACATACTTCACCGCAGGTGTTAAAGAAGTACGCGCTTGGACAGTGCGCAAAGGCTCAACCGCACCTCAAGCAGCTGGCGTCATTCATACAGACTTTGAACGTGGCTTTATTCGTGCGGAAGTCATTGCATATAACGAATTTGTCGCCCATAAAGGCGAACAAGGCGCAAAAGAAGCCGGCAAAATGCGTTTAGAGGGCAAAGAATACATCGTGCAAGATGGCGATGTAATGCACTTTAGATTTAATGTATAAGTAAAAATAGCCCTGTAAAAAGCCATCCTCAGGATGGCTTTTTTTTGCCTGCAACACCACAGCAATTCGTTGATGCTTCCGCACATCCCTTTGGCTTCAAGGTATAATTCAAGCTTACTTATCCACACAAAAATATTTGCCATGCAACAGCAGTATCCATTTAAAGAAATCGAAGAACGCGCCCAGCAATATTGGGAAACCAACCAAACTTTTAAGGCGACCGAAGAGAGTAACAAGCCTAAGTATTATTGCTTATCCATGTTCCCTTACCCTAGCGGTCGTTTACACATGGGGCACGTTCGTAATTACACGATTGGTGACGTGCTGAGCCGCTTCCACCGCATGCGCGGTTTTAATGTGATGCAAC
>Ga0114975_10003239_pt1 | contig 10877 bp, 3 predicted proteins | sample S_130626_EF_Meta_FD_87031 | JGI IMG/M metagenome (GOLD analysis project Ga0114975, IMG submission 87031) | Freshwater microbial communities from Lake Simoncouche, Canada to study carbon cycling - S_130626_EF_MetaG | ecosystem: Environmental > Aquatic > Freshwater > Lake | place: Lake...
TCACCAATGATTTTGGTATGTTTACGCTTAACATCACCGAGTCTGTTGTAGTCAATAGCAATACCCAACGATTTTACTTTAAGTCAACGACTAACCTAACAGTCAATAGAAACGACGTTGTACGCGCATATGATAAGGGTTTGGTGATCTATAGTGGTAAGATCATCTTATCACCACACGACTTAAGCATCGTGCTACCAGGTAGTAACTGGAAGCGTGGGCAGGTGTTCAGAACTGCTATTAGGCCTGATGCAACCATAGCTCGAGTATTAGACGTAAGTGCAACCGGCGCGGTTCAATCAATTGAGGTCATAGAACACGGATATGGTCACAGTAACGGTGAAATCATTAAAGCATCACCGTTCATACAACCCAGTGTTGTTGGATCTAGTATAGAAAAGACACTAGTTTCTACTGGGCCAAATGTTTATAACTACACTATAACTGCATCAGACGCCGTTGGATTAACGGAGTATATGGTTGGTGTGTCAGACGCTAGAACTATAGATTCTTATTTCCTAGAAACATACGGTATTCCTGAAGAGTTTTATAGTGGTTCTGTCGTTATAGAACAACTCTCTACTATTGGTTCTAGTATCAGCGAGTCGGTGACTTCAGGTGTTACCATACAACAATACTACGACTCACAGTTGCAGTTAGTCTATAATTTTGACGTAGTTGCTAAGACGAAGGGTAAGTACACCAACGACGCTGGACAGATCTCTAACCAGCAGATGCGAATTCAAGATAGTTACTACTATCAACTATTTTCATACCTTATTCAGTCTGGGCAAGATCGATCTAAGTATAAAGACTTATTGACCGTGACGCATCCCGCGGGATTAAAACTCTTTTCAGAAGTCTTAAAACAACTCAATACAGAGTTTTCAATCCAAGCGTCTAGCGCAAAGAGCATTGACGTTAAATACATTTTAGATAGGTTTATCGTTGACGACGTCGGAGGCTACTCTAACGGCTTAGCTAAGAACTTCTCTGGTGTAAATGAGACGGTAACCACTGGTGAGAGTACAGCAAAACAACCAAAGGGCATTGGAAAGAACTTTGCGGGAGCATTAGAGACTGTTACAGCAGGCGAAAGTACAGTAAAACAACCAAAAGATATTGGAAAGAACCTTTCAGGCGTCATAGAGACTGTCACGGCTTCAGAGTCAAGAGCTACCATGCCAATGACTATAAATAAGACAGTGTCAACGGCGACTGAGACTATAACGGCTGCAGATCTAGCCGGACGCATAAACTCACTAAATAAAACAATAGTAACCGAGACAGTCACTGCTAGTTCAAGCAATACGACTACAGTGCAGTATCTTGGTTATGCAACGGATTACTTCTCTGAGAACTACTCAGCGATAGTAACAACACTAACAATAGGACAATAATCATGATCAATGATAAAATCAAACCGAGCGGTGAGTTGACCATCGTTCTACGAGACCAAAATGGTAACATTAAAGAACAGCGTGTTATCCCCAATCTAGTAACAACTGTAGGTAAAAACCTAATCGCCCAACGACTAGGTGGTGGTACTTATAGTAGTCCTACAGGGCCAACACATATGGCACTTGGCACGAGTTCAACTGCTGCTAATATTGCCGACACCATCCTTGGCAATGAATTTGCAAGTACTCGAGTTGCAATGTCATCAACTACTGGATCAGTGACTGTATCAAGTAATGTCATTACTTATACCTGCACGTTTGCTGCTGGTGTTGGAACCACGGCGATCACTGAAGCTGGTATCTTTACTAATGGCACTATTAATAGTGGCACCTTACTATGTCACACAGTGTTCGCTGCAGTAAATAAAGACACGCTTGATACACTTACTATCAATTGGGCTGTAACAATTAGTTAATTAGGGTTAAAATGCCTAGTCTTATTCGATCAGAGTTTCATACAGAATTAGCGTCTCTGGTGCTAGATGACGTCTACTACCAGAGAGCTAACTACTATTATGGCTTAGGAAAGATTGAGCCTTGGGGCAGTCCTGACACCGCACCGTCTTCTATTGATTCAACTCAAGAAGACACCGCGATTAGGACAAACATACTCTACTTGAAGAAGATCCTTCCAAACGACGTGTCATTAGTCGCGACTCGCTATAATTGGACGAGCGGCACATCGTACGCATTCTGGGATCACACCGCGGTGATGCGCGGACAAAACTTTTATGTAGTAACGTCTGACAACAACGTGTACAAGTGTCTAGACAACGGTGGAACCACGTCTACTGTTAAACCCACAGGCACTTCACTCACCGCTTTCAGGACTACTGACGGTTACTTATGGAAGTACATGTATAACGTACCTTCATTTAAGAACTCTAAGTTTGCTTCATTGATCTACACGCCGGTTCAACAGGCGCTCTCTGATAGTTTTTATAATAATGGTAGCATAGAGTCGACTGCAGTCATCACACCAGGTAGTGGTTACGGCACCACTTATGATACTTCTATCGTAGTATCTGGTGGTACCACAACCGGTAATGGTGCAACCGCGGCGTTGACAGTCTCTGGTGGCACAATTTCTGCAGTAACTCTGACAAATAATGGAACCGCGCTAGTTGGCTCAAATGTAATTACGATCAATGATACGTCTCAGACACCAAGTAATGCGACTTATGTTTTTACGACTCCACCCGCAGCGTTCAATGAAACTGCAGCAGGCACATTTAATATTGCAACCACGAACGTAGTTCCTGGTACCACTCTCTATTGGACGATCAATCATATTACTACAAATGATGTAGACTTTGCATCAGTTACTGGTTCATTTGTTGTTTCTGGTACTAGTACAGCCGGCACCGGATCATTCGCGATTTATGCCACAGGCGACACGTTGACTGAAGGTGCACAGACTTTTACCGTAAGCGTTAGGACTGGGTCTATTGCCGGCGCAGTCGTTCAGACATCACCATCCGTGACCGTCACGGACACATCACTTAGTCCGACTGTCACCTATGCGGTGACTACACCAAGCATCAATGAAGGCAGTTCAGGTACCTTCAACATCGTAACTGCAGGCGTGGCTAATGGTACGACGCTTTATTGGACGATTAACAGTGATACAGACGCGTTGACAGCCAGTTCAGCCGACTTCTCTGCTACATCTGGTTCATTTACTATTACCAGCAACGCCGGTTCATTCACGGTAACGACTATAGCCGATCTAGTCACAGAGGGTCCTCAGACTTTTACCGTAAGCGTTAGGACAACGTCTATCACCGGTACTATTCAGACTACGTCTGGTCTATACACCATCAACGACACGTCAATAACACCTACGCTCTATACGTTTTCAACTACACCAACTGCCATTAGCGAGAATGTAGAGGGTACGTTCAATATAACAACATCTGGTGTTGCTAATGGTACAACTCTTTATTGGACCATCAATAATGGATCTACCGTAGACGCAGACTTTGTGTCAGTGTCGGGATCATTCGTGATCACCAGCAATAGCGGCACGTTTAAGGTTAAGCCGGTTGCAGACCTTTCAACAGAGGGTCCTCAACTCTTTACTGTTAGTATTAGAACCAGTTCAATATCTGGTACAGTACAAGCTACATCAGCGTCAGTCACTGTAACTGACACCTCAGCAGCGGCGTCTACAGTATATAGTTTTGCAACACAGCCAACCTCAATCAATGAGGGAAGCGCTGCAACTTTTAACGTCATCGCTTCTGGCGGCACACAGACTGCCGGCGCGTTTACAGTTGGTGTATCTTATAACATCGTCACGCTTGGTACGACCAACTTCGTGGCCATCGGTGCAGCTTCTACTGCCGTGGTAGCAGCTTCAATCACCGCTACAACCATGACGGTGAACACTGTTACATCAGGTACACTTGCAGTTGGAACGTATGTAACTGGTACAGGTATTACGGGCGGCACCTATATAACTGCACTAGGTACAGGCACAGGTGGTGTTGGAACTTATACGATCAGTTCTTCACAGACAGCCGCAGTCGTTACAGGTTCAATAAGTGGCACAACCTTGACTGTGACTACGTTTACTTCAGGGGCTCTTGCTATAGGCACCATCATCAGTGGTACTGGTGTAACGGGTGGTACAACCATCACGGCGTTTGGTACTGGAACTGGTAGTAACGTTGGTACTTACACCGTCAGTGTGAGTCAAACCGTGGCATCGACGACGATCACCGGATTAAACCTGGTGACGACGGTCACAGGTCAACCAGCGGTCGGCACCATCTTTACAGCTACCGGCGTTGGGTCTGGCACGGGCACCGCTAACTATGAGAACACACGTCTCTATTGGACAATTAATCACATCACGACTGATCCTGTTGACTTCCTAGCGAACACTGGTTCATTCCTCATAAGTAACTCAGTCGGTTCATTCACCATAACGCCTCTCTCTGACCTTAACACAGAGGGTGCACAGACGTTTAGCGTCACAGTAAGCTCTTCGCTCAGTGGCGGTATTGGATACACCAACGGCGCCACAGTGAAGATCAACACTTCTACTGGTTCAGGTGCGGTTGTAGTTCCAAGCATCACGAATGGCACTATAACGAGTTTTACTGTCACTAGTCCTGGTGTTAACTATAGCGGTTCAGACACGGTGTCAATCGTAGTCGGGGGTGGTAAGTTCATTCCTGCGATATCTGCAAGTGGATACATCGATCACGTGATCATCAGTGAACCAGGTAGTGGATACATCACAGCACCAACGCTAGCAGTCGTAGACAATCGAGTAAGTCCAGTAGGTGTTGGTATCTATGGAAATACCACGGCTAAAGTATCGCCAGTCTTATATAACGGCTCAATAGTCAGGGTCAATATCACCGATCCTGGTAGACTATATAGTGGTTCTACAGGTACGACGATAACAGTAACTGGAGACGGTACTGGTGCTGCCTTCACACCCATCATCAACAGTGCCGGACAACTGGTTGACGTTGTCATTGACTCACCTGGACAACTCTACACCCGAGCGGTTCTATCAGTATCGGGGTCCGGTGCAGGTGCAACGATTCGTCCTATCATATCCGGATCTGATTTTATATCGGACCAGTCTATTGTTGAACAGACTACTATATCGGGTGCCATCTATAAAATAGTCGTCAACAACCCCACTACTAATAGCTACAGTGGTACTGTATCTGTGACGGTCACTGGAGACGGTACTGGGTGTACAGCCCATGCCGTAGTAGAGAACGCGCGGATCATTAGAGTCGTAGTCGATACGTATGGGTCTGGTTATTCATACGCCAACATCGCCTTTACCACTACAGGCACAATCATCACCGCTGCTACTGCGTACGCATGTTTACCTCCTACAAACGGTCACGGCTACAACGCAGTCACAGAACTATACGCGGATACACTAGCAATAAATACAACACTGAAGAAGGATCCCTTCATCATCGACGTACTATCAGGTGTATCACAGGATTATAGACAGTTTAGTTTCTTAAAGAACCCAACGCAGATTGATTCTACAACTATCTTTAGAAATGATAAGGCTGTGATAGCTTACACCGTGGTCTTAAACAGTGTTGTTGGACTAGTGTTAGATGAAGTTCTAACAATGAATAACATAAGATTTAGGGTAGTGAATTTTTACGGTGATGGTAAAGATGAAGTCATAACGGCAAACACAGCTGTACTACAACAGTTAGGTAAAGAAATCATTTCTGCATTTAGTACCCTCATCACCACGGGTAGGACATATAACATACTGAGTGTAACGTCTACTCCTACGGTGAATAAATATTCTGGAAAACTACTATATGTATCAAATGAATCATATTTTGAATTTAGTGCTGAACAAGGCATAGTCATTAAAACTAGCTTAAAGTTTTAATATATTGTTTAAGCAACAACTTAATAAGAGAAAAGCATGGCACTAAATTTTAATGTTCAACCATTCTTTGATGATTACGCACCTGAAGACAAATACTATAGGATCTTATTTCGTGCGGGTTACGCGGTTCAAGCCCGTGAACTGACACAGCTACAGACCATCCTTCAGCAACAGATCAAGCGACACGGTGATCACATATTCGTTAATGGGGCGATGGTCATTCCAGGTCAACTATCATACAGCGTCAACACGTCGTATGTAAAGTTAAAACAGGTTCTACCCACGGGTGGTAACACCTCTTCTGCGCTATCATCTACTTCAAGCGTCGTCAACCCGATCGGGTATAAGTACGTAGGAAGCACTTCAGGCGTTGAAGCCATCGTGCTTCAGTCATCGGTTATAACATCTACTGATGCAAATACACTCTTCGTAAAGTATACTCGTGCAGGCGCGACTAGCAGCACCTTCACTTCAGGTGAAACATTGACTCGTGCTGACGGCACGGGTTACACTCTATACGTAGAAGACTCTACCACTGACGCTAATTTCATCGGTACCGGCTCCACGGCGTCCATTGAGTCGGGCGTCTACTACATTAAAGACAACTTTGTACTAGTAGAAGCGCAGAGCATCGTCCTATCAAAGTATACGACAACACCTACGGTTAAGGTTGGCCTACAAGTAAACGAGAGCGTCGTCTATCCAGAGACTGCTGAAAACTTACTAGACAACGCACTGGGTACCTATAACTACGCCGCTCCTGGAGCAGCGCGCTACAGTATCGACCTGGTCCTCACGACGGTTCCTTACACACAGACGGTAGATACCACTACATTCATTCCCCTTCTGACGTTGCTTGAAGGAAACTTGCAGTACATCTTAGATAAGACGATCTACAACGAGATCGATAAGATGTTGGCTCGTCGTACTTACGATGAATCAGGTGACTACACCATCCGTGATTTCCCAATTAAGTTACAAGACTATCGTAATAACTTTAGGGGTGCTTGGGCTAACTCAACGACATACATCATTGGTGACATCGTAGTTAGTGACACTGGATACTATACCTGTATCACCACTCACTCGTCTGCAGCCTCTCCAACTACGTTCTCAACCTCAACCAACTGGTTGCTCGATAATTCACCGTCATACAACTACGGCTTAAACGACGGCGTTAAATTACTAAGTGGCCGCCTAGGCACCACGAATATACCTGTAGTATCATACACAGGGTTTCCAGACACGTACATTGTTCCCGACACACTCAAGATTTCACTCGGCGTTGAACCATCTAAGGCTTACGTTAAGGGTTTTGAGATAGAGAAGGCTGTCACTGAGTACTTAACTCTTGACAAGGCTAGGACTATATCGGGAACAGAGTCCCTCTCGCTCGACACTAGTCCTGGCAACTACATCTTAGTCAATAATCTAAACTACCTGCCAGAGATCGATACACAAGTCTCATTCTACGATCAATATAGCACGGTGGGCACTGTTGGTTCTGGTACACTGATCGCCACTGCTCGCGTAAAACAGATTCAGTTTCATTCTTCTGGTGTCTACAAGTTATTCTTATTTGAAGTCTCCATCGTATCGGGTAAAGACTTTGGGCGTCAAGCAAAATACATCTACTCAGTCACAGGTTCGACTACTGCGACAAGATTTAGTGCGCGGATAGTACCCTCGAACAGTTTACTACCTGGTCTACTAGTAGCCAGCACGACTTCAACCACTGTCACGGGCATCAACACAACTTTTAACACAGTAAACACGCCCGGCTACTTAGTAGTTGGAGACTATGTTACAGTGGGAACTGCGGGTCCATATCGCGTCACGACCGTTACGAACAACACCACGATCGTCATCGATACGTCTATCACGGTAGTTGCTGGCACAAGCATCTATAGGGTAAAGACTGACCTATACCTACCGGCACTCACCAACTCGATATACACGATTCCACGATACGCAGTAGCTTCTACTTCAGGATTGACGTACACCTTCTATAAGCGTGCCAAGGCGATAGTGTCACCTGCCACAGTCACTGAGACTGGATACGTGTTTCCAGCACTCACTGATGCCAACTACATCGCCGTTAAGTCAGACGGTACAGTGGGTACGATTAGCAGCGTGACTGGCGCTGGAACAAGCAGCGTAGTCGTTACCCTTTCAGGGGGCGGCACCTTTGACCTAGTCTATGCGTTACAGAAGACCACGGGCGCAACACCCATGGTTAAGACCATTACTAACGTGACTGACACGACCACTACGATTGTATCAGGTTCTGCTACTAGTTTGGCGCCCCTATTGAAGGCAGACGTCTTTGAGATCCAGACGGTCACCAAGGGTACCATAGACATAACAAGTAAGTTCACGCTAGACAACGGTCAGCGCGATACGCACTACGACCTAGCTTCTGTCATACTTAAGCCTAGTCAGTACTTGATAGACGTTACACCTTCAAGTTTTGTTGGAACTGCTAGTACCACGGTTACTGTAAACACAGCGGTACCACACAACCTCACCACAGCAGACATCATAGTGATAAGCGGTGCAGTCGGCACAGAGCAGACTAAGCTTAATGGCACATGGCCCGTCACGGTCACCACGACTACAGCGTTCACTGTGACGGTTAGCTCTAGTGTGGCATCAGGAACATTGACGACAGCCCTTGGTACTGCTAAGATCACCGGCGGTACAATCGCGGTAAACTACTCATACTTCGCGCGAGGCGCCGGTGACTACTCTACCATCGACTCGTACAGTTCGCTCTACTACAACCAGTTAGATCGTAAGTTGATCAACTCTATCGATTTTAGGCCTACTAAGACTAACACAGGTACTATTGCTTCTCCAACGTACGTTTGGGCGACTCCAGTAGTTCCAGCCTTCAGCACTCTTACAAGCCTGTCATACACCTACTACTTGGGACGTACTGACAAGTTGTCACTTGACTCTGCTGGTAACTACATTGTAACAAAGGGAGTCGCGTCGGTAGCACCAATCGAACCGGCTTCTCCTAACAACTCAATGGATTTATATAAGTTCTACATCGAACCCTATACGTTTAATGCCGATAACACCTCAGTCATAAGCGAAAAGGTAGAGAACAAACGTTACACGATGCGTGACATTGGTGCGATAGAGACTCGAGTTAAAAACCTTGAGTACTACACCGCCTTGTCTGAGCTTGAACAAAACACGTTGGGCATTAAGTCGTATGACGCCTACGGTCTAGAACGTCCTCAGAACGGGTTCATCGTTGACTCATTCAGTGGACAGGGAATCGGTGACGTCACTTCTCCAGACTGGATCGCGTCCATCGACATCTCGAAGAAAGAACTACGCCCATTCTTCACACAACAACAGGTGTCTCTAGTCGAGTCTACTAACGCGCTACTAGACAGGAGTGGACTCAACTACTCAGTCAATGGCGATTTAGTCACATTGAAGATCAACTCGACTACTCCTCTGGTTAAACAACTCAGGGCTTCACACGCCGAGTCCGTCAACCCGTTTGATTCATACAGCTTTATCGGTGACGTTGAGTTGACACCTTGGTCAGACAACTGGTTTGAGACTACTCGTCGCCCTGACGTGATCGTCAATGACAACAAGCAGTATGACGCAGTCGTCAACCAAGCAGCGGCGTCAGGTGTTCTCGGCACAGTCTGGAACTCATGGCAACAGATATGGTCAGGTCAGTCAGTGGTGAATTCTACTGGACGCCGCTTTACAGTAGAAGCTACGGGCCAAGTGGTGCAGGGAAGTGAATTGGGCGTGGTCACCGCGAACTCCATCACGACTCGATACACCGGTACCGTCGGCAGGGTGGAGTCTACCACTACGACGACTACGATCAATGATAAGTTGGTCTCAGTTGACGTGATCCCATACATGCGCGCACGAGGCGTGATGTTCAAGGGCGCTGCGTTCAAGCCTAATACTAAGATCTATGCGTTCTTCGACAAAGTTCCAGTCGACACTTACATCAGCTACGCAAAGCGTATCACAGTCGTCACGGCTGGTGCCGCTAAGGGTACCACGGTGCCTACGTTTAAGACGGACGTCAACTTTGGATCTAACATCAACGTTGCGGCTCGTAAGGAAGTTAGCCTGCCTTACTTCAAAGTGCAGTACAGCGGCCTAGCGTCTGACTTCGGCTATAAGGATAACAGCAACTCATCGCCTACACTAGACAATGTCTACCTCTTCGTTCCACTATGTGAACCTAAGTCTCTAACGGGTCAAGGTTGGTTACCAGGAAACAAGGTCATCGTCAAGCAGACCTTGCTAGCCGGCACCACGTATACAGGCCTTCCCGTGGTCGATGCTGTAGTTGGTCCAGGTGTAATTGACACCTACGGTGAATTCACCTTCGTACATCCCATGTACGACGGTGTTGATGGCATCAGGGTTAGGCAACAGTGGTACATCGGTGCAGTCAGTCCATTCAGCCTGATTCAACACGTGCCTTCTACCATCGCTCCTATCGGTGCAGTATACAATAGTTCAAACACTCTACTCGGAGCCTTTGGTCCCATCAATAGTTCTGGTGTGATCACTTCAGGTCTAGGTTCAGCTACGGGTCAGTTAGCTACAGGATCAGTAGTCAAACCAGGCAACTGGACTGCAACGTATCTAGACGGCACCGTCAAGTCATTCACCGATGCGTCTTACTCGTATAAATATAGTACGCCAACTGTAACTGTCAACTCAGGCACAGTGGCCACTGCGATTAACTCTACTACTGGTGCGGTGACTATCGGTACCATCACCACTGCAGGTAATTTGACCATAACGTGGTCATATCTCTCTGTTCCTTTGTACACTCGATCTATAACGTTGTATTTTGCATAAGTACTAAAAATTAAATTCCAAGGATGCTAGATGGCAAATATCGTTGATCCAGTAGGTGTATATGCGTATGGAGAAGTACTCAGTGAGTATGTGTCGGTCAACGGTGGAACTCCTACCGTAACGGGTGTTACTTGCATAGTCATTGGACAAGATTCATATGA
>Ga0114975_10003241_pt1 | contig 10877 bp, 9 predicted proteins | sample S_130626_EF_Meta_FD_87031 | JGI IMG/M metagenome (GOLD analysis project Ga0114975, IMG submission 87031) | Freshwater microbial communities from Lake Simoncouche, Canada to study carbon cycling - S_130626_EF_MetaG | ecosystem: Environmental > Aquatic > Freshwater > Lake | place: Lake...
ACTTGCACGAATGCTATGACTTGTTGGGTTTGTCCGATGATACCCCGTTAAGTCCCGATGCATTGAAAGCGGCGTATCGTAAAAAGGCCGTTGCTCATCACCCCGATAAGGGTGGCGACCCCGAAGTTTTTGATGCGCTAACCAAGGCCTACTTGTATTTGGGTGAAGTCTACAATAAGTTGGTGCCAAAGGGCGCACGTGTGGATACCAATCCTGTAACAATGGAGGGTGCTGTGAAGCATCGCAATGACCCCAGCATTCCGTCCTATATGGGCGACGATGGTCTTGGTGGGGGGCGCGGTAGAGGCGATGGTGGAGGTATAGCGTTGGTGGTGCGCGATAGCTCGGTGCCTGAAGGACGACCGGTTATTCCATCCGCAGAAGCACGTAGACAGCAGGAAGCACCTATTTCATTGAATCCCAAAAAGTTGGACATGAATGTGTTTAACAAACTCTTTGAACAAAACCGCTTGCCTGACCCCGAACATGACGATGGCTACGGTGATTGGCTTACGTCTCAAGAAAAAGCTATTGATTTGCCACCTGGAGGTGGCGGGCCCAAAAGTATGCGTGGAAAATTCAACCTTAACGTATTTAATAGCGCCTTTGAGGAGGCGGCGGCATCGGCTGCTGCTTCTGGTTCGAAAAATGGGACCATACAAAAATACAACAGCCCTGATGCATTAATGTTGAGCCCCAATGCTGTTGTCTTGGGTGGTGAGAAGCCGCCTGCATATACGGCGCCTGCTGGTTCCCACTTACAATATACTGATTTGAAGGCTGCCTATTCTACCGGTAATACATTTAGTCAGGAGGTCAGTGATATTAGGGTCGGCAACAAGACCTTGGCGCAAATCAAGGCAGAAAGAGAGAAGGATCCCGGCCCAGCTACCGAGGCTGAGCGGGCCCATATGGCGGCTGTGGCGGCGCGCGCGGAGGCGGCTGAACGCGCCCGTGTATTGCGCATGGCGTCCCGAGATACTGACGGGGCTGCATATCAAGAACGCATGAAACAGCGCCTATTAATTACTGAGAAGCCTTTACAGTAATCATAAAATCTATTCCCCATTAGGGATGGCGGACTTTGACCCGTTACTAATACTTGCATCTTTAGTCGGTATAGCGGGAGCTGTGTATATGTCTAAAAAAGGCTATACGCAAAAGGGTGCTGAGGGATTTGTCAGCGGCCTTGGCTTTTTGAAAAATGAAAAGGGTGGTGTTGGGGGTGCTGGCGTTGGTGCTGGTGTTGGGGCTGGTGTTGGTGGTAGCGCCACCTTAACAAGCGGTTTGTTAGGCAAGCCTGTATTATGGTTAGTGATAGATGATTATGGAACAAATAGTCGTAAATGGGCTGATTTTGGTGCCCGTAATAGTGGCAAGCTGAATGTTGGATTTGTTAATATAACTAAAACACGGTGCGCAATTACACAGGGCGCTGCCTTTGAAATACGTGAATTATTTGGGCGGGAAGCTGTTGCCGATGCTATTTTTGCTGGTCGTGGATATGTGCCGCCTGGTCATTTAGCTGCCCCACGCAAACTATGGCAGGCGTGGGCACGGGCCACCCTACTATCCGTGCGGGGCGGACTATACTTGGATGGGCTCAGCTTATGTGTAGGACCCAGCTTTTCGAACGTTATTACTAATAAATCGGCAGCTGTTTTTGGCACAGACCATAGCGAAAAGCACAACAGTGGAGTGGCCGGCCCCTATGCTGGCTGGTCTGCAAATTCTGGACACAAAGGTTGGTCAGATATGTCCAAAGCCTGTGCTGGGCTTATTGATGCAGGTGTTACAAGCTGGTCGGCTGCTGTTGCGCGTAATCAAATGGCTGCGTGGTATAATACATTATTAGCGCCCACAATGCCTACAATACGTAATATTGAATATGGACGGCGTGAAGATAACGAACTACCTATAGAAATTGACGATATACTTGGTCGGTCATCAAGTGATAATTGGCATCCATCGAAAAATGTCATATATGTTCCTATAGATTTTGAACGTTTGGAACGGTCTGTTACATACAAATGGTTCATGCGCATGAGTGTGGAGCAAATTATGGAACCCGATAGTGATTTTATTTGGGCGAAATTAGCTAAGGGTGCTGGTGCAAGAGATAATCTCTTCACCTGGTAATGGATAGCACCGGCAGCGTTGGTGGTAGAATAAATTTAGGAATATTTGCAGTTTTTCTGGGAATATCGCTAATTCTGACACTACGTGGAGGGAAAAATGATGCATATACTGGGCTTCTGGTCTTTATGATTGCACTGTTTCAGCTGTTAGAATACGGTGTCTGGAACAATCTTGATTGTAATCCCGGCGGGTCAAATGAAAAGGCATCGCGTGGTTCGTATATATTGTTGTGGGCCATGCCTGCCGTCTTATGTCTTGGTGCTTCATTTATTGCAGGAAACGTTTATTCAGACAGCGCTTCGCGCTTACTACTAATGGGAGCTGGCTTGGTATATGCTATTATTGCAGCCTGTCTAATACCAGTTATGATGGCTGATAAACGCACATGGTGTACAACTCCAGGAAATACATGGATGCCTATATGGTGGTGGCTCAAGGAAAAGGTGCCGCTGGAGATGAACCTGTTATGGTTGGTCGGCATAATATTACCGACCCTACTTGTCGACCCCTATTTCTTAGGGGCGGGCACCTTTATTATTGCACTACTGGCCTATATTTTTGGGCGTTCAGTTGACCGGCTACGCACGGGAGAGTGGTTTTCTATTACAGGCGTCTTTGCTAACGGTATAGCCATTTGGGCACTGTTTTATCCTGTTATACGATTTATCATATATGGAATAGCTCCTGATATAGGTTGATAAAATCTTGGCTATTTATATAGAATGAGTAACAGAAGCCGCGCCCCTATGCCTGTTAATAACGCTTCAGAAAGGGAGGTTAAACAATGGATTAGAATGGTGGAAGATACAACGCGCGAAATTGAAAATGGAATTGCAGACTTTGCTGGCTACTCAGAAACCTATGCTGATATGCGCAATAAATGTTCCGATGCACAAACCAACGGGGCATACAATAAGACTAAGGCAGATGACCTTAAGGAAGCGGTAGATGAAGCCTATGGGCGCCTTGTTAAGGTAAAAGCGGAATTTTGTAATTTGAAGGCTGGTGGCGGGCGCGCGCGTAAAACACGCCGTAATCGCCGCAACTAGTAATTTTGGAATTTAATCTATTAATTTATTCAATTTAAAATATTGAATAAATTAATTCAGAGCCGAGTTTAACGATGCTTGCGTGTGCGTCTTTTACTACGTTTACCACCGCTTTTTCTCTCTAAATTTGTGAGTAGTTGCTCTATTTTTGATAAATTTGTTTGGTCGGGCACGCCACACTTAAAAGCGGGTGTAATTTGAATAAAATGGTCCTTATATTTACCGTCATACAAATAACTCATTTCCCTAGTTATAGTATGTGTATCGAGGTCGTCAAAAAAATATGAGCGTCGCATAATATCCTCTTCTGGATGTGTGGTGCTTATAGGGACACCTGCTTTGTGGGCCATATATTCAATATCGACCATACGCTTGAGACTGGTGTCGCGTTCGCCTGGGAATGAAGCGTTGCATAAGATATTTTGGTCCATATTTGTTCTAACAAACCGCGCGTTAAACCTTCGCACATCTGCTAACCGTGTCAATATATGGTCGAAGAAATAATGTCCATCGGGATTTATTGCCGAAAAAATTTTAGCGGGGGTCAAGAATTGTTTTTCTCTTGGTTCGGCGTAAAGGGGGTTGGCTTCAGGTATGCCAGCGAACTTGCCGACAGATTGCGTTAGATTTAATAAGTATTGGTCAACAGTGTATATAAAATCGTATAATGCGTTGTTTGTAAGCATACATATTGCGTCGACGCCTTTGCCTCTTAGCGCGGCGGCACGTATTAATATGCTTTCTATGCGCTTATTGATACAGGGTTGCTTCAAGGGTTTATAATCTTCGCAGTCTTCGCAATCATAAATAGTATTGTCTAAATCAAATACCAGAATAAGCCCGCTTTGGGCCTCTGGCAGGCTGCTCTGCTTTGTTAGACCCAGGACTGTATTAAATAATTCATAGTCATTGTCAAATATTGCTTCGCGAAAATCCGTATCGTCTATTAGCCTAGTTTTGTGCTCAGATGGAAATGTCCATAAATATTTGATTATTTCCAGATTTCCTTGCCGGCCGTGTCTCATAAGTGTAGAATATTGTGTTATAGCCCCAGTTAGTGGGGATGCGCCGTTGGAATCTTCGGCCTCTACGTCTGCACCATGTTCTATTAATTTTTTAACCTTGGGTAAATAACTATCATCCTCTAATACTGCGCGAAAAAGTGGAGTTTCACCTGCACCCGATTTCTTATCTATGTGGGCACCGGCTGTGACAAGCATGTCTATAATTTCGAGTCCGTTGGCGTCTTTGCGCGCAGTCATCAGGGGCGATGTGCGGTCAGCTGGATTCATAACATTAGGATTGGCACCGCCTGCTAACAATAGCTTTACAATGGTGGGGTTATTACCCTTTACTGCCCATAATAATGGAGTATAGTTAGTACGATTACCAACATGTAGGTTTATTTTGGCTGCCAACAAAACTTTGATTAATTCTATATCGCCGGATGAAATAGCCCGAAAAATAATACTATCGGTATTTTCTTCAACTTTATTTACATCTACTCCGCTGGCAAATAATACCTGAGCAATTCTGTATTTGTTGTTGTCTATGGCCCAGTTAATAGGTGGCTTGCCTGTTTGACCTGGGTTGTTTGGATTTGCGCCACTTTCAAGCAAGGCCTTAACAGTTTCATAGGAACCGGCCAAAATAGCGTGAATTAATGGGGTTTTGCCTTCGGCGTTAATGGCTTCAACGCCTTCTTGAACGCGGTGACCCAACCCTGCCAATTTTTGGGCTGTTTTTCTGGAATTGCCGGCTTGGGTGTAGCGCAACAATTTTTGTGTGCGCCGGGCTACGTTAGCATTTGTTGGGGGTTTTTTCGACCACATAATACTGTGATACACCTATGTGTGGTCTATAAAATTCTCGGGACTAGCTGTAAATTTGCGGATCGAAATGAATTTTGTTGCACTGCGCATGAAAATTTATCTGACCTATGTGACTAGTGACAACTGTGCCCTCCTCCACGGCCAACATAGGATAAATTGCTGCGCGCTTGCCGTTTTTAGTTAATGTCCAATCGGGACTAAATGGTGTAATAGACGCGTCTATTAATGTTTGTTCTGCATAGTGTTTAGTGTAGATGGATAAGAATTTTTCTGCCGTGTCACGATTCAGCATGTACATCTGAGAACCCCACATGTCATCCCCATATGAAATATAGGTATAGGGTTGCGCCACAGGTTCAGTTCCGTTATGAAAATCTATAGTTAATGGTTTATAGGGTATAAGGTAACCTAGCAGAAGAATTTCTAAATTTAATCTTTGGTAACTTGCACAAACTTCTGGAAGAAGACAAGCCAAGTCTTTGTGAATATAAATATCGTCCTCACAAAAAATGCCGAATTTAGCTGATGAATTGAGGAATTGTTTTACCATATCTAAATGGTTCCACATGATGGCCCATGTGCGTTTTTGGTTCTCAGGGGCAGAATTTATGCGTGGGTCCGAAATTTCGACAGGGGTCACAAAATTTAAATTTAAATTCTGTTTTGCAAACCGGCGCTTCATGTTATTTTCTCTTATAGGATTATTATATGAAAACGTATAGAAATTTACACTCTGCTGCATGATGTCTGGTTAATTGTTGTTGATTGCGTTTAGGTCTAAATTTTATAAATTGATTTTGTATAAAATTTAGACAATTGTAGGAATAATTCTTAAGGGCTGTTTGAAAAAGGAATAACTGGGTCGACAATTTTCATAACTACCAACATATCTTCATAAGCGGGTTTGCTACACCATTTACGTATTGTTGGTAGCAATGCTATGTATTGGGCTCGCGCTTCAGAAATTGTTGCTCGTTTAGTAAATTTAAAATTCATCAAGCTGCAGATAATTTTATCCAGAGGACCTACTACATTCACGTAAAATTCAGACGTAAATTTAAGTATGTCTGGATGTACAGTTTCAGGCGATACGTGTCTATGAGTTTTATCATACAATACCAGGCCTATGCCGTCGCGGGCTATATGATATTGTATTCCAAACATTTGGAATACTACGCCGGCTAATACCAATCCTAAACTATACGCATCAATACCTTTTAGAAATTTATTAAAGAAACTAAACACAATCGGATAGGCTTTTGTAACTACAAAGCGTGTTGGGTCGTCTGGTTCAGGGGCGGCACCATTAAATCTATTAAACCACCCACGCAAATGGTCATAGTCAATATCAAGCCATGCACGCAAATCCGCCGCTGCTTCCGATGTGTTTGATGCCACAAATAGAAAATTAGTAAGGTCTCTCATATATTCTAAATATGCAGCATCTATAAGACTTGATGCATCAGGTTTTCTTATTGCTAAATATGTGAGACCGGTCTTTTTAAATCCATATTGCGCAGAGCTTTCTAGTTCTGGGCCAAATTTTGTTTTCAAAAATACATCAATAAAATTATTGATTATTGCCGATTTAGGAGTTTCAAGTGTTAGCCCTGATATTCCAGCTGCAGCTGCAGATGCCGATGGTGCCAAAGACGGTGTTTTAATTAAACGCGCTGTTTTACTTATAAGTCTTATATCTAATAGGCTAATTTCTGGCGGATACGGAGCATATACGTGTTTACCCCAGTCAATATAACCCATATATACCCTGTTTATTTGTCGTATAAGACCAAAATCAATAATGTAGGGCTTATATATTCCAGATTCACGGCGTAGCACAGTATTTTGTAATTTGAAATCCATATGGACCAAATGCCTGCTGTGCATAAGCCGAAGACCATCAAACAATCGGACCATTGACTCTAAGACCGCGGGCGCGTCTACTGCCAAACTACTGTCCAAATTTACCATATCGTCGCCACCATATTTCATAAAAACCTGAACCGCTGTTTCTGGTGTTGTGTCATTCAATGGGTTGCGGCTACCTTCAATACAGCGCCGCATTTCTGGTGTATAATTTACTCCACTTGGTAGTCGCGTTTCAGCTGGATTTATTTGGCAGCTGTCTAAACCGTAAAGAAGAACACTTTGTTCGGGGTCAACTATTTTAAGAACTCCAGATATAGTCATTTCCTTTGCGGCTTCACGCGCTGTAGTAAGTTTACCAATTTTACCGGCATGTATTTTACGGCTACGTATAAGGGCATTACGGACGGCTACATCTTCGGGACTTGCATATGGGCCTAATGGAGGTGGTGGCGCACAGGGAAAAGCAGGCCGATATACGCATCCATAGGAGCCCTTACCTACAAACTTAGGGTTTCCACCACGCTGCTTTCTGCGCGTTTTTCGGTTGGTGCGCTTCCTACGATATTTGTATGTTTGGCCAAATGCCATCTACTAGTGGAACTCTATTTTGCCCAGACCTACATAAAGCCGGCGCGGCATAGATTTACAGGGTATCTAGATGCACATCGATGCAGTTCTTGGACAGCCACACATTGTGGAATATTTAAAAGACCATTTGAAAAGTCCCCTACACTTAATGTTATTGGGGCCGCCTGGCACAGGCAAAACATTTAGTTCACGCCTGTTTTTAAAGGATTATTTGGATGCCTATGGTGTAGCACACAAAGACCGCGATATTTATGTTTTGCAGCTCAAGTCTACCGATGACCGCGGTATTGCTATGGTGCGTAATCGATTGGCTGAGTTTGTTAAGCGGGTTCGACCCAATAAGGAGGCAAAGGCGTGGGTGTGGCTGGATGATGCTGATTCGTTGCCCATTGTATCACAGCAGGCCCTACGGCGTATTTTGGAGCGTTATGAGGGACACGCCCGCTTTTTGTTTTGTGCCACCGGACCAGAGCCCTTTATTGAGCCGTTGCAAAGTCGGTGCACAATTTTACAATTTCTGCCCGTAAATTTAATTGAACACGGGTCTGAAATTCTTAGACGGCAGAATCCCAAGCTCAAGTTGAGCCCTGATGCAATGACTTGGCTAATAACCATGGCTTTAGGAAATGCGCGCCTGTATCAGCACTACTTACAAACGTTGTGTGTCTCGATTGGCACGGCTGATACTATTGAGGCATCAGAGGCGCAAAGTATTGTTAATGCTCCGCCCATAGCTTTACTGCGTGACTTGGGTTACGCCACGCTGGCCTCTAATCGTGTAGGTGTGGTGCAGAATTTTTTGAAACTATGGACAGCGGGTTACAGTTTTGAGGATATTATTGCCTTTTTGGAGACGATTTGTCGCACCTACTCATTTTATATACCTGAGGACGCACAAAAAATATATACCATTTGCGGGGAGGGGCACGTGGCAATGATATTAAATCGCGTTAGCTTTTTGGACGCAATTACAGTATTGTGTGGTGGGTCGGTAACAAATATTTAATTCTTGCTAATATATAGGGTCTTTGCTGATGGAATGTCCACCTGGAAAGAAATATAGCACGGCACTAAAACGGTGTGTTCATGCTGCAGCACTACCTGCATCAGTAGGTAAGTCACGGGTGGCATGTCCGTCAGGCAAAGTCTGGTTAGCACAGGGGCGGCGCTGCGTTAATAAGACTATATATGAAAAAACGTATGGTTACGCGGCGGCACGGGCGGCCTCGGCTGTGCAGAAGAATTTGACGCGAAAAACGAAAAAGCCAGCGTCTGTTGCAGGTGTGGCTGCAAAAGCTAATGTTACGGGCCTTGGTGCTTCAAGTGCATCGCGAAAAAGTGTTGCCGAAATTACTACGGCAGCAGCACGTAGTGGGTCAACAATGAGTCCCGGATCGCGGGCTGATATGGTAGCTTGGGTCGCGAAACATTGCATCAACCAAGACGACCCTGTGACAATGGACCCTTATAGTGAAGCGTCTATAGAGGATTTACGGTCGCTGGTTAGACTGGATAGCGGCTTCTGCTATACTGCTGAAACGTTGGACCAACATGTGCGCGCCAGCATTGAACGCGGTATTCCGGTGCGCGATATGCTAAACCCTGGTTACAGGTTAAACGCAGCTAATTATGGGGCCTTACAAAAGGCGGCGCGAGCCACGCGCAAGACCTATAAGTTACCTGGCATACCAATGACGCTTCCGGCAGAGCACTACAAACTGTTTATTGGAACGTTGGATGATCCTGTATACAAATATGTGTTTTTGTTTGACGACCGTAAGGTGGTTTCAGTGGCGGGTGGGGCTAAAAATTACAGTCCAGCTATTCCCGAAGGTGGGTGGATAGGATATATTCCTGCAGATGGGACCGTTGAGTTAGAAAAACTTATTAGAAAAGCTTTTTTGGCAGGGCGTATTTTTACTAAGGCCTCCAAACCTTTTAGCTGCTGCCGTTTTCATTTGAAAAAGGACAAGGAGTTTTGGAAAACGGATACGGCGCGTAAAATTAAGGCCATGGAAGATGAAATTCGTGAGTTAATTTAGGCGCATTATATAGATATGTCTAACGCTGCTTCTACTCGTAATAACAATGCCAATGTTCGCGCTGCTGCAGCCGGTTTAATGGCTTTACGTAATGGGCATAACAATAATGCCAATGTGCGTGCAGGTGCAGCCAGTTTAATGACTTTGCGTAATGTTAGACCACCTATGGTGCGTGGCCTAGGGCAACGCAACCTTTTACGTGGCATGCCTTACCGCCCTACAAATGAAAATAGTGCAGTGGATGGTTTACTGGCTTTGGGCAGACAAAACGTGACGCGCAGCTACTCTGCCGATGCTAGCCAGCGCCGTATGTCTTGGCCACCAATGCAGACTCGTAGAAATAAGGTAAAACAGGATGGTGGTGCAGGTGAGCGTTTTATGAATAGTAGATATATGCAGCAATTACAAAATGAAATGCGTGCGCAGCGTGCCGCCAATGCCGAGCGTAATGCAGCTGAAGCAGCACGTAGAAAAAAGGAGCGTGAGCGCGGGGCTGGTGCAACACAGTTAGAGCCCTTGCCCTTCAACGTGGAGGCTGGGGAGGGCCCCACTTCAATGTTGAATGGGGGCTACAGACGGGCAAGAAAGTCGGTGCGCAGACGCCGGTATTAATCGGGTCCGGCCAGTTTTTCAAACACATACTTATACTGTGTCATATTATGAATCAGTAGTTTGATGTCATCCTTTGCCTTTGTCTCAATGCCAATGACCACGGGGCCCAGCTCCCTATTTATTAGCTTAGTATAGCGGAAGTAAATTATGTCATCGTTGGGGCCCAACATATTTAATATAAAGGTCTTTAGGGCGCCAGCCTTTTGTGGAAACTCAATACGGAAATAGTGTTTGCGGCCTTCGTAAATCAGGGCCCGTTCAAGGATTTCGGGCATGCGAAAGGCATCCGAATTACCGCCAGAAATAATACATACAACCGATTTGTTTCTGATTGTGTCCTGGATTTGGTCAAGGGCGCACAGGCTCAGGACACCGGCGGGCTCAATAATTTGACCGTGCTCGTTATACATCTGGATGATTTTGCTGCACACGTGGCCCGTGTCAATAAGCCGAATGGAATCAAGATTGGCGGCGCATATAGGGTAGTTAAGGGTGCCTACGCGCTTTACGGCGGCACCATCCACAAAGGTCTCAATAGTGTCCAGGGTCGTGATTGCGTTCTGCTTAATGGATTCATACATACTGGGGGCGCCAAGGGGCTCGACGCCGATGATTTTAGTGTGCGGACTAACCTGTTTAATGTAGCTGGAAACGCCGGCACACAGGCCGCCGCCGCCAATGGGTAGGATTATGTAATCGGGTTTATGGCTTTTGAGTTGCTCGATGATTTCCAGGCCCACCGTGGC
>Ga0114975_10003242_pt1 | contig 10874 bp, 6 predicted proteins | sample S_130626_EF_Meta_FD_87031 | JGI IMG/M metagenome (GOLD analysis project Ga0114975, IMG submission 87031) | Freshwater microbial communities from Lake Simoncouche, Canada to study carbon cycling - S_130626_EF_MetaG | ecosystem: Environmental > Aquatic > Freshwater > Lake | place: Lake...
CAGCAGCCTCTGCATCGCTTTTAGCTTTAGCTTCTTGATCCGCAGCGTCAGTTAAGTCTGCCTCCTCTGCAATCGCATCTGCATCAACTTCAGATTCCTCTGACTCCTGGGTCTCTTGTGGTGCACTTTCTGTATCTGACTCGGATAACGCCTGGTTTTTATCAACTGGTGCATCAGGAGCGACATCATCCGTGGTCGAAGATTCGATTTCCGCGTCTTCAGCCACCTCCTCAGGTTCATTGTCTGATTCAGCAGTTGTATCAGCCTCGATTTCAGAATCCTCTATCTCAAGATCTGCAACGGTGTCTTCTTGAGTAACAGGTTGTTCACTTTTCCCAAACCATTTTTTCCAGAAACTCATTTTTTGGACCCGCCTTTCCGACGGAAAATGCGCTTCCAGAATCCAACCTTTTTCACTTTTCCATTCTCGTTAAGGAATTCAGCGAGTTCAGCACCATGGGTTGGCTTAGATTTCTTACTAGAAACTCCACCTTCAGACTTGCGTTTAGCAGTGTCTGTTACTGCGCGTGGAAGTTTATGAGTGTGGTTGTTTTTGATCTTCTTGGCATCCTGTTCGTCGGAGGTCAATTCCTTCTGGATTAGCTCAAGATCCTCATTTACGACTCCAAGTTCGATGTTGGCCTCATTGACAAGTTTTTGTGTTTCAGCCAGCTGATTTCGAGCGTCAACTATTCCTGGAGCTAACTCATCTATTCTCTTATAAATATTAGTACCGGTCTGATAAGCGGCTTCTGCATCCAGCCAGCCAACTTTCTTTAGGTCAACATCTGTGCCAGATTTAAATTTTTCACCGCTCCACAATGCATCAGGATCTGGAAGTACTTGATCGACTGTTGCAAAAACTAAACGTTTGCTATCTTTTGCATCTGTTAACACTGCAGGGTGGTTACCTGTCGGTGCATCGATAGCAGAAGAAATGGATTCACGCATGTGTTTCCATAAATCAGGAGTTGGCATTGGAAGTCGCGGCTTTAATGAGGCGATCAATACATCAATCGGTGGCAGCTTCAAACGCGGTGCTAGTCGATCTGGGACACCTTTATACAAGATTTGCTCATCTGCTTCATCATCCATTGCAATATCAATGCGATATTCGGCAGATGCTGCTGCCCAACGTGGTAATCCAGCAAGCCCCGAACCCATATCGCCAATTCGTTCTAAGAATCTAACGTACCAACGTGCCTTGGCAGTCGTAAATGGCGATTCTTGAAATGGCTCATAAAGAAAATTATCTCCCTCTGGAGTAGGGCCATTCATAATGTATTCAACTAGCTCGTTCATAAAGAATTCTTGGCGTTCAGCTGCAATGGTGGCAACGTTTTGACCCTCAACAGCACTAATTTCAAAATTAGTATCGGAATAATTCAATTTTTGTAAGGCCCAATGTGCAACATCCGCTGACAGGGCATCGCTAGTCACTCCGCGAACAAATACGCGTTGCAAACGAGCCAGATTCATCTGAACTTTTTCACTGTTGATTTCTGCAGAGCTTATAGGCAGGCCTGCCCATAAGCCTGCAGTAGTAGCGATGTGAGCCAACGCAAACCCGGTGAATCGCTCCCCCACTTTCACGAATGAGTCTGTCGAAAGTGGAGTAGATCTATCTTCTGCAGCTGCGATTAAGTTCGCATCCCAAAAATTACTGAGCACGCCTTCAAGTAGTCCGCGCTCATTTGTAGGCGCAATTATAAGATTAAACTTGCGAAACAGAGCTCCAGTTAATTCACTCCTAGATTTATCTCGCGGTTCTGGAACTGCTCTTTGGATAAATTGAGCTGCCCTTTCTGCGCCAATGGATGTTTTCTGCATCAATGCAGAGTCCTGCTCAGTTCTAACAGCAATAAAGCGAATGGTTTTAAATGGTTGCGATCCGAGAGTCCAGAAAACATCTACTTCTTCTTTGACCGAGTTCTGCTCTGCATCTCGCCCCAATAAATATGCTGTAAGCCTTGGAGGGACCTGTAGTTCAATATTTTTTTCTGGATCAAACTCAGGAATCTCATCTGCAAGCATCCAAAGTGCCGGGGTTAGTAACCAAGAACGTGACCAATCTTGAGCTAAGTCAAGAATTTCACGTCCTTGATCACCGCTAGGCAGCACAATGATCGATACTGCCTCGCTCTCCCAAATCTTTTTAGTCATAGAAATTAATCACTCGTCTTCAAGCCATCGTCACTGCCTAGTTTTGCGACATAAGAAGCGATGTCATTTAGCGCGAGATCAATATCTTCTTGCAATTCCCAAGTCTCAGAAAGAAGATTCCATGCTGTAGCGCCGCTGCCATTCCAAATTTCCGCGTATTCGGTGCGCCATACCTCAACCGTTGCTATCAATGCAGAGCCTCGATCCCCGCTTTCAAGGAGTTTTTCTTGAAGTTTTTTGTTTAGCATCAAGCTATCGTTTGGCGTTGTTCCGCTCTCAACCCATTCTTTGAGGTATAGGCACTGAGCAGGTATTCCCGTTGGAAGCATGTCTCCTTCCCCTCTGCCATCCCAATGATCGCGGTTGGGAAATGATGTGGTTACTTCACGGCCCAAGAATTTTAGGAGTCGATAACCATAAATAAAGTCCAAACTGCCAGAATTTCCGAGCTCTGAGAGTGCAATACCTGCCGAAACCAGCAGCTGAGGAAGGACCCAAGAATCTTTCGAAGTATCAGCCTGTTTTGTCGGTATCAATGGGCTGGGAAATGTGCTCCATCCAGGAACTTGCAAGGTTGGGTTCCAGATCTTTGCGGTTCGTCCTACCTGCTTTTTTTCAACTATGCCCAGACCAAAAAGTCTAGAGATAAACCAACCAGTGATCATTGATCGACGCATCTCGGCTTCAAATGGAATTGCTTCAGTAAGAGGCCTAGAACGACGACCATCCCAAAACTGATTCCAATTTTGCACCAAGTTTTTAGATTGTGCCACCTGTTGGAGTATGGGATCAGTCAAAGAGGCAAAAGTCCAGGCTGGTAATGACGCAATGTGCGATGAAGCTGCGAACATGTCCTTAACATTACTGCCAGCATTGAACCACTTAGCTCCAAAACCAGGAGCTCCTGATGAGTGACCGCGTGACTCCAAAATTGGCACGCACAATTTACCAACGTTAGAGTCCATTGCAAATGGTATTTTGTTTGACTCCCACATAGTTTGCAATGCACTTCCACCATCGGTTGAACGAACATGTTCTGCGGCTCTTTGGTTTAGCAAAACCAATGGCGCGGCAATCTTTATCATTGCCTCATACTCGGAAGCAAATTTCGATTCACGGTCCGCACGAATTAAAATGCTTTCTCCGGCGGCGCTCACATATTCTCTAATTGACATATCTGTGAACTTTCCAAAAGAGCTATCCTTATTTTTGAGCCATCTTCGGTTGTTTTCTGATAAATCATTTAGGTTAGTGTGAAATTTCCAATCTGCTTTGCTGGCATTGGCACCGATTGTGCCTTGTGCATCTCTGACACTAGTTATCCATGGGCTACTAACAGTAATCAACGTTTGTTCATTTACGTCTCCCGCCATTGGGTTCATCTTTTTTCCCAGAAGCGCAGAACTTACCGATTGCTGAAATGCTGGGGCACCATTTGAATCCTTGCTCGCATAAAAATCATATGTCGATTCATAATCAGCGGAATCGATTAGTATTCTCTCGATGGTTCGATTCTTATATTTATTGGGGACAACTCCAGTGCCCCAATCAGGGAATGTTTTATAAGGGTTTTTAGTCCCATCCCCGCGAAGTTCGTCCCTAGGTACTGACTTTAGGATGTCCCGAGCATCAGTGAGTTGTCTTTGAAGGGGTTTGATAAGGAAACCCACTAAGTCTTCAACAAGACTATTTGTCAGATCATTTACATAAGAATTAACTTGGTAATCAAGAACCTTGGTCAAGAAAGCAGCGAGTTTTTCTAAGACGGGACCATTTTGTGTTCCCACACCAGCAATTCCAGCAGCAATCTCATTCAACTTCGTAGAAAATACCTTTTGGTCAAATCCTTCTACTGCCTGAGCAAACTCCTTGTGTTCTCTTTTCAGCTCAGGTATTACATATTCAACGAGTTCACTTTCTAAGCGTGCTACTAAGTTTGACACAACAGCGTAACCATTCATCATTAATTCAGTGGCAATAAGTTCTCGTAAACGATTTTGTATACTTGGGACCCACTTTTCAGCATTAGTGCCCATTTCGTTTTTGAGTGTTTTCAAAAACTCTCCAGAATCAGTATCCCACTCCCCCCAAACTGCATTGGCAAACCTGGCGAGTGGCTTTGGTTCGGACGAAACACTTTTTTTAATCAATCCAGCAGCAAATTTCTTAATTCTCTCCTGCAATTGATCAGGAAGAAGCTCATCAATAATTTGATTTTGTGAGCCTCTCTCGTCAAGACCAGAATCAATCAAAAAGTTAGGCCACGTTTGAGCAGATCTCTCATCGATCAAATCTCTTAGTGATAAACCATTCTTTAACAGAGCAGGTGTCTGCTCTGGCCACAAGAGTTTTTCAATTTGAACTTTTGCCATGGCATCTGCCACGTAATCCTTTATGCGATCAGCTCCTAACGTTAATTGTGCAAAACCAATTCCGGCAGCAGCATAAGTGGGATTGTCCACATTTTCGGCTTCTGGTGCAAGGCCTGAAATATCTACTGCAGATGGTACCGATGTAACGTTTACCATAGCTTTTTTGTACAAAAATTCTGATATTTCATCATTTGAAATAGCACCTGCAAGCGCTTCACCCACTGTAAGAAACACTTCATTCATTCCCTCGCCATCTACGCCTACGCGGATGTCAATATTTTCATCATTTCGCGCGCCGACAAGAAAGTTTCCCTTGCACCCATACTCTCTTTTACCGACACTATTTCCATTCGCTAACCCAAGCTTGGAGTAAAGGTGGTTACTTCGATCTGAGATTCCGACCCACTTGCTTGCTATCAGTTCATTCATTGCGCCAAGTGAGTTCTTTGAAACATCCTTTCCTGCCAAACCAATACTGCTAAACACTTCAGCCGTGTATAGGAAGGAGATAGCTTCCTGCGCCCAATTATCAGGAGTCGCACGCTTAAGAAGTTCAGCTACGTCCATGAACATACCCGCACCAGATCCTCCAGCGAGAGATGAAATAATGAATACTTTTGGCGTATCGTTTCTGGAAACCTCTCCACCTAACGCCCTAGCGACCTCTCTTAACTCTGCAATAGCTGTACCAGCCTGCATTTTAGAAATCGAATTCTTAATTGCTCCAAGAGTATCTTTTGAGTGTGCAACACCTACTTGGCGGCCAATCGCGCGAATCTGTCCTGCGCCATCTTGAATAGAAATAGCAGAGTAGCGAACTCCCCAGCCAGCTAACATTTTTTGCTGATCTGTAACTGTTCCTTTGCTTGTTATGTCAGCTAGAACATCATAGAAACCCGAACCGTTAGGTACCACACAGTGAAATTCATCTGAAGGCAACATTGGGGCAGGAAAATCTACGCCATCGTACGTCGTATCAATCTGCAAGAACTGCCATGCAGCTGGAAGGCCGCCTTCATAACGAACAGACTCAAGTTTACGATTGAGCGACTGTTTCATCGATCGAATAGTTTTTCCACCCGATCCACCTAATCCGATTATGAGTAGTGGAGTTAGCATGGCATTCCCTCTTTCTTAGTTGTCGTTACCATAGTTTTTTTCCAGAATCTGAATCTGGAGTGTCGGTCTCATCCGTAAACAGGCTCTTCTTATTACTTTTTAATTCCTCTTCAAAAAGGCTCAACGGCTTAGAATCTCTCTCGGTATCATCTGACACTTTCTCACCGTGCTTCTTAGTCTTTGAATCCTTTTTCTTGCCTTTTTTTGCAGATTGCTCTAAAGCGGCTTTCCTCAACTCTTCAAGCCGTAAGAGTTCTGTGTCGAGTGCGCTTTGACGAAGCTCGGTAATATGCTCGGCCAAGTTTGCGCTTTCTATGGTGGTCTTCAATTTTGAGTTAACATCGCTGAGAGACTTTCTTCGATTTTCATAACGTGGCACTAAGTAAAGAGCAGTCGCAAGAATCTCTCCGCTATTAATTACAAACTCTTCGCCCTGTGCTTTAGGAGTTGTGGTGGCAAAGAGCTCTGACTTTGAAGCGGGTTCAAAGGACTCATTCTGATCGGCCGCACGTGGAGCAATGTTTTCTTCTGATGGGAAGAAAATGACGGCTTCCCCGGTCAGCGCCCTACTAAAGAATGCTCGATCCTGAAGAAATTCTGACCCACCAAATGTGCTCAAAACGTGATTGTCTTTAATATAAATGTGGGTTGCCGGCTCAACAAATGGGTTCCACTTCGGCGGAATCACTTCAATGTGCACATTTCCAATAGAAATTGAGCGTGCACCCTTTTCTATAACTTCAAATTTGAGCCCCTCATGGGATGGTTCCAAGGCAGTTGCAAGTGCGTTCTCAACTTTGCTTGCCCTTGATACAACTTTACCATTTTGTGAGATCGTCACAGGCTCCTCTAAATATGCGAACTCGTCATCTGCGACCGCGAGGACCGCACGTCTACGCGCGGACCATAATAAGTAGGCGTATGGAAGACCAATTGTGAATAGGTAGGCTAGAAGCATCAGTCCTATAAGCACTGGACCATTAATTGCAGCACCCACATTAAATTTGAAATCTAACTGACGAACGATCTCTTGACCGTTTGCAGATACCTTGTATTTAATTACGCCTTGAATTTCACTAGTTCCACCTTGATCGGTGGACACTGTCAAAATTAGTTCATCGCCTGGGCTAAGTGCCTGGCCTTCATCGTCCCACTCAATGATGTCGCCATTCTCTTTTTGTATGACAAATTTGAAGTGCCCGTCGCCGCGATCTTCTATGTCGTCAGCAAGAATCGAGTATCCCAATAGTCTGACCGTTCCCCCTTGCCCGCCAGAGGTTGGTGCTTTAACTATCAAATTGGAGGTAGCTTTTGAATTCTTGTTTGCTAAATTTTTAAGAACACATGGGTCCTTTTCACACACTAAACTTGGGAAAAATCCACTAGGAATTACATTGATTTTTACAGTTGCAGGGATTCGGTAATTGCGCGAAGGATCTTTTTCAGAAACCAATACGGCTTCGAAAGAAACACTCTTATCGGTTGTGCTCGGTATGACAGTGAGAGTCGCCGAACTCTTTCCATCCGCGCAGGAATCTATTGGCGAGCTCGCAACTTTCGCACAAATTGAAACTGATTTATAGCCATTCAAGGAAAAGGCGGAGCCATCTGGATTTACTAAACTAGCCAAGAAACTTGCCTCTTTACCCTCTTCGGCTTCGGGTAAGTATTGTGAGATGACAAGATTTGGTTTTGTATTTGAGGTATCACCACTACTGGTGCTCAAGCCACCATAAACAAGAAAATCATCAGAGTTAACTGCTGGAGATATGCTCCAAGCTCCAGCAGCATCGATTGGCTTGTCAGGGAAGATTGTGATCGTAATAATTCCAACATCAGGATCATCTTGAACTTTGCATCTTGTGCCACGATTTGAATCAGAGCAAAACACAGTTCCGTCGGGCTTCTTTATCTCCCAGTTACCGGATGACTTTCGTGTGTAAATCTCAATGTGCGAAGTGCTGGGATCAACATTGAAGCTTGAGCCATCACCGTTCAGATTAATTAAATTCTTAATACTTGCAATCAAGCCTACAAATCCCCATGCCAAGTCACCAATTTCGTTGGCCTCAATTACCTCGCCACGTGTCCAGCCATCCCTATTTTCACCACAATTTTCTCCCCGTACGAGCGGACCAAATTGCGCAGCTTTTGCCGCTTCAGTTGGCTCCTGTGGCTTTAGCAATCCACCAAGAATAAGAATGTTGTTCTCTCGGAACCAATTGATTGAGGCATTGCCGCTTGCCGCACATATTGGCGCAGTTGGATCTGTTGGTGCCCCATCTGTAATCCAAAACATAATTGAGCAACTGCTAGTTCCTGCTAATTTGGCTTGACCAATTTTCTTCTTAAACTGATCTTGCGCAGAAATCAAACCATTAGTCCACTGTGTTCCTGGGCTATCGTCATACACGGCTTTTTCCACAAACTCTGACAATTCACCATCTGAGGTCTCATCAGTCCAATCAACCCAACGCTCCTTCAATTTCCCTAGCTCAGCGGAATCAGAGTTCTTACCAAAATTTCGAAGGCTGATGTTAAAGGATCTCCCTGATTCTTCAGCCAATGAGCGCAAAATCTTCAGGGAGCTTTTCAAAATCTTTCCACGTTTACGTTCTGGATCGGAGCCTTTATCAAATTCGCGGCCTGCGGCCTCATCTGGCTTTGCATCTCGCAAGGATCTTGATGAATCCATGAGCACAAGCACGTCTAAGGACGAGCCTTCTTCTTTCAAACATGTCTGCAAATAACTCACGTCAATTGCCGCTTGCGCCGGCGCGATACCAACAGTGGTGGTTAGGGCAATTAAAGATCCTGCAATTGTCGCGGAGAAAAATCGCCTCATATTCTTCATGCGGCAAACCGTTCAGCAATTGGAAGGAAAAAGACCCAGATAGATAGGGCTGCAGAAATTAATCCTACTAATACTACTTTTCGGAACTTGCTCTGCATCTGCTCGCCTGCGTAACTGTCGTAAGGTTCCTCTTGATTAAGCGCAAGTGCGCTTGTGTGCTTGATTAGGATTAACTGCAAAACAATGATCGGAAACAGTGCCGTTAGTAAATATCCGGAAGATCCCACTAAAAACTGCTGCGAGTTAGAGGCAGTTTCAGCGGAAACAATTCCGTAAGCACCAATTAGTGTTCCCAATAAAACAGAGAGCAAACCAACTACAAATAGAATCTTTGGAGGTTGCTTCGGAGGTGCATCGCTTCCATAGAAGCCATCATCAGAGGAGAAAGCGCTGGCACTCAAACTCTCTACCCCCCTTAACTTCCTCTAAGAACTAGATGGGAAAGTTAGCATCCCACGCTCACCTGGACAAGACCTTGTCTGGTCATATGAGCCTATTCAGGTGGCAGGGAAAAAGGGATTAAATCGTGGCAAACGACTGGCAAACACCCTTGGGGACCTTCAGCCTTGTTCTAGAGCTAATTGGTCTCGTATATCCCCCGCATTTTGATCAATCCTTCGCTCACACTTACCCTCAAACCCGAAATTCTGAACCCACCAGGTTTTATAGGCCGTTTCCTGGTTACTTGTTGGTTGCGGCTGCTTTTGCTGCAACTTCCTGCCTAGCTTTTAATGCTGCAGCGGCATCTGCAATCGCCTTACGGGTCAATGGTGTAGCCCCAATATCTGGAGCATTCACTTTCATCGATTGAACTGCGTACCTTTACGCATATCCAATACTCTCCGTCCGTCCAATCAACAGTCGATACATTCAAGTCTTTTGTTTTATACTCTTTAAATATGCTAGAGGCTCGATCCCTTGCAATCACGGTATATCCTGTAATAAAACCTGGCGCGGGAATAGTTACAAGATTCAATGAAATCAATCGTTAAGTAACCCGATAGGAAACGACTTCTGGTTATGGTTGCAATATAGTGAATTTCCAATTTAATGGTGAAATGCCGGTGCCTGAAACAGATACGGAATGCTCTCCGGGGCTTAGTGGCGATCTAGCTATAAGCAAAACTAATTTTTCACCAGCCATAATTTTGTTGCCGTATGAAATTACTCGATCGGTTGAAATCCACGAGTATTGAGTGACAACACACAAATCATCTCCTGGTAAGAGTGTTTTACCATCAGGCGTAACGACCTTACCGGTAATGTCGCGCGGCGGAGTGCTTATTAAGGAGGCGAAAATCGGAAGTCCGCGAAACTTTTCCCAATCCTTGCCACAAGACTCTCTTGGGTCGGGGTTCTCGCCAACGAATTTGTTAAGTCGAACGATCGCGCCGTCGCCTGGAAAAGTAATTACCTTTCTTCGACTCCCTACCAAGCCGTTTCCTACATCTAAGCCAGTGTAAGCCCTGCCTGTCCTATCATCAATCGCAGTTGCATACCCTGTTGTCTTTAGATTATCCCGGAGTAAACCGATGGCGTGAAGAGGAGCTTGCATCCAGGAGTCAATAGCATCTGACTCTCTTGCAGTGTAAGTAAGATTTGTTCTGCTATTTTCACCTTCCTTTGTGTAGTACGGACTTTCTGGATTCTCTGAGTGTGGGTTTTCATAAATTCCTGTGAAATATTTTGGATCACTTTTTGCCAGATAGATTGAGTGCTTCATAGCGTTGGCAGAAAATATTGGGTCCTCAGTTACTGGTTCAACACCTGAGGACAAGCGATAGTAGTTCAGTGTTTCAAGCCAGCCTGCATCCTTCGAGGGAACGGCAATCGGATTAGCAACAACAGAAGTTGGCTCCGGTTTTGGCTCTTCACTTCCACCCAAAAATCCTGGAACAACAGATCCCAGCAGTGCAATTCCGAGAATGCTGGCAACTGAAATAGCAGCAATCTTTGGATTTAACTTGAAGTTAAATTTAGGTGATCTGGTTTCTTCTTGCAGATTGTCATCTTCATCTAGATCCCAGATGGATTTAGATTCGGGCTCGCCCCAAAAGTTGTCATCTTCATCAAAGACATTGCGCGCCATTTAAATGAATCTCCCAATCTGAAGAACACTTGACCACCCGAGAAGATATCTGATTCCTACCCACACCAAAGCGCTAGGTAGCTGACCAGAAGTGCTCTTTTCAATTTTCTAGTACGAAGGAATTGAATAGGTAGTACAAGCAAAAAAGACCACAACAGCAATAATTGCTGCGATGAGAGCACCGGCAGATATGCGTTGTTGCTTAACCTTGGCTGCAATTGCAAGGCCAAGGCTAGTGAAGCTCAGGATTGCTAGCAGGCCAATTTCGGATTCAAGA
>Ga0114975_10003243_pt1 | contig 10874 bp, 9 predicted proteins | sample S_130626_EF_Meta_FD_87031 | JGI IMG/M metagenome (GOLD analysis project Ga0114975, IMG submission 87031) | Freshwater microbial communities from Lake Simoncouche, Canada to study carbon cycling - S_130626_EF_MetaG | ecosystem: Environmental > Aquatic > Freshwater > Lake | place: Lake...
ATTCAAGACACTTGTTGATGTAGCTCGCAAGAGCCTTGCAGCACTCTAAGTTCCAATAATGATTGAGAGCCTTAACTCGCCACATGTTGCGCGGGTTAAGGCTCTTATTGGTTCTAGGGGAGTTAAGGAAAGAAAAGCTGCCGGCCAATTTGTCGCAGAGGGATTGCAATGTGTCCGCGAAGCTTTGGTAACAAAGAGTGGCCCAACGATTGAAACATTGTATGTTGCAAGTAATGGACGCAAAAAGATTGAAGAATTAGCGGATCTGTCATCCATTAATGTTGTTGACGTTAGCGACGAAGTAATGAAAGAAATGTCTGAAACCATTACGCCACAAGGCATTCTTGCAGTGTGCGCAATTCCAAATGTTTCTCTGGATTCGATAACAATGAATGGTTCACGCAGATTCATTTATCTTTCTGAAGTCCAAGATCCAGGTAATGCAGGAACAATTCTGCGTTCGGCCGATGCATTTGCAATGGATGCAGTGATCACGTCACCGGGCAGCGTTGATATGTATTCACCCAAGGTTGTTCGTAGTACCGCCGGATCACTATGGCATATTCCAGTTTTTGAATCTGTTGTAATAGACGATCTTCTAAGTCGTGGAATTAATGCTTTTTCGCTAGGTGCTGGCGGGACGAAGAAATTGAGCGATTACCAAATGTCCGGGGATACCCTCGCAGTATTTGGAAATGAAGCTCGTGGCTTATCGACCGGACAGAATGTCGATTCGATAGATGTTGTAAGTATTCCGATGCCAGGCAATGCCGAAAGCCTTAATCTTTCAGCTGCTGCATCGATAGTTATGTATCACCTAGCAAATATGCGGCCGTAACAAAGCACTACAAGATAGAGTTATGCCTATGCGCGTTGAGGAGATTTCAACCTGGGTAGAAGATGCCCGCAAGGCTTTCGCCTCGGCTATAGATTTGGATTCCCTGAAGTCGGCTCGTTTGGCTCATGCTGGCGACAAATCACCAATCGCTTTAGCATCACGTGGATTGGGTTCGCTGCCTCCGGATGAGAAAGCAAGTTTTGGCAAAGTAATTGGCGAGGCAAAAGCAGAGATTGCTCAAGCTTTGGCTGAAGCAACTGCGACATTAGAAGCAGAACGTGATCGTAAGGTTTTGCTGGAAGAAGTTGTCGATATAACTTTGCCAGTAGATCGCTCACATCGAGGCGGATTGCATCCGATCTCAATTATTAAAAATGAAGTCTCTGATTTCTTTATCGAACAAGGTTTTGCAGTCGAAGAAGGACCAGAACTGGAATCAGGTTGGCTTAACTTTGATGCGCTAAACATTCCGGCAGATCATCCAGCCCGCACGATGCAGGATACTTTCTTCATTGAACCAGTTGAATCTGGAATGGTTTTGCGCACCCACACATCGCCAGTTCAAATCCGCACAATGCTTACGCAAGAGCCACCAATTTATGTGGTGTGCCCGGGTCGCACTTTCCGCGCCGATGAACTTGATGCGACGCACAGTCCGGTTTTCCATCAAGTCGAAGGTTTAGTAATCGATAAGGGCATAACAATGGCCCACTTAAAGGGCACATTGGATAATTTTGCTCGACATATGTTTGGTCCAGATGTAACCACACGATTGCGTCCATCTTTCTTTCCCTTCACCGAACCAAGCGCCGAAGTAGATATCTTCTTTAACAATCGCTGGATCGAATGGGGCGGTTGCGGAATGGTGAATCCAAAGGTGCTTGCTACATGTGGCATCGATACAGATGTTTATAGTGGATTTGCTTTTGGCATGGGTCTTGAGCGCACGCTGATGGTTCGACATGGCATCACAGACATGCACGACATCGTCGAAGGCGATCTACGTTTTACTCGTCAGTTTGGAGTTGGCCTGTAATGCGCGCGCCTTTATCGTGGATCAAAGAGTTTGTAGAGATTCCCGCAACTGTTACAGCCGAGCAGATATCAGATGGTCTGATTCGAGTTGGTTTTGAGGTTGAAGAAATCATTCAACAAGGCGCAGATTTATCCGGTCCGCTCAAGTTTGCAAAAGTCTTATCAATCGAAGAGATTACAGAATTTAAAAAGCCTATTCGCTATGTGGGTATTGATTGTGGCGAAAGCGAGACTAGATATGTGATTTGTGGGGCAACAAACTTTGCAGTGGGGGATTTAGTGGTTGCAGCATTACCGGGCGCAGTACTTCCTGGTGATTTTGCTATTGGAGCACGTGAAACCTACGGAAAAACATCAAATGGAATGATTTGTTCAGCTCGCGAACTAGGCATCAGTGATGAACATGCTGGCATTATGGTTTTTGCCGAAAACGAAGTCACGATCGGTGCAGATGCGATAGAAGCACTGCAAATTAATGATGTCATTTTTGATGTTGCGGTAAATCCTGATCGTGGTTATGCCTTAAGCATTCGGGGTATTGCTCGCGAGGTGGCCGCATCTCTTAATTTAAAGTTCACAGATCCCGTTGATGCTCTCCGCTCATTAAAGTTTGAGGAGACTGGCAAAGGTGTATCGGCAAAGATTGCAGATACATCAACTGCATCTGTTTTCTACTTGCGCACTTTGTCTGATTTTGATCCAAAGGCGACTACACCGATCTGGATGCGCCGACGCATTGAAAAAATGGGTATGCGTTCTATTTCCTTGGTTGTCGATGTTACAAATTATGTAATGCTCGAACTTGGTCAGCCGCTTCACGCCTTCGATAAAGCAAAGATTAAGGGCGGACTTACCATCAAACGGGCAGGTAAGGCTCAGAAATTTAAAACTCTAGACGGCGTAGAACGCATATTAGATCCTGAAGATTTGATGGTGTGTGATGATGAACAACCGTTAGCTCTTGCCGGAACAATGGGAGGTTTGTCTTCTGAAATTACAGAGACAACAACGGAAATCGCACTTGAGGCAGTTCATTTCTGTCCAGTATGTATCGCTAAGAACTCTCGTCGTCACAAACTTTCATCCGAAGCATCAAGACGTTTAGAGCGAAGCGTAGATCCTTCGTTGGCTGAGTTTGCTTCTGCTCGATTTGTTCAACTTCTTACCGCTCATAGTTCTGCCAAGCATGTGACAACTGTGGTTGATGGAGAACCTATTTACGCACCGTTGGTCACCATTGACCCTGCTTATGTATCTAAAACTTTGGGTTTCGAGATTTCAGCTAAGCAGGTAGCAGAGCTACTTCGGGTCGTTGGCTGCGATGTTGATGAAAAGAGTTTTACAGTCGATCCGCCATCTTGGCGCGCAGATCTTTTGACGGCAGCAGATTTAACTGAAGAAGTAGCCCGCATGATTGGCTACGACAAGATACCTTCCGTGCTTCCGCCCCGCCCATTACATGCGACTTTAACCCCAACTCAAAAACGTCGCCGCGCAGTCGCAACGATGCTTGCCAGCCGTGGCTTCGCAGAAGTCCAAACATTCCCGTTTACAAATCAAGCAACAATTGATTCCATGGGTTTTGTGGGAGAGCGTGCCTCGACATACAAGGTTGCAAATCCAATGTCTGAAGAGTTTCCACTAATGCGCGTGCACCTGGTACCGGGATTGATAGAAGTTGCGCAACGCAATATCAGTCGTGGGTCAAAGGATTTTGCGATCTTTGAAATGGGATCTATCTTCCGTAGTTCACAGAAGCTGGTTGCAGCAATTTCTCCAGATTTGTCTACGCGTCCTGCGCAAAAGGTAATTGATGAAATCTTTGCAAGTGTTCCTCCACAGGGATATCACGTTGCAGGTTTGCTAGTTGGCAAAATCGAAAATGAAAATTGGCAAGGCAAGGCTCGTGCTTACAATTGGCAAGATGCGATTGCCTATGCGCAAGATATTTTGGCGCTGTGTAATCTTGAATGGACAGTGGCTCGTTCAGATCTAGCTCCATGGCACCCTGGTCGTTGTGCTGAACTAATTGTTAATGGAAAAGCAGTTGCGCATGCTGGCGAGCTTCACCCACGTATCGTTGCTGCCTATGGCTTACCTGAGCGATCAGTGGCGTTTGCTGTTGCATTAAGCGCTCTTCCGGATTCAGCATTAGTTCGTCCTACGACAGTCGGCACAATGCCCGCAGCTGTTCAGGATGTGGCCTTGATTGTTGATTCAACTGTGAGTGCGGCTGATATTGAAGGTGCCCTGCGAGCCGGCGCAGGAGAGTTGCTTGAATCAATTACCCTGTTTGATCGCTACGACAAAATTGGCGACGGCAAAATTTCCCTAGCCTTCACCCTGGTTTTCCGCGCACAGGATCGCACCCTTACAGGTGAAGAGGTATCAGCCATGCGCGAGGCAGCCACAGCAGTTGCAGCTTCCAAGTTCGGAGCTGTAGTTCGCACGGCATAATTATGCATGAGATTGCATAATTATAGATCTTCAGTTAGACTTAACCTATGAAAACAGCGGTCATTGGTGCCAGTGGGTATGCAGGAGGCGAGCTATTAAGACTCCTAGCTATACACCCACATTTTCAAGTAACGGTTGTAAGTGCGCACTCCAATGCTGGGGAGCAGGTCACCTCTGTTCATCCTCAACTGCAAAGCTATTCAGGTAGAAATTTTGTAGCAACCGATTCGATCGATTTTGCAGATCTTGAGCTAGTTTTTCTAGTGCTACCTCACGGTGAATCCGCATCGTTAATTGCGAAAATTCCAGAACATGTAAAGCTTGTTGATCTTGGAGCTGATTTTAGGTTAGAAGATCCAGCCCAATGGGAGAAGTATTACGGTGGAAAGCACGCAGGGGCGTGGGTCTATGGATTGCCGGAGTTAGCACCAGGCCAGCGAGAGGCAATCAAGAAAGAGAGCAAAGTAGCTAATCCTGGTTGTTATGCAACATCAATTTCCGTAGGTATCGCACCTGCACTAAACCTTATTGACGTTTCAGACATCGTTGTTGTTGCGGCTTCGGGTACCACAGGTGCAGGCCGTAATGCGAAAATCAATCTCATTGGCAGTGAAGTAATGGGTTCGCTTACCTCGTATAAATTTGGTGGAGTTCATCAACATACTCCCGAAATCGAACAAGCCTTGTCGGCAGTAGCGAAGAAACCAGCGAAGATCTCTTTCACGCCGATTCTGGCCCCAATGCCACGAGGGATTCTCTCGACCATCACAGCAAAACTTAATTCTGCGTTAACTACACAGCAGGCCCATGATTTATTTGAAAAGCACTACGCATCGGAATTCTTTGTCGATGTCTTGCCGGTAGGTCAAATGCCTAAGACGAGTGCTGTGACTGGTAGCAACAAAGTTCAATTACAGGTGGCGGTAGATCAACACACGCAACGTTTAGTTGTATCTGTTGCGATTGATAATCTTGGCAAGGGTGCTGCTGGACAAGCAATTCAAAATGCCAATTTGATCTGTGGACTTGCCGAAGTAAGCGGTCTCGCACTCGACGGCATCGGCGCTTAAGGTCATAGTGTGATCGTCGTAAAATTTGGTGGTCATGCCATGACGGATGAAAACGGAAACTTTGCTAAAGCCATCTCTGCTGCACAAAAGGCAGGGGAGCAGGTGGTAGTCGTCCACGGCGGCGGCCCACAAATTGATGCAGCGCTAAAGGCTAAGGGAATAGTTAGTACCTGGGTGGGAGGATTTCGAGTAACCACCAAAGAGATATTTGATGTTGTCGAAGATGTTTTGGTCAATCAGGTTGGAAACGAAGTTGCTGCGACACTAGGCAAGGCGGGGATAAAAGCACAATCAATGTCGGCGCGTACATTACCCACGGTAATTGCCAATCGACGAACACAATTAATCGATGGCACGCCGGCAGAGTTAGGGTTTGTCGGCAATGTGAAAAGAGTTGATTCATCTGCGTTGCTTCAACTAATTGATCAAGGAATTGTTCCGGTTGTTGCGCCCATATCATCTGATGAAAATTTAGAAACTGGACTTAATGTGAACGCCGATTTTGCAGCTGCCGCCATTGCTGCATCATTAGGTGCATCTTCTTTGATTGTGATGACTGATGTTGCAGGAATTTATCGCAATTGGCCAAATAAGGATTCATTGATTGAAACTATCTCGGCGGTGGAACTTGAATCCATAAAATCTGGTTTTGCCGAAGGAATGGCCCCCAAGGTCCAAGCAGCGTTAGACGCGCTCTCATATGGGGCAAAAGCAGTTCGAATAATCGATGGGACAGATCCCGATAGCTTTGCATCAGCACTTGCTGGTCAAGGCGGAACGCTGGTGATTGCATGACAAACAAGAAGTATTTAAACCGTTGGGAAAGTTCGTTACAAAACAATTATGGAAAACCATCCATTACTTTAATCAAGGGCAAGGGAATAATTGTTACCGACGCCGATGGCAAGAGCTACATGGACTTTCTCGGTGGAATTGCAACCAACATCTTGGGGCACGCACATCCGGCAATAGTTAAGGCGGTTAATAAGCAGCTTTCAACATTAAGCCACGTTAGTAATTTCTATGCGCATCCAACCGCGATTGAACTAGCCGAAAAACTGATTGCCATGACCGGGGACAAAAACTCAAAAGTCTTTTTTTGCCAATCAGGTGCTGAAGCAAATGAAGCGGCGTTAAAACTTTCTCGTCGCACAGGAAAAGTACGAATTGTTGCAGCCCAGGGTGCTTTTCACGGTCGCACTATGGGCGCTTTATCGCTGACAGGGCAACCTTCTAAGCGAGAGCCATTCTTGCCGCTCGTTAAGGGTGTGAAGCATGTTCCTTATGGAAACATCGATGCGATGCGCAAAGCGGTAAGCAAAAAAACTGCGATGGTAATTATTGAACCGATCATGGGGGAAGCTGGAGTAATTGTCCCACCAGCAGATTATTTACAAGAACTCCGTCTGCTCTGTGACAAGAATGGTGTCTTACTTGTTATTGACGCGGTGCAGACGGGTATGGGCAGAACAGGTGATTGGTTTGGCTATGAATATTCGGGAATTACTCCAGATGTAATTACGTTAGCAAAAGGTTTAGGTGGAGGCCTGCCACTTGGCGCCATGATTGCGTTGGGCAAAGCTGCCGAATTATTCCAACCGGGAGACCATGGTTCCACCTTTGGTGGAAATCCTGTAACAACGGCAGCTGGACTTGCTACCATCAAATTTATTGAATCGAAAAAGATATTAAGTAAGGTTGAAAAGCAAGGCGCACATCTCATGCAAGAAATAGCACTTATTCCTGAAGTGAAAGAAGTTCGCGGTGCTGGCTTGTTACTTGGAATCGAATTGGAATCATTGAAAGCTTCTGATGTATCAGAAGCGATGCGAGAAGCTGGAGTACTTGTTATCGCAGCTAACGCAACAACAATTCGTATCGCACCAGCTCTGATTGTTTCAGATCCTCAAATCACCAAGTTCATCTCCATCTTTAGGAAGGTGATTGCAGATGCCAAGTAATGCTAAGTCAGTTTCAGCTCGTAGAGCAAAAGCAATCTCATTGATTAAGTCGGGCGCAGTCCATTCGCAATCAGATTTGGTCGTGCTCTTAAAAAAGGCTGGCTACAAAGTTACGCAAGCAACTGCTAGCCGAGATCTTGAGGAGATCGGGGCAGTCCGAGCTCGCAATAAAGATGGCGAGAGTACCTATCAAATTCGTGAAAGTTCCGATGATGCGATAGTTCGTAGCACTCCTCTTCCTTCAAAGCTGATCTTGTCTGTTGATCACAGTGCGAATCTGGCTGTTATTCATACTCCTCCAGGAGCGGCTCAGTTTTTGGCTAGTTCGCTCGATCATGCTGGCTTAACTGGGGTCATTGGCACCATCGCTGGAGACGACACGATTATCTTGGTGTCCAAGAAAGCAACGGGTGGAGCCTTTTTAGCGAAAGAATTGCTCGCTTACGCACAAGCAGATGGAATGAGGAAGTAATGGCTCTCTGGGGCGGACGTTTTGCACAAGACGCAGAGGAATCAGTCTTTGCTCTGTCTAGAAGCGTGCACTTTGATTGGCGATTGGCTCCTTACGATTTACGCTCTTCTAAAGCTCATCTTGCGATCCTCAAAAAAAGCGGCTTAATCGCGAGTAAAGATGCGGAGGCAATTGCACAAGCACTTAGCGAACTGTCTACCGAGGTTGCTTCTGGAAAATTTGTAGCAATCGATTCAGATGAAGATGTTCATAGCGCTCTAGAGCGCGGATTAACTGAAAAACTTGGCGCAGTTGGGGGAGCCCTTCGTGCTGGCCGTTCTCGAAATGACCAGGTCACTACAGACCTACGACTTTATTCAATTGATCATATGCTCGAAATTGCCCGCTTGATCACCGTCCTTCAAACTGCGATTCTTGAAAAAGCTGCAGAGTATGTAAATGATCCTGCACCTGGGTTTACACACATTCAACATGCCCAACCTGTTTCCTTTGGGCATGAATTAGCAAAGCACGCTCATGCATTTGCTCGTGATATTGATCGAATTAATGATTGGCTATCTCGCACATCAGTTAGCTCACTTGGTGCTGGGGCGCTTTCTGGCTCATCACTTCCACTTGAACCAGCGTATACCGCAAAAAATTTGGGATTTGATTCCACTTTTGAAAACAGTATTGATGCAGTTAGTGATCGGGATTATGTTGCTGAAGCGCTATTTATTTGCGCAATGATTGGAAATCACTTGTCACGCATTGGCGAAGAATGGACATTGTGGGCTTCGCAAGAGTTTGCGTGGGCAAAAGTTGCAGATGCATACTCAACTGGTTCTTCAATCATGCCGCAAAAGAAAAACCCGGACATGGCAGAGCTAGCTCGAGGTAAATCTGGTCGCCTTGTTGGAAACCTCATGAGTGTGTTAACCATGCTCAAGGGTTTGCCGTTTGCATATAACCGAGATTTGCAAGAAGACAAGGAACCGTTGTTTGACAGTATCGAAACATTAATGTTGGTACTGCCTGCAGTAACCGGAATGATTGCAACAACAGATTTTGATCGCGAGAAGATGGCACTTGCTGCACCTGCTGGGTTCTCACTAGCTACGGAAATCGCCGATTACCTTGCAAAGAAGGGCGTACCATTTGCTGATGCACACGATGCTGCAGGAAAGTGCGTGTCAATGTGTGAATCATCTGGTCGTCAGTTACATCAATTGAATGATTCAGAATTTGCGCAGGTTCACCCACAACTAGATGGGGGAGTACGCGATGTGCTTACGGTCTATGGCGCTATTAATTCCCGCACAACATCTGGTGGTACAGCACCTGTTCTTGTAGCCGCACAGATTAAAGATGCTTTATCCGCCAATGCAAAGACCGAGAAGGAAATTGCCAGCAAGCACAAGGCATTTTCAGAGATGATGAGCGCATGAACCTGATCGAAGATCTTCGCTGGCGTGGATTATTAGCGCAAACTACTGATGAGGTAGCACTACTTGAGGCATTGAAAAAGCCAACAACTCTCTATGTGGGCTTTGATCCAACTGCGCCTTCCCTTCACGCAGGCAACTTGGTTGTGCTTCTCGTACTTCGTCGCTTTCAATTAGCAGGACATAACCCAATAGCCCTAGTTGGTGGTGCAACAGGTTTGGTCGGTGATCCAAGTGGAAAGAATGAAGAGCGCACACTCAATAGCACCGAGATTGTTCAAGGATGGGTCAACCGTATCCGTCAGCAAGTTTCAGCGTTTCTGGATTTTGATGCACCAAAAAATCCTGCAACCGTTGTGAATAATCTAGATTGGACTTCACCACTTAGTGCTATTGAGTTTCTACGTGACATCGGAAAACACTTCAGTGTTAATCAAATGCTTGCTAAAGACTCTGTCTCAGCACGTCTTGAAGGTGGAGGAATTTCATACACTGAATTCTCTTACCAAGTTTTGCAGTCATATGACTTCCTTGAACTTTATCGCCGTAATAACTGCACACTGCAAGTTGGCGGTTCAGATCAGTGGGGAAATATTGTTGCCGGTCTAGATTTGATTCGACGTGTTGCACAAGGCAGTGGCCATGCCTTGACCGTGCCTTTGTTGATGAAAGCTGATGGAACTAAGTTTGGCAAGACAGCAGGTGGGTCAGTTTGGTTAGATCCCGAAATGACATCTCCCTATGCCTTCTTCCAGTTCTGGCTAAATAGTGATGACAAAGATGTTGTTAACTTTCTAAAGGTATTTTCTTTCAAATCTCACGAAGAAATTTTAGAACTTGAAAAATCACACAACGAAAATCCTGGTTTACGCGAAGCCCATCGCGCACTTGCACGTGAATTAACTTCGCTCGTCCATTCGGAAGAGACAACACAGCGGGTTGAAGCTGCAGCACGCGCATTATTTGGACAAGGTGAACTTTCCGAACTTGATGAAGCGACACTTGCATCAGCACTTGCTGAATTACCGCGCACATCGGTTTCATCATCTGACGAAATTCCGACCTGGGTTGATCTCTTAGCGGCAACAGGTGTTGTTGACTCGAAATCTGCTGCGCGTCGCATCGTTAAAGAGGGTGGCGCATATCTCAATAATCAGAAGATTTCTGGCGAAGATTTCAGACCCTCAAAATCTGACTTTTTATGCGGAAAATATGCGGTTTTGAGAAAAGGCAAGAGAGATCTTGCCGCGGTTGAATTAACCTAAGTTCTGCAAAAAAGCCCTAAAAGCCTAGCGGGCATGGATAATTTGTAATTTGAACGCTTTTGCAATCCTTCATTACATGTAAGTGTCCCGATTTGACCGGTCTGTGGCTCCTATGTATAGTTACGCTCCTTGCTGGGAACGGACGATTTAGGCCGGACAGTAGGCGTCGAAGATCAAGTAATTGAGCTTCAGCCAGACCTAGTACCTCATTTAGGCCAGTTTGACCGAGCCTGCATGCATGCACTAAGTTTGGCGATCTGCCCTGAAAATTAGGAGAAATCCTGAGGCTCAGTGCGCATCCGTACCTTGAGAACTCAACAGCGTGCCATAAGTCAATGCCAATAGTGGCTTA
>Ga0114975_10003244_pt1 | contig 10869 bp, 10 predicted proteins | sample S_130626_EF_Meta_FD_87031 | JGI IMG/M metagenome (GOLD analysis project Ga0114975, IMG submission 87031) | Freshwater microbial communities from Lake Simoncouche, Canada to study carbon cycling - S_130626_EF_MetaG | ecosystem: Environmental > Aquatic > Freshwater > Lake | place: Lake...
GTGTTGTATTGCTTGCAAGTGGACAACTCTTGAATGCACATCTGAATGGAGCCTTCACCAGTGATAGCGAATACATCGTTATCTGGGAATGCTTTCTTGATACCCATGGCATATGGCAAGCCAACACCCATGGTGCCTAGACCGCCGGAGTTAATCCAACGACGCGGCTTATCGAACTTGTAGAACTGTGCAGCCCACATTTGATGCTGGCCAACGTCAGAAGTAATGAATGCATCACCACCAGTCAGTTCCCACAACTTTTGAACTACATATTGCGGTTTGACAATTTGCGAAGCTTCGTCGTACTTTAAGCAATCTTTTTTACGCCACTCGTTAATCTGCGCCCACCATGCCGCTAACTTAGCGTCATTCTTGCGTGGGCCAGCAGCTTTGAGTTGAGTGGTCATCTCTTGCAATACTTCCTTGAGATTACCAACGATAGGAACGTCCACTTTCACCCGCTTTGAAATCACAGACGGGTCGATATCAATATGAATGATCTTGCGCGGATGACTTGCAAAGTGTGCTGTATTACCAATCACGCGGTCATCAAAACGTGCTCCAACTGCAATCAACACATCACTGTGTTGCATCGCCATATTGGCCTCATAAGTACCGTGCATTCCCAGCATGCCCACAAATTGAGGACTAGTACCTGGGAAACCGCCAAGACCCATCAAGGTATTGGTAACGGGATAACCCAATAAATCAGCAAACTCTTTTAATTCTGGAGCGGCATCAGCCAAGATCACGCCACCACCGGTATAGATGAATGGGCGCTCAGCTTCTTGCAATAAAGAAACCGCTTTACGAATTTGTCCACTATGACCCTTAACTACTGGGTTGTATGAACGCATCTCCAAGGTTTCTGGATAGACGAATGGTCCTTTAGCTGCAGATACATCCTTAGGAATATCAATCAATACTGGACCTGGACGACCTGTCTGCGCAATATGGAAAGCCTTCTTAATTACCAAAGGGAGGTCTTTCACATCTTTTACCAAGAAGTTGTGCTTGACCACTGGGCGAGTAATACCCACGGTGTCCGCCTCTTGGAAGGCATCTTCACCAATCGCGTACGTAGGTACGTTACCGCTGATGACCACCATCGGGATTGAATCAGTGTAAGCAGTCGCAATTCCGGTAACCGCATTGGTTACTCCAGGACCTGAGGTCACTAAAACAACACCAACCTTACCGGTTGCGCGTGCATAGCCATCGGCCGCATGAACTGCTGCTTGCTCATGGCGAACAAGAATATGCTCAAACTTGTCCTGCTTAAAAATTTCATCGTAAATAAAGAGAACGGAACCACCTGGGTAACCCCAAACGTATTCAACACCCTCTATGTGCAAAGCCTTCACCAGCATCTCAGCACCAATCATTTCTGGTGGAGTTGCTGCGGGATTTGTATTTGTATCTTGGTTAGCTTTAGAAGCTAAAAATTCTGCGCTGCTTGTATTCATTTTCTTTCGTCCTTTGCAATTTTCGGCAAAAAATTGATTGGTCTGTTCTGTCTCTTGCTTGTGGCCTGAGTTCGAACGGCGCTGCTACCGGAAAAACCACTTCTTGAATGAGATTCTAGGTAGTAAGCCCTATATTCTATAGCAATCCCCTAAAATGGAAGAATTCCATCTGATTCAGGTCTAATCTACTGAATGGCTTCACCCCAAGAACTTTCTGACTTTCTGAGCAGTGTTGAGCAGCGCGCTTTTAAGCAAGCGGTCTATGCTGTGCGAGATGACGATGCAGCCTTAGACATTGTTCAAGATGCCATGATTAAGTTAGCTGAAAAGTATGGCGATCGGCCTGCCGCAGAATTACCTCTAGTTTTCACCAGAATTCTGCAAAACCGTATTCACGACTGGTTTAGACGTCAAAAAGTTCGCAATACCTGGGTCACCCTGTTCTCGAATATGGGTAAGAAATCTGATGAAAGTGATGATTTTGACCCCCTGGAGTCACTTTCAGCCCCAGATGATAGTGAAATTCACCAAGATGGTGCATTTAAGCTTGAACGTAGTCAGCTTTTACAGGCCCTAGAGTCAGAAATATCAAAATTGCCTGCCCGTCAACGAGAAGCCTTCCTGATGCGTTATTGGGATGAGCTGAGTATTACTGAAACTGCCCTTGCGATGAGATGTAGCGAGGGAAGCGTCAAAACCCACTGCTCAAGAGCCACTCAGGCTCTAGCTAAAGCATTGAAATTAAAAGGAATTACCCTGTGAACCGCAACGAAGACATCCTCAGCACAACAGAATCAGATCAATTTGGTCTGAATGCTGCCGCCCTGCTCCGCCAAGGATCCCAATCCCTGCCAGCCGGGATCAAAGATCGCCTCTATGCAGCACGCCTCAAAGCCCTTTCTGTGAAAAAACCAGAAAAAGTGCGTATTGTGCAGCATGTTTTAGCGAGTTCTAGCGGAAACTGGTCTTCTGGCTCACGCTCATTCTGGGATAACTTGGGTTGGGTTGCCCCCTTGGCCGTTCTGGTATTTGGTCTCATCGGCATCGCTCAATGGCAGCAAGATTCCCGCATCAACGATATTGCTGAGCTCGATGTCGCCCTCTTAACTGATGATGTCCCACCTGATGCTTATGCTGATAGCGGCTTTTTGGGTTTCCTCAAAAACGGTCCTTTAACGGAATCAGATCAAGATAGCCTCAACTCAGCTAAGACTCCGTCCTAACTGTCATAGCGAGCTACAGTTAGCGCATGCTAAAAAATCTACGGTCTTTGAGCGCCTCACTGAGCATCAGCATGATGCTGGCAATTGGCGTCCTAGGATCGGCAGTAAGTTCAGACGTATTTTCTCAAACATCGGCAGCGGGCCATGGAAAAACTACTGGTATCCCAGAGAAAAAACCAGATGGTACTTGGGAGAGTCTTAAACCAGGGCAACAAAAAATCCTCGCTCCATTGGAAGACGATTGGGACTACATGCTCCCAGACAGTCGTAAAAAATGGATACAAGTTGCTAATCTGTATCCCAAGATGAGTGAGGCTGATCAACAGCGACTGCAGTCCCGCATGATGGGGTGGTCTAAGCTATCTCAAAAAGATCGCCGCATTGCACGCGAAAATTATTTAAGTAGCCTCAAGTTTCCCGCTGAGAAAAAAGCTGAAGCTTGGAGTGCTTATCAAAAACTGAGTGATGAGCAAAAGAAGAAGTTAGCCCAAGCAGAGGTCAATAAGAAAAAGCCAACGGCTTTAAATGCGCCTACATTACAACAGCATCCGATTAAACAACAATCGATCTTAGCTCCGTCTCCAATAGTCAGTAGCGCTCCTGCTTCAGAATCTCCTGCATCGAACAGTAGCCCCGATAGCGGCTCAAACAATCCCTAGTCTGTGATAAGTCCCGCTGAATTAAACCTACTCCCCTCTCCCCAGTTTTGGCGACGGGTCTCTTGCATTCTGTATGAGCAATTGGTTTTATTGGGTGTCATCGCTCTCACCTTCCTGCTTCCTAATTTGGGATTAGGTATTCTGTTTGGCGTATCTCTGCCAAGCTGGCTTACCTTTCTTTATCTCTATGCCGTTCTAGGTATTTACTTTATTTGGTATTGGACTAAGTCGGGGCAGACACTAGCAATGCAAACATGGCGAGTGCGCATGATTGGTCCAGACGGCTACAACCTGACGCGTAAGCAAGCGATTTGGCGTTATTTTTTTGGATCTTTGTGGCTCGTGCCTTGCGTGATTTTGCAGTGGCTGTTCGATCTGCAAAGATGGCAAATTATTGAAATGCTATTTGCGGTGGCACTTTTTTTATGGCCACTAAGTATTTACTTGGATCGCGTTAAACCTTTGCTACGTCAAAGTCTGCCAGACCGCTTTAGCGGAACGCGTTTAGTAGAGTTGCCTAAGAACTTAGTTACGCTAAATTAAGTCTCACGCAAACATTCCATTGCAGTAGCAGTTTGAATTCTTCTCTGAAAGCGATAACCCGCTAGCAGGCAAGCAGTTATCCCGAAGCCGATTCCCATCGCCAAAGACTGTGCAAATGCATTGAACTCAATCTCCAATACAAAACGGCCAAGCGCCCATGCTGCAATTCCGGCAGCGAGTCCAGCCAAAGTTCCTGCTAGCACTCCAATAATCAGCAGCTCAGCTGATGCAATCTTCCCTAGTAGATAGCGCGATGCACCTACGGCTTTTAACAAGGCCGCGCTCCTGAAGCGCTCATCTTGTGTTGCCGCTATCGCAGCCACTAAAACTAGAATTGCCGCCGCAATCGTGAAGGCGAACAAGAGCCCTAATACAGAAGACAGTCGATCTAGTACATCTTGTATTTGCTTTAGTGATGTCCCCACATCCACGATAGTAAGATTGGGGTAGGTCTGTGCAAGTTGATAATCCAGACCTTCAATTGCGGTGCCTTGGTAATACGAGGTAATCCAAGACTGGGGCATCTCTGCGAGCATTGCAGGCGGCATGATGACAAAGAAATTCACTTTCATCGAGCTCCAGTCCAACTTACGCAAAGAGGTAATGGGCGCAGTCACTTTTTCACCGGCAAGCTCAAAGGTTATTTGATCACCTAGCTTCAACTTCAAAGTCTTCGCTATTCCTACTTCTAAGGAAACTTGTGGCGTACTCCCTTCAAGCCATTTTCCGGAAGTAATCCGATTACCCTCAGGTAGCCGCTCTGTGTATGAAAGATTAAATTCTCGATCAACCAAGCGGCGTGCATTTTCATCCATGTAATCGTTGGGTCCAATCGACTTTCCATTCACTTCAACTAAGCGTGCGCGAACCATGGGGCTAAAGCTCGGCTTTGCTACTCCCGCATCCAGTAGTGAGCGAGTAATGCTAGGCTTTTGATCTTCCTGCACATTAATCATGAAGCGATTAGGTGCATCGACTGGGATATTGCCCTGCCAAGTAGCCAATAGATCTTGTCGGAGCAAGAGGATGAGTAATAAGGCCATCAAGGCAATACCTAGCGCCGTAATTTGCATGACTGCAAACCCAGAGCGACGCGCTTGTACTGTAAGCGCAAAGCGTAAGGCAAAGCTTTGACTACTCCACTTTGTAAATACGATGTTAAGCAAGCTTAGGCACGACCAAGAAACTACGGCAAAGACCACAATAGCTGAGCCAAAGCTTGCGGCAACCCAAGAGGCCAGCTTCCAATCTTGAGCTGCAAGCGCAATTAAGACAAGGCAAGTAGTCAATCCAAAGAGTGCGACCCACAACACCTTAATGTTTACCGATCCCAACTCTTTACGAATCAGTCGCACTGGTGAAATCATGACTAAACTAAATAAGGGCGGACCAGCAAAACCGATTAGCAGGCAAGAGGAAAATAAAATACTCCAGACTAAAGGCCAGAGTGAGAGCGCGGGTAGATTGGCAACTAGCAAATTACCCAAGATCCCAATCAATACCTCTTGAACGCCATAAGCGATTGTGGCGCCCATCACAGCGGCAGATATACACAGAGCGCCTAATATCTTGACTTGGTTTACTAGGATGGTCTTTTGGCTTGCGCCCAGGCATTTCATAACAGCGCAAACATCAGCCTGCTTTAAAACATAACGGCGTGCTGATAAGGCAATCGCTACCGCAGCCACCATGGCTGTGAGTAAGGCAACCAGAGATAAGAAGCGCTCTGCCCGCTCGAGAGTTTTACGCATGACAGGCTGAGCATTCTCCAAAGTCTCAATCCGCAATCCCCTGAGCCCGTCGGATTTAATCGATTGCGTAGCCCATTGCTCATAGTCAGAGATCGCAGAATCATTCCCGGCTAAAAGTAGTCGATAGGTCACGCGACTGCCCAGACCAATCAGGCCGGTAGCTTGTAAATCGTCCAGCGACATCATGACGCGTGGCGCGAAGTTCATAAAGCCAGCACCCCGATCTAGCTCACGCTCTAAAATACCGCTAATGAGAAATGTCTTATCACCCAAAAGCATCGGATCACCGACTTTTGCCTTGAGTACACTAAGCATTGCCGGATCCACCCAGACTGAACCTGCTGGTGGAGTTGCGCTGACTGATGAAGGGGATACCTGCAAGCTACCGCGCAAGGGGTAGGCAGAACTTACAGATTTAAGGGAAGCCAGCTTACTTTGTGACCCAACCGTAGCCATACTCGGAAAGACAATCGTTTGAGCAAAGCTCAGTTGCCGCACCTTGGCTTCCTGAATAAAGCGCTCGGGCAGCGGCTGATCAGAAACGAGTAATAGATCCGCAGCAAGCAGCTGGCGCGCATCGTACTGAAAGGCCCGCTGCATTCGGTCGGCTAAGAAGCTGACGCTCGATAAGGCGGCTACCGAGAGCGTCAGCGCGACCAATAGTGCCAATAACTCACTAGATCGCAGGTCTCGCTGAATAGCCCTTAGAAAGCTGCTTAACATTGCTTTAAATCGCCTGAATCTGACCGCCATCCACACGAATCACTGACCCAGTAATGTAGGAGGCATTTTTACTGGCCAGAAAAGCCGCAGCATCTCCATACTCTTGTGGATCACCATAACGCCCCATCGGAATTTGTCTCAAGCTAGCTTGAACAACGGAGTCGTAGCTCACATTTTCACGTTGAGCACGTGCTTCATCTAATTGACGCAAGCGATCGGTTGCCACACGGCCTGGCATGATCACATTCACAGTAATACCATCGGCTGCCACTTCTGCCGCTAAGGTTTTAGACCAGGCCAGCAATGCAGCACGCAAGGTGTTGGAGATCGCAAGATTTTTAATCGGGGCAATGGCACCTGAAGTGGTACTCGTAATAATGCGACCCCATTTACGTTGACGCATTCCTGGTAGAACTCGGTCAGTGATACTGATGAGTGATAGCACCATGTCGTTAAAACTCTTTTGCCACAAAGCGGGATCTTGTCCTGCCGCTAATGTTGGAGGAGGTCCGCCGGTATTGTTTACCAGGATATCAATCGGACCTAATTCCTTTTCTACCTTACTCACCAAGTTGTCAATCAAAGATGCATCAGACAGATCCCAGCTCAGAGCTAAAGCTGTTCCACCGGCAGCTTCAATCAATTCAACTGATTTTTTTAATCCCTCGGGATTGCGGCCAGTCACCGCCACTTTGACGCCTTCACGCGCCAAGGAAACGGCCATCGCCTGTCCTAAACCTCGGCTAGATGCCAAAACTAGTGCAACCTTACCTTTGAGTCCTAAATCCATGTCTTCTCCAATATTGTTATATGTACTGTCATTCTAGAATGCCTACTGCCCAAGAGGTGGAGGCAGATTGCCAGCGTACTTATAAAGTACCACCTCATACTCTTTCAAAATTTGTGCCAAGGCTTCCTGCTGGCCCTGCACCAATGCCTGAGGAGAGCTGTCTTTAAGTGCAACTCTCTTGGAATAGCGGTTTTTACCAATCACTGGATTGCGCTTTTGGGGATCAGTTGCAGTAAGGAAAAATTCAATCGTTACAATAGCCTCGGGACGAACCCGATAATCACCATAGAACTCTTCTATGGATATCTGCAAGATGTAGTACGGAAAGAAGCTATTACCCTGACCTACGGTCATAGAGAAGATCTGGGCGTTATTCAACCACTGACGTGTTGCGTTACCGACCATTTCATTTGGTAAAGCAGAATACGTATTATAAAAATCCTTTTCATAACGCAGGTCACCTAAGCGATAAACTAATGACTTCCCGTCAAAAGGTGGTGCTGTTGACGATGAACCCATCTTGAGCCACAGATCGCTACGCGGCTTATAGGCGGCACCAGTCCGCTCAGGGGCAACCATCCAGCTACTGGTCTCTAATGCTGGTCTTTTTGGCAATGAGCATGCGCTTAATGCTGCCGCTATGAATACAAAGGTAGCAAACCGAATGAGACGTGGGTGATTGGTCATCTGAATTTTCATTTTTGAGCTCCATTCATTGGAGGCGTAATACGTGCGGGTGGCTCACCCCAGATGAGAGTGGACGGTGATTGACTTGCGACACGGGTAAATTCATTTAACTGCTCGCTGGCCTGACGCAGGTTCTCCAAAGTTGCAGTGGTGTCGCCCTGAACACTAGTGACAGTTTGACGCAAAGAAACCATCGTGGCAACTAATTCACGCATCAGAATATTAAGCTGATCTTTATCGGTGACTTTAGCAATTCGATCCAATAAGACATTGAGGTCTTGAACCGAATTAATCAGACCTGCATTATTTTTACCATCGCCAGCCATCAATTTATTCAGATTACCCAATAAGGCATCAAATTTCTTCTGGGTTCCATCGATATCCATGCCATTTAGTGCGCTAATTAACTTCTGAACTCCAGAAATAATTTCATCTGCCTGATTGGGCATTGAAGGAACAACTGCATACTCAGGTGTCCATCGGAAAGGCAAGGAGGTGTATTGGGTAGCGCTCGGATAAAAGTCCAACTCAACATAGTTGACGCCAGTAATACCCATCGATCGAATACGCGCACGCAAGTTATCTTTAATGAATGTTTCCAGGTGATTTTTTTCAATAGCATCACCATAGATTTGCATTCTCACAACAACATACTCTTGCTTCTGAGCCATCGGGACCTCTTTCTCATACAAGTCACCCGATAAAGCAATCAACGTCACCTGCCCAATCTTGACACCCCGAAATCGGACTGCTGCACCAGCATCTAAGCCCGTCACTGATTGCTTGACATAGGTTTCGACCATGAATGATTTTTTAAAAAATTGCCCTGAGCCAAAGATTAAGATGACCGTGAGTAATGCGCCGATTGCGGCGAGAACAAAAATGCCAAGACGGAAGTAATTAGGGTTGGAGCTATTACTCATGCTGCGTCCTTGCTCATGATGCGATTAAAAAATTGATGTACTCGAGGGTCTTTACTGCTATCTCTTAACACTTTAGGGTCGCCCTCCGCAATAATGCCTTTGGTATCCTTATCCAACATAATGACTTTGTCGGCGATGGAATAAATACTGGCTAGCTCGTGAGAGACGATCACAAAAGTAAATCCTAAGTTTTTTGAAAGATCCAAAATCGTACTATCAAGATCAGCCGACGTAATCGGATCAAGGCCCGCTGAAGGCTCATCCAAAAATAATATTTTAGGATCTAAAGCCATCGCCCGTGCAATTGCAGCCCGCTTTTGCATGCCACCGCTAATCTCGCTAGGCATATATGTTTCATAGGGAAGTAAGCCTACTAACTCTAGTTTGCACCTGGCCAATAAATTCATCTGATCTCTAGTTAGTTGGGTGTACTCCTCCATAAAGAGTGTCACGTTATCCAGCAGATTCATGGAACCGAATAAAGCGCCCTGCTGATACATGACCCCGAAGCTCGTCATAATTTTTTGGCGCTCTGTACCTTGGGCAGTAGTGATATTTTGACCCTCGATCAATACGTCCCCGGCAAGTGGCTGATATAGGCCGAATAAATTCTTTAAGAGACTCGATTTACCGCAACCTGATCCACCCAAAATCACAAAGATCTCACCGTTATTCACGGAAAAGTTGAGATTCTGTAACAGCACGTTTGAGCCGTAACCCACAGTGAGGTTTTGAACATCAATCGCTTTATCCAGAGCATCCATCAAAAACCTGTCCTGTAAGAGATGTAAGCAAAGATGCCGTCCACCAGTACAATCATGACAATACTACTCACCACTGCCCGGGTTGCAGAGATGCCTACAGCCGCTGCACCAGTACCAGTTTGCATACCCCGTAAGCAACCCATTGCAGAAACAACCACACCGAAGAGCGTGGCCTTAATAAGACCTGATAGAACATCCTCAATACCGACTGCAGCTAACATGCCGTTGTAGAAATTAATAAAGGGAATGCCATAAATTTGCATTGTCAGCATGGAAGAAAAAATACTGACGGCATCGGCAAATAAGGTCAATATTGGCGCCACTAATATGCCAGCTAGCACTCTCGGTACTACTAGAAATCGGATGGGGCTTAAGCCGCCAGTGACTAATGCATCAACTTCACTGTTTACGGTCATCGTACCAATCTCAGCTGCAAAAGCTGCCGATGAGCGGCCGGCGAGCAAGATCGCAGTAATCAGTGGCCCCATCTCCCTGACGATACCTAGCGCGGCGAGTGGCCCAACAAATGAGACGGCGCCAAATTGCTCCATACCAATCGCAGCCTGAAAGGACAGAATGACGCCAATCAAAAATGCAACTAGGCCAACAATAGGTAATGCAGCAATACCTGCCTCTACAGCGGCGTTCACAAAGTCCCCCCAGCGAACTTGCCTGATATTTCGGATTGACCAAACTAAATCTGCTGACAGGTGGCCAGTAAATGTCACTAGGCCGCGAGCATCATCCATCAAATTCTGCGCAGCCATCCCAGTACTCACAACAAAACTTCTTTTCTGTTTTACAGTAGGTACTAGGAATAATTTATTAATTGGATCGAATTCACGCAAGAGCGGCTGATACTTAGGATCCAAACCTTGAATATCAAACTGTCCGCCTGCTTTGTTCTGCGCCTCTTGCATATCAATCAAAAATGCAAATGCCGATCCATCCAAAGAACTGACTTTTGATGCGTCAAAAATCAGTGAATGGGCTTGTGTACTTCCTTGCTCTAACCACTGATTTTGCTGTTTCCGAACATCACTCCACACTCCAGCCAAGGAATAGACATTGACTGCACCACTCAAGCTAACTTGAGCGTGGCTTGCATCGACTTGCGACCAAACCGCCACTGGAGAGATTAAATTTGAAGAATTGGGGTCCGAAATGCTCATAGGCAAACTATAAGGGATCTATATGAGACCACTATGAAATGCCCAAAAAAGAAAAAGGGCCCAGTTTTTCAACTAGGCCCTGTAAGGGTTGGTGCGGCTGGCAGGAATTGAACCCACGACCCCTTGGTTCGTAGCCAAGTACTCTATCCAGCTGAGCTACAGCCGCAA
>Ga0114975_10003252_pt1 | contig 10856 bp, 10 predicted proteins | sample S_130626_EF_Meta_FD_87031 | JGI IMG/M metagenome (GOLD analysis project Ga0114975, IMG submission 87031) | Freshwater microbial communities from Lake Simoncouche, Canada to study carbon cycling - S_130626_EF_MetaG | ecosystem: Environmental > Aquatic > Freshwater > Lake | place: Lake...
TCAAAAAGACAGCACCACGCGTTGGTCGCTGGGTGGAACGGATGACCACGTATGAACCCTACGCCGGTGAATTTTTTGAATCATCCAAAGAGCCTCGTGAACTAGTCACCAATGACACGTTGCCTGACACATTGGTAGCCATGATGCGTTACGTGGCCGAAGAGTACCTACCAGAGATAACTGCGCATGTGGAATACGCAAACAATTGGCTCGTCAAACAGCAAGACCTTGTTACCGGCACCAACGGATTGCCAGACCCAGGCGCTCGCGGAATTGGCATGACATCTTTTGCCTGGCGTGGCATCGAGATTGAGACTGCTGTTATGCCCTATCGCTTCTGGCTATTGCAACGCCTTCAGGATGCAGTCTCTGAATGTGACGCAGCTTCCCAGGCTGCAATTCGAGCCGCCTTTCGCGATGCTGGCCTTGAATCAATCCTTGACCTACGCACAATTCGCCGTGTTGAGCGAGCAAACCACCTTGAGGTGTGGGGGCCACTCCTCTAATACACAGGCTATTCAGTCTCGTTACGACTGCTTGGCAGACCGTGGTTTACCATTTCTCTAACGGCCACAAACCCTGGAGAACGCAATGTCAGACAAACCTCGCCTCAGTCATAACTACGGAACAGTCGATAAGGAATATGGCATGTTCCTTGCAACTCGCCCGCCTGAAGAAGACGGCCCGCTATACATGGTGAACCTCATGAAGTATCACGAGGTAGCTCAGTATTCAGAAGATGGCGTCGTTGATCATGCAATCAGTGGACGCGAAGCCGATGACCGCTACAACCCAGCATCAATCTTGAACAAGATCGGAGCAACCATTGTGTTCGCAGGTGACGTCACCAGCAACAACGTTGGTGACGAAGACTGGGATCGTATTGCCATCGTTCGTTACGCCACACGCAAGTCATTTATTGAAATGCAGAGCCGCCAAGATTTCGGCGACAAGCACGTGCACAAAGCTGCCGGAATGCTGCGCACAACTTTGGTGTGCTGTCGACCAGAAGATGAATCACTTGATTCACGTAATCGCCCCACGCCACTTGAACTTCGCACTGTTGCAATGATCGTGCGTCAGACCCCGGACCGTGCGGGCGCATTTGCTTCTCTTCCCGGTGCAATTAACTTCTCTGCAGAAGGCACCATCATTGGTGATGGCCGTAAATGGGACACAGTGCAGTTCGTACCAGTCAATTCAGAGGCTGAAGTTGCCGAACTTGCCGCATCACTTGACTATTGCAAGCCTGGCGAAAGCTATGTAATGGGTCTTCAGGTAGTTCTGGATTCAATTACACTTCCCTAAAGCATGATTCTTCAATCTCTCTCAATTTCTCGCACAGAGTTCGAAACTGCCACTGGATGGCAGTTGAAACCTGAAGGTGCCTGCCACGGAGAAATCTGTGTGCCACTGCCTAAGGAAGTGAACGCAGATATTGCGAATGGGATTGTCGACGTCAGTGTGGTTGCAGAGCGTTTAGGTATGCCCATCGTGCATGATGCAGAAATGGGCCTGTGGGCACTTGGTCCTGCTTCAATGTCAGGTCGAGCTCTTGCAACTGCAGTTGCACCAGAGTTAGAACTTCCAGACCTCGACGGCAACATGTTTCAACTGTCATCGTTGCGTGGCAAAAAAGTTGTCATCGTTTCTTGGGCGCCTTATTGAGGCTGTTCACGTGACTTGCCAGTGTGGCAAGCCTTTCGAAATGAAGTACACACACGCGGACTAGAAATAGTCACTGTAGGAATGGACACATTGGGTGCCGAATCCTGTCGCCCATTTATCGAAGCTGCCAATGCAGAACACCCATCGTTGATTGACATCAACCACGTGATGGCTGAACGATTTGGCGTCATCAATATTCCGAACGGAATCTGGATAGACGAAGAAGGAATCATTGTTCGGCCGGCAGAACCAGCACCTGTTCCTGGCGGAAAGACTCCACCACCGAGTGCTCCACCTGTTGGCCTTCCGCAACGAATGACTGACATCATCACCGAGGCTTCAAAAATAGTCACAGACAGAGATTCATATAGTGCGGCGCTCTATGACTGGATCGAACATGGTTCTAACAGCAAGTTTGCGTTATCTCCAGAAGAGGTAATCGCACGATCAGGAAACCGCGATACGTCAACCGCTGAAGCTTCTGCACATTTTTCTCTGGCCCAACACTTATGGAATGCCGGGCAACGAGATGCTGCGATCAAACATTTCCGTGAGACTCATCGTCTGCAGCCAGACAATTTCTCTTACAAACGTCAAGCATGGTCGTTGATGGCACCGCCAGAAGCAGGTCCGTTTGCGCGATTCATCCAAGGCCCCATGGAAGGCCAGGAATCTGAGTGGCCGTTCGAGAGCGACTGGGTCACTGACGTTCGCGCTATGGGTGCCGAGAACTACTACCCCTTGTTCAAGGAATAGTTAAAAACAGATCTAACCGCGTCCGGCCATTCCGCCAGCCATCGTGAGAGTCGCAACATCACGCACAATACGTGGCAAGAGATGCGCACGAATTGATTGAAGTGCCGTATCGGCGCGCGTATTGCCCGCACGTTGCAGCACGTCAAGGTCTGTGATGCAATCTTGCAACGCATAGCCAAGTTCCTGATGTGCCGCACGAATGGGTTCCTGGTCAGCCGGCATTGGCACATCAGCTTTGGTACCAAGCGTGGTAGCGCGAGTTCGAATGCGATCAGCTTCAGGACCCGTAGTGTCACCAAGAGCGGCAGCTACATCACGCAGCACTTGAGTCATTTGATTATGTTCTTGTGCAATGTATGTGTCATAGACAGGCATTGCTTGACGCACTTCTTGTATGAGCGACTGGACCATTTGGCACATGGTGTACGCCTTCGGGCTGCCGACATGCGGCATTATTTCGTTCTCTAAAGAAACGATGAGACCTTCGAGAAGATCGTCAAGAGTCGGATTGGTCATCATGCTGATACCCCCGCATATCCCATGAGCTGCGCCATTGCTGGGAACGCCCCCATACTTGATTGAGCCACGTACAACGGAAGCAACAACATGTACTCCTTATTCACGCGACGTGAAACAAATTGCTGAACCGGCACTGCTATTTGCATCGTGCCAAAAAGTGTGAAGTACCCCAACTCTTCTGGCGTGATGTCATTGCCCGTGAGCTTGTTGTAATAGGAAAGGAAACCACCTTCCTTCTTCGGATAATCCATAACGTGTGAGTTACTAATCACGTCCATCAGAACCATCCAGCCAAGATCTTCACGTGGGTCACCAACGCGACTTACTTCCCAGTCAATCAGTGCTGAAACCTGACCATTTTCATACAAAAAGTTCGCAGGGTTGAAGTCACCATGAACAACCGCCAACGGCATAGGGCGCGGTTTGTTGCGACGCAATGTGTACACAGCATCAAGCGCAATCATCAAGATTGGATCGAAGTTAAAGGTCGTGTACGACCTTTCAAAAAACTCGATGGTGGAGTCCATGAAGGAGTCCCACGAATCAACTTTTGTCCCACGGTGAAGCGGATCTGTCAACTCACCATTGGGGTCAATCTTGTTGATTGGACATTTATGTAACTCAACGAGAACTTCGCACAAATGCTTAATCACGCTTTCCGCTTGATCTTCATCTGCGCCACCGTTAAAAAGTGCAGATGTTTGTCCGCTTCCTGATGCGCGCTCGATAATCATCGCTGGCTGGCCAAAAGGTTTTGGATCCATTTCGAATCCATAACTTTGACTGACCGGAATAGTGGTGCGTAGACGCAATGACTCGATGAGGTGGTGCTCAACAGATCTGTCAGTGTGAAGAATTGCTTCAACGTCTGGCGGATCTTTGCGCAAGATCAGAGGCATCACTTCCTCTTTGCCACTCCGCGTTACACGTGCATCACATTTAAAAGTTTCTCGTGAGAAACCACCAGCGATCTGTTGAAAATCTTCAACAACAATGCTTGTGGCATCTGGCAAAATGCGTTCTAAGAACGCCACTATCGATTGCTCCATCAGTCCCCCCGGATGATCAAACTTTTTTACGAGTGTAGACCATATGAACGAAGGGTAAATTCAAGATGTCCTCGTGGGGGCCACGGTAGTCACCTAGGAGTTCTCGGCAGTTAGCCTTGCGCCATGGCAACACCACGCGAGGTCTGGCAGACGGCATTTTCTGAATCGTCCGTACGCCCCGGTGCATACGAAACCATGTCAGGCATCCCCGTACAACCCGTGTACGGGCCTGACGATGGCGAATTTCCTGGTGTCTATCCATACACACGCGGACCATATGCCTCTATGTATCGGTCCAAGTTATGGACCATGCGAATGTTTGCTGGTTTCGGAACCGCGGACGACACCAACAAACGATTCAAGGACATCATCAACTCGGGTGGTGACGGTTTGTCCACTGCGTTTGACATGCCAACGCTCTTGGGTCTCGATAGCGACGACACCATGTCGCTTGGCGAAGTTGGCCGCTGTGGTGTTGCTATTGACACCGTGGAAGACATGGACGACCTGTACCGCGACATTGACTTGGGCAAAATTACAACTTCAATGACCATTAACTCACCTGCTGCGGTGCTGTTTTCTATGTTCATCGCACAAGCCGAACGCAATGGCACTCCCCGCGCGCGCCTTGGCGGAACATTGCAGAACGACATCTTGAAGGAATACCAAGCGCAGAAGGAATTCGTATTCCCTCCACGCCAGGGAATGCGCCTTGTGCGAGACACCATTGCATTTACCGCTGCTGAAATGCCGAAATGGCATTCAGTATCAATTTCTGGGTATCACATTCGTGAGGCCGGCTCTACTGCAGCGGAAGAATTGGCATTTACTCTTGCAAATGGTTTTGCATATGTGGAACTTGCTGCACAAACCGGATTGTCTGTCGATGCATTCGCACCACGGCTGTCGTTCTTCTTTAACGCACACATCGACTTCTTTGAAGAGATCGCAAAGTATCGCGCTGCTCGTCGTATTTGGGCACGCTGGCTGAAGGAACGATACGGCGCCACTAGCGAGCGTTCATTGCAGCTTCGCTTTCACACCCAAACCGCTGGTGTTTCACTTACGGCACAGCAACCAGAAGTAAACATTGTTCGCACTGCTATTGAGGCGCTTGCCGGTGTCCTTGGTGGCACTCAGTCATTGCATACCAACTCAATGGATGAAGCAATGGCTTTGCCAACAGAGCGAGCAGCCCGTATTGCATTGCGCACGCAACAAGTAATCGCCAACGAAACAAATGTGACAGCTGTTGCTGACCCACTTGGTGGCTCGTGGTACGTGGAAGAGCTCACCAATGAGATGGAACGCAGGGCTGAAGAGATATTCGCTGAAATCGAAGCGTTCGGTAATGGCTCCATGCTTGACGGTTGCATCAACGGCATTGAAGAGAACTGGTTCCAAAGTCGTATCGCAGATTCTGCGTACGATCTTGAGCGCAAGTTCAACTCTGGCGAGCGAATCATTGTTGGTGTCAGCCATTTCTTAGAGGGCAATGACGAAGACGAGATTGACCTATTGCGCATTACTAATGAAGACGAGCAAAAACAGCGCCGTCGCCTTGAGGCCGTGCGCTCATCACGTAACTCTGCCGCCGTGGCCGAGTCTCTTGCGGTTCTTGAAACTGAAGCAGCAGACCCTGAAATCAATCTGATGCCAGCGCTGATTAATGCATCAAATGCGCAAGCTACGGTTGGCGAAATGATGAAGTCAATGGGCACAGTATTTGGTCGCCATATCGAAGTGCCGACAATCTGATGACTCTTCGCGTACTAGTTGCAAAGATCGGACTTGATGGTCACGACCGCGGAATCAAAATTGTTGCGCGTCTCCTGCGTGATGCGGGCATGGAAGTGATCTACACCGGCCTGTTTCAAACACCTGACACGGTGGCATCTGCTGCAATTGATGAAGACGTTGATGTCATCGGGTTGTCAATGTTGTCGGGCGCACACATGACTCTTGCGCCGTTAGTTGTCGAGGCATTGCGATCACGTGGAGCATCAATTCCTGTAGTTGTGGGCGGCATTGTGCCGAAACAAGACATACCACTGCTGAAGGCTGCAGGTATTTCTGAAGTGTTAGGTCCTGGTGCACCAGGAACTGCAGTTGTCGACACAATTCGTTCCGCAGCAAACGCGTCGTAGTTACTGACGATTCATTTCTGCTTGTGCTTCAGCTTTTGCAGTATCAACGCGACGTGGTCCCGATTCAATAATGATTTCGTGTAGTTCGCCTGTGTAGGCATACGGCGCGCTGTATCGAGTTGACACTGGTGAACCGTGGTCGAATCCGACACTTGGTCCCACTGATGAAATCATGCGCATGTATAACGACACTTCAGCAGAACCACCTGAGACTCCATCAATCGTGACTTCCAAGTAGCCAGACATTCCGTCGCCGCGACGAAGTACCGCACGAAGTTCATGGTCGCCTTCTGGAACGAGTTCAGTTGATTCGATAATTGTGTGATCACCGAACGCGTTGTAGTCAAGAAGTAGTCGTCCGTTTTGAACGAATACTGAAATTCCGGAGTTTTGTGTGCCTGATGCGTACAACACACCCTCGTCACCCTTTTTGTAGGTGACCTTGGCAACGATGTCAACATTGCGGCCTCCGACACCACCCGATGCTTGTGCAGGCATCGGTGACATTGGTGGACGATAGACATACCGACGATCTTCAGGGTGCGGTGAGTTCTTACGGAACCGAGAACCGAAGAGTTCAACTCCTCGATCATCAAGTGGCAAGACGCCATGAATCTCTGCTTGTTCCCACCAGTGCGCAACCATCTCTTCAAGCTTCTCAGGTTCACTGTCGGCAAGGTCGTTGCACTCAGAACGATCTATCGACAGGTGGTACAGCTCCCACTTTTCATTGCTGTATGGCTGACCAGCCGTGTGCTTCAACACTGCTTTCCATTCACCAGCAACAATTGCCAAGCTTCCACCATTTTCAAAATGCTGAACCGTGTTTGTGGCAGGTGCTTTCGGGTCGTTGAGGAATGACTTAAATGAATGCCCGGTGACAGGCATCTGTTCAAGACCTTTGCGAACCTTCGGAGGTGTCACACCAATGATGTCGTACATCGTTGGCACAATGTCAGCAACAAATACGAACTGGTCGCGCTTTGTTCCTCTTTGTTCCTTAGATATTCCATTCGGCCAATGCATCACCATTGGTACGTGAACACCACCTTCGTGTGTGTTCTGCTTGTACCAGCGATACGGGGTGTTGCCTACTTGCGCCCAACCCCACGGATAGTTGTTGTGGCTGTTTGGTCCACCAATGTCATCAATGTCTTTGATTGCTTGGTCAGGCGTTTCGAAAATGCCGTTGAAGAACTTCATTTCGTGCATCACACCGTACGGGCCACCCTCTTGTGAAGCGCCGTTGTCAGCATGAATGACAAGAACCGTGTTGTCGAGTTGACCGATTTTGCGCAAGCCTTCAACAAGGCGACCAATCTGATCATCTGTATGGTCGAGGAACGCTGCGAATGCTTCTTGCAAACGCGCAGCAAGTCGTTGTTCATTATCTGACAACTCATCCCATGGCTTTACTCCAGGGTTACGAGGCGACAACACTGTGTCTGCAGGAATAACTCCGGTAGCAATCTGTTTCTTGAACCAACGCTCGCGAACAATGTCCCAGCCTTCGTCGTATTTACCGCGATATTTCGCCATGTATGACGCAGGGGCTTGGTGAGGTGCATGCGTTGCGCCGAATGCGATGTAACCAAGGAACGGACGATCTGGTCGAACGCCTTTGTAGTCAGAAATAATGCGCAAAGCCTGATCAACAAGATCTTCTGATAAGTGGTAACCCTCTTCTGCAGTGCGTGGAGCATCGACAGGGTGGTTGTCTGCGACAAGTTCAGGGTGGAACTGATCTGTCTCGCCGTCCATGAAACCGTAGAAGCGGTTAAAGCCTCGTGCAAGTGGCCACTGATCAAATGGGCCAGCAGCAGAAGCCTGCTCCATTGGCGCAAGGTGCCATTTACCAACCGCAAATGTTCCGTAGCCCTCGTCGCCTAAAACTTCAGCAACAGTTGCTGCATGGTTTGAGATGTGCCCGAGTTGGTTTGGAAAGCCGGTGATGAAGTTCGACACGGTGCGCATACCGACTGCATGGTTCGAGCGACCACTGATGAGAGCCGCACGCGTAGGTGAGCACAATGGCGTCACGTGAAAGTTGGTGAACTGCAAACCATTCGCTGCGAGCGCATCAATGTTCGGCGTATCGATGTCAGATCCGAAGCAGCCCATTTGTGCAAAACCGGTGTCATCAAGAAGCACAAGGATGACATTCGGGGCATCGGGACCGGGGTGAGCTGGTGTCGGAAACCATGCCTCCGACTCGGCCAACGTGCGTCCGATTTTTCCTTCAAATCCGTAGTTCTCAGCCATGGTCTCCCCTATCACTTACGAGACACCATCTTTGCTGGCGCCTGACCCTTTATGGGGTGTCGAATCAGAATAGATGCTGTTCCTGTGGGATTATCAATGGACCCCTTACAACCCATAAGTTCAGTACGAACAAGGAGACCCCATGCACCTCGAGATCGATCGATCCAACCTTCGCAATCACCGCCTTGCGGCAACTACGGCGCCCGCGACGGCACCCGATGGTTCAGTGGTCCTCAAACTTGAGCGGTTTGCGCTCACTGCAAACAACATCAGCTATGTCATGTCGGGCGACGCTCTTGATTACTGGGGTTTCTTTCCCACAGAAGATGGTTGGGGCCGTCTACCCACAATGGGCTTTGGTGTTGTCACCTCATCTGGCGTTGCTGGGGTAAATGTTGGCGAACGGTTCTTTGGTTTCTACCCAGCCGGCGACCACCATGTGGTGCAAGCAGAAGCAATCAGTTCTGGTTTTGTTGATGCGTCCCCTCACCGCGAATCTCATGCCATGGCATACCGCGGTTTCGACAGAGTGTCTCCAACTGAGACTGAAAAGGACAACGCAACTCTTGTGTTGCGTGGTCTCTTTGTTACGTCGTTCCTAGCTGAAGACTTCCTGCGTGAGTCAGATTTCTTCGGGGCAACACAGGTGCTCGTTACAAGTGCTTCCAGTAAAACTTCAATCGCCCTTGCGCATTGCCTTCGCGAAAACTCAAACATCAAAGTCATCGCTCTTACATCTGCTGCCAATGTTGACTTCACATACGGCGTTGATTTGTACCACCAAGTCATTACCTACGAAGACATTGAATCTCTCGACCCTGCCATTCCGACCGTAATCGTTGACATGGCGGGTAACGCCAGCGTTATCTCGCGCGTGCATAACCACTTCAATGACGCGCTCAAGTATTCATGCCGCATTGGTGGAACACACTGGGACCAGTCGGGTTCCACAAAGGGAATTCCTGGGCCACGTCCTGAGTTCTTCTTTGCACCAAGCCAAATGGCAAAGCGCGGCAAAGAATGGGGACGCGACGTCTTCAATGAGCGTATTTACACCGCCTTGTCTTTGTTTCTCGATGATTCCACGCGGTGGCTCACCATTGAACATTCGAACGGCGCAGAAGCGCTCACAGATGTCTACATGCAACTTGTGGAAGGGCGCGTGCGCCCCGAAGCCGGACACATTCTTTCTCTCTAACTACTACCAAAAGGAACATCACCATGTCACCAAACAAGCCAACATACGGAACAGTCGATCGCGACTACGGAATGCGCATGTTCACTACACCTCCAGAGCAAGACGGCCCTGTGTGGATGGTGAACTTCATGAAGTACAAAGAAGAAGCCACATACGCTGATGGCTCACGCGGTATTTCCGGTCAAGAGGCTGACGACAAGTACGCCCCAACTGAGATTCTTACTGAACTAGGCGCAGAAGTTCCGTTCTTTGGTGACGTTGTATTGCAGCTTGCTGGAAAAGATTACAAATGGGACCGTGTTGGTGTTGTGAAATACCCAACTCGCGCAGCATTTCTTGGCATGCAGAATCGTAAAGATTTCCTCGACAAGCATGAACACAAAGAAGCCGGCATGGAATTCACATTCGTCATCGGTTGCCAGCCAGTCGAACTGGGCAGCAAGTTCCGCGTGAAGCCAGAATCATGGGACAGCATTGAACACGCCCCCACAGAAGAAGACGGCCCGGTCATGGTTGTGCATCTTTTGAAGTTCGTTGAAGGCGGACGCCAGGGTGACATGGAGGAATACCAGTCAAAGGCATTCACTGTTGCTCAGAAACACGGTGGCGGAGCAGCTGCAGTATTCACTGTTGAAGGAACAATCATGGGCGATGGTCGCCAATGGGATGAATGCCGCTTCATCGCGTATCCGTCAATGCGTTCGTTCATGGCCGTGGTGCAAGACCCAGAGCGTCTCGAAGCACAAGGCAACCACCGTGTTGCTGCAATCGCAGATACTTATACAGTTATTGTTCGCCCACGTAACGATACGTTCACCACTCACGGCGCTATCTAATGGAAGTAATGCGTACCCCCGATAGTTGCTTCGAGAATCTTCCTGATTACAACTTTGCACCGCATTACACAACAATCACAGCCACTGACGGCACTGCACTGCGTTTTCATTTCGTAGATGAAGGTCCTCGTGATGCAGCACCAATTGTGTTGATGCACGGCAACCCTTCATGGTCGTACTTGCATCGCCACATGATCACTGGGCTTGTTGCACTTGGTCACCGTGTTCTGTCACTTGACCTCATGGGTCTTGGTCGATCTGACAAACCAAATGAAGCGACCTATTACACACTTGCTAGTCACGTTGACTGGGTGACGAAATGGTTTGAAGCAGAGAACCTCACCGACGTAACGCTGTACATGCAGGACTGGGGCGGCCTCATTGGCCTCAACGTGCTGCCACATATTGCAGACAGAGTTGA
>Ga0114975_10003254_pt1 | contig 10855 bp, 10 predicted proteins | sample S_130626_EF_Meta_FD_87031 | JGI IMG/M metagenome (GOLD analysis project Ga0114975, IMG submission 87031) | Freshwater microbial communities from Lake Simoncouche, Canada to study carbon cycling - S_130626_EF_MetaG | ecosystem: Environmental > Aquatic > Freshwater > Lake | place: Lake...
AAACGTGACTGTGACCAGCACCAGCGCAACCGCCGCCGTGACCCCATTTAACAAATTGGGTACTGTGTCGCCGCAAAACATCGTAATGCACAAAAACGCATTCACCTTGGCTACGGCTGACTTGGAACTGCCAGATGGCGTTGTGTTCGCTGGTCGCGCAAGCGACAAGGAACTGGGACTGTCAATGCGTGTCGTGCGTCAGTACACTATCAACAACGATTCGATTCCGACTCGCGTTGATGTGCTGTACGGTTGGGCCCCTTTGTACCCTGAGTTGGCTTGCCGCGTTGCAGCTTAACCATTAACTATTGGAGAAAACATCATGGCAAATCCAGGCGCAGCCACTACCGTCACCAACCACCCGAGCAATCTGGCAACCAATCAAGCCCTGCGCTTGATCGCTTCTGCTCAATCGGTTGACCTTAACACCGTTGGCGACACCATTGCACCAATCTTGGTTGCTGGTCGAGTTAGCGTTCAAAGCATTATCGTGACCAACGCATCGGTCAGCTTGACCACGGCACAACTTGCCGTGTACACAGGCGCTGCCGCTACGGGCACTGCTGTTAAATCAGCTTATGCTTTGTCAGGTAACACCGCCGCATCAACTGTTGTCGTAACTGCCGCAACCTCAACTGCTGCAATCACTTCAACGCCGTTGTATCTGCGTTGTACTACCGCCCAAGGCGCTGCCGCAACCGCTGACATTTTTGTTTACGGCTACGACCTGACCTTCTTGCCTTAAAACGGGCATGAACTAAGTGAAAGAGCCGCCCTCAAAAGGGGTGGCTTTTTCTCTTTTGAAGCATATAATTTGTTTAAAGGGGAAACTTATGTCAAGCAACTACGCACAGATTTCAGCTACAACTATCATCAAAACTCAAGCGGCAAAATTAAAAGGAATTTTTGTAAGTTCTGCATCTGCCACACCAACCATTGTTGTTTATGATGCACAAACTGCAACCACTACCGTTAAAGTGATCGATACATTTACCCCTGTATCAGCAACAAATTATTCTTTTTTTGATGGAATTTCAGCAGAACATGGGCTTTACATTGTGATTGGCGGTACTGTTAGTTGCACCGTTTACTACGAGTAAAACATGACCACAGCGGTCACCCAGACCACAAATATTGTCCCAGTTCAAGGGGTTTTTGCCCCTGAGCCGACCTTTGCCCTCCAATATTTTGTTGGCCCTGCTGGAACGCCTTTTTATGCCCCACTAGACCCTAACATTGATGGCGCAACGATCACCAACAGCACGATCAACAGCACCACCATTGGCGCAACCAGCCCCAGCACGGGCATTTTCACTAACATTAGCACCACCACAGGCACAATCTCAACCACCCCTGCGGGTGACACAGACATTGCCAACAAAGGCTATGTAGATTCAGTGGCGCAGGGTTTAGATGTAAAAGCATCGTGCGTTTATTCAACCACAGCAAACATTACTTTGTCGGGCTTGGGTACGCAAGCAGGGGGTGATTGGGCATCATCTTTAACCGTTGGAGACAGGGTTTTAGTTAAAAACCAAACTTTAAGCCAGTTCAACGGCATTTATGTGGCGGCATCTAGCACCTGGGCACGATCAACAGACATGAATGTTTGGGCAGAAGTTCCATCAGCATTCACGTTTATTGAATCAGGCACAACCCTAGCAGATACGGGGTGGGTGACCACGGCAAATGCTGGCGGCACAATTGATGTGACTGCCATGCCTTGGTCGCAGTTTTCTGGGGCAGGGTCTTATTTAGCGGGTACTGGATTGACCCTGACGGGAAATACATTTAGCGTCACAAACACAGCGGTGACTGCGGCGGCTTATGGGTCGGCATCATCAGTTGGTACTTTTACGGTCAATGCCCAAGGCCAATTAACTTTGGCGGCAAGCACCAGCATTGCCATTGCGGGAACACAGATTACCAGCGGCACGATTGACAGCGCCAGATTGTCAGGCAGTTACTCAGGCATTACGGGTTTGGGTACTTTGGGCAACCTGACGGTCACCAACACCATCACGGGGTCAGTATCTGGCAACGCTGCCACGGCAACATCTGCAACCAATATTGCAGGGGGCACGGTTGGGGCGGTTGTCTACCAAAGCGGTTCTGGCGCAACAGCATTTTTAAGCGCTGGCACGAATGGACAAGTTTTAACTTTGGCGGCTGGTTTGCCGTCCTGGGCCACGCCAACTGTGGGTACGGTCACATCAATTGCCCAAACGTTTACTGGCGGTATTATTTCGGTTACTGGTTCACCCATCACCACAAATGGCACTTTAGCGCTAACTGTGGCGGGTACGAGTGGCGGCATTCCTTATTTTGCAAGCGGCACAACCTGGGCAACATCTGCGCTGTTGGCGGCAAATGCTTTAATGACGGGCGGCGGGGCTGGAGTAGCGCCTAAAACGGTCACCACGGGAACAGGGGTGGTTACAGCACTTGGGGTTAACACAGGCACTGCTGGCGCTTTTGTGGTCAATGGTGGGGCTTTAGGTACGCCATCTAGTGGCACGGTTACTAATTTGACGGGCACGGCATCCATCAACATTAATGGAACGGTGGGGGCAACCACGGCGGCAGCGGGAAAATTTACCACCATTGATTTCAGCAGCACACTGGCGGTTTCTGGCGTAACAGGCACATCGGGGCAAGTTTTAACATCAGCGGGTGCAAGCGCACCAACCTGGACAACGCCAACCGCTTACGCCACGGTCACAGATGACACTACCACGGCAACAGTTCGATACCCGCTGTTTGCCAACCAAACCACTGGAAATTTATCAACTGAATTTGTTAGTTCAACAAAACTTCAATACACCCCAAGCACAGGCACATTGGCTACGACTGTGTTTAGCGGGTCGGGTGCAAGCCTGACAAGCCTCCCAGCGGGTCAGTTATCGGGCACGATTCCTAGTGGTGTATTGGGCAATTCAAGCCTTTTTATTGGCACGACCACAATTGCCCTCAATCGGTCAAGCGCCAGCCAATCTCTGACGGGCGTGAACATTGATGGTTCGGCAGGGTCTGCGACAACTGCAACAACAGCGACAAACGCAACCAACACGGCAATTACAGATGACACAACAACCATAACTGCTGTATATCCGACATGGGTTACCACAACAACAGGTAATCTGCCGCAAAAAACATCATCTACTAAATTAAGTTTTATTCCCAGCACGGGTGTATTGACTGCAACAGGATTTGCTGGTGCGGGTACAGGGTTAACAGGCACTGCGTCTAGTTTAAATATTGGTGGTAATGCCGCAACAGCTACATCTGCCGCAACTCTTACAACAGGAAGAACATTAGCCATTACGGGCGATTTGGCTTACACAAGTCCAAGTTTTAACGGTTCTGCCAACGTAACTGCGGCTGGTACTTTGGCAACTGTAAATACCAATGTTGGTTCATTTACAAATGCAACTCTTACAGTAAACGGCAAAGGCTTAATTACTGCCGCATCTAATGGTACTGCACCAGTCACATCGGTAACTGCAACAAGTCCTGTTGCGTCAACTGGCGGGGCAACACCTGTAATCAGTATGCCAGCAGCTACCGCATTAGTAAGTGGTTATTTAACTTCTACTGATTGGGCTACGTTCAATAGCAAAGGGTCGGGCACAGTAACTAGCGTAGGACAAACATTTACAGGCGGCATTATTTCGGTTGCTGGGTCACCTGTTACTACATCGGGAACTTTGGCCCTTACTGTTGCTGGCACTAGCGGGGGCATTCCCTATTTCACAAGTGCAACGGGTTGGGCAACATCTGCCGCATTAGCAGCAAACGCGATTGTTTTGGGCGGTGGCGCAGGGGCGGCCCCAGCAACTACCACTACGGGCACGGGCGTTGTTACGGCCCTTGGTGTAAATACTGGCACTGCTGGCGCTTTTGTCGTTAATGGTGGTGCATTGGGCACACCATCAGGCGGGACTGTTACCAACTTAACTGGCACGGCATCCATCAATATCAACGGCACTGTTGGCGCAACAACTGCAAACACTGGTGCATTTACAACCGTTTCTGCAACTGGGGTTATTACATCTACGGTTCTAACTGGAACTGCACCGCTGACGGTGGCTTCAACCACACAGGTTGCTAATTTAAATGCGGCCACATCTGGAACAGCAACCAATGCAACAAACGTTGCGATCACAGATGACACCACCACAGCGGCAGAAATGTACTTGTCTTGGGTAACAGCAACCACAGGAAATTTGCCAATCAAGGTATCATCCACTAAACTCAAATTTAATCCATCCACGGGCGTTCTGACCGCCACGGGCGGGGTCACAGGGGGCGCATTCTGATGTGGAAAATTCTAGAAATCCAAGCCGATGGCGATTTGATCACAGGCGCACGGTATTTCTGCGCTAAAAATGGGGTGGAAACTGAAGGTTGGTGGAAGTTTTACGAACCTGTTTTGATCGTTCCATTTGCTGATGTGACCGAGGATATTGTGATCGGCTGGGTGACCGCTGACATTGGCGCACAGGTTGAGGCCCGATTAGATGAACAAGCTGCGGCAACCCAACGGGTAGTTGTCGCCCCCTGGTTGCCCCAGGTCTTTACACCAAGCATTTGAGGAATCAATATGGCAGTATTTTTATCACCAATTGGCGGCGCTGGATGGCAGTTTTTCAATAACGATGGCACGGTTTTGTCGGGGGGATTAATTTACACTTATTTAGCGGGAACAACAACGCCGCAAGTAAGTTACACAACAAGTGCTGGCAATGTCGCCCATTCAAATCCAATTGTTTTAAATTCTGCTGGGCGTGTGCCAACTGGTGAAATTTGGCTTACACCAAACCAATACAAATTTTCAATTTTTACAGCAACAAGCACACTAATTTCAACTTATGACAATATTTTTGGAATTGGTGCGGCAGAATATCAAGTTCAAAACTTTACTGGCACAGGGTCGCAAACCATATTTACATTGAGTTCTGCATCATTGGATGAAAACTTCACGTTTGTATATATTAATGGTGTATATCAGCAGAAAAACACTTACACCGTGTCAGGCACAACTTTAACGTTTTCGCAAGCGCCCCCATACACTTCATCCATTGAAGTCATGTTCAATTAAGGTTAAGCATGGCACAAACAGGTTTTACCCCCATTCAGCTGTATTCATCTAGTACGGCTACCAATGTGCCGTTGGCGGCTAATCTTGCCACGGGCGAATTGGCAATTAACATCACTGATGGCAAACTGTTTTACAAAGACAATTCGGCGGCGGTGCAAGTCATTGGATGGAAAACTGTCCCTGCTACTGCTGGCGGCACAGGCCAAACGTCTTATGCGGTGGGAGATTTGATTTACGCAAACACCACTACAACCCTAGCAAAACTTGCCGATGTAGCCACGGGCAATGCCCTTATTTCGGGCGGTGTATCAACTGCGCCAAGCTGGGGCAAGATTGGTCTAACCACACACGTTAGCGGAACACTTCCCGTTGCCAACGGTGGGACTAATTTAACCTCATACACAATTGGCGATATTGTTTATGCTTCTGGTGCAACAACCCTTGCATCATTAGCAGATGTGGCAACTGGGAATGCGCTTATTTCTGGTGGCGTTGGAGCTGCGCCTAGTTATGGAAAAATTGGTTTAACCACTCATGTTAGCGGAACATTGCCAACGGCAAACGGCGGCACAAACCTGACCTCATTCACCTCTGGCGGTGTTGTTTACGCCTCAAGCACAAGTGCATTGACCACGGGTAGTGTGTTGTCGTTTGATGGCACAAGTTTGGGTATTGGGACGAGTTCGCCCACAAAAAAACTTGAAGTTCAGTCAAGCACTAGTGGTGGACAACAAGCAAGATTTATTGACAACTCAGGTGTTGGTGGTGGAGGTCGTGGCGGTGGTATTTCAATGGGCGGTGTCAGTAATGACACTGGGCCAGTTTATACTGACTACGTTAGGATTCTTGCACTTAAAACAAATGCCACCCAAGGCAATACGGCGGGATTTCTTTTAATTCAAGTCAATGATGGTTCTACAACTGTAAGTGCCATGTCGATTAGTTCTGCCCGTGTTGTTACTATGGACGGTTACGGTGTTGGCACAGCAACATTTTCTGCCGCTGGTGTAATTTCATCTGTATCTGATGAAACGTGGAAAATTAAAGATGGTGTCCCAGTTGACCCAGATGCAATGCTTAAAAAGCTGGAGCCAGGGTATTGGTTCTACAACGATGAGAAAAAAGAAACTTTCGGTGTTGACAGGCAATTAGGTTTTTACGCACAAAACGTAAATGTCGCTATTGGCCCAGAAGCCGCCCCAACTCCAGAAGAAGGAAAGCCGTGGGGCTACTATGACCGTTCTGTTTTGGCGATAACGGTTATGTCGCTGCAAAAAGCATTGGCAACCATTGAATTGCTCAACGCCCGTATAACCAAGTTAGAAGGAACATAAATAATGGCTTTGACTAAAGTTTCTCAATCAATGATTGTTGGCGGTAGCGTAACAATTCAAGATTTTGGCGGTGTAGGTGATGCCACCACAGACGATACAGCTGCAGTTTTGGCAGCATTTGCTGCTGTGCCTGAGTACGGGACGGTTTACCTATCGAACGGTATTTTTAAAATCACGCAAAATATTCACATCACAAAGTCTGTGAACATTATTGGAACAGGTGTTAATTCTGGCTTTTACCTAGATGTAGGAACTAGCGCAGAGGGTATTCGATATGGAAACGTTGAATCGTTAAGTAGCAGCACAGCCCTAATGCACAGTGTGTGGCAAGATTTTGCAATTTACGGCGATGTTGGCTCATGTAAAGACGCGCTTTCTTTATTAGGTTTGATTCAATGCTCATTTATTAATATCCATGTATTGACGGGCACAAGTGCAACAGGATATGCCGTAAGAATGTCATCTTTCCAATCATGCCGCCCAGTTCAATTTAATACAAATCAGTTTTACACTAGATACCCAGTTTCTTGCACAGTACCCGCCAACGGGTTTAGAGGTGCAAAATTAGATGGAACAGCTACTAGCTTAGTTGATTGTGAATTCAATTTAATCGCTGACGGGGGATTGGGTTACGGCATTTTTATGCAAGGTATGCAAGCCAGTGTCTTATCTGGTTTATCCGAAGGCAACTCTGTTTATAACTTAGCCCTAGAAGATTGCTTATACAACAATATCCGTAATTTTTACACCGAAGCTGGGTCTACATTAATATCAATGAGTGATGCGAATGGCGTAAGAAACATATACGGCCCAGGCATTTTTCATAATGGTGCGAATACAGGTCTTAGATTACAAAACTGTAGTAGTTGCATAATTGATGGCGTTACATTAACTAGTTTGCTAATTGATTCGCAATCAACAAATACTAAAATTGGCGCTATTTCTTGTGAGGGCCAAACATCTTCAAACATAACTGACAATGGTGTAAATACAAGTCAGTTAAATGCCAACGCATCAGGTTATCAAAACGTCAATAGGACTGGTCAGTTATCTGACTTTAGCAGCATTGTTTACAACGGTTCATTAGACCGCTGGATTGGTACAACTACCCCTGCTGGGTCGTGGGGAACCGCAAGTGCAACCATGACACGGGAAACCACTATTGTTAAGCAAGGTGTATCGTCAGCTGCGTGTGTTTTAGCAAGCGCATATCCAACCAGTCAAGTGCAACTTTCCGTTCCAATTTCAACTGCTGCGTTTGGGTCAAATCGTGCCACCGCAACTGGGTGGATTTACATCCCAACATCTGGTGGCAACGATATACAAATAAATCTTTTTTACAATGCTGGTGCTGCTGTTATTGGTGCTGACACAATAACAACACGAGATGCTTGGAAAAAAGTTACATTTAGTTTTGATATAAATTACACTGGCATTTATTCAAGTTTAAATATTAACTTTTCATCAGCTACTGGGTCAACTACTTTTTATTTAGACGGTTGGTCAATTACGTTTGGAAATGCTGGTGGTTCGTCATTTTTTACGCCAAATGCTAACGAATTTGTACGCTACACAGGTCAAGCCACATGGAATCCAGGCACTATTAGTGATGGAACTTTTGTAGCCAACAACTTTACAGTGCTCGGCGCAACTTTAGGAATGTCTGCAACAGCGGGTGCTGGTGTAGATGTGGTTGATTGTTTGGTATCAGCTACAGTCACGGCGGCTAATACTGTCACAGTGGTAATTCAAAATGAGACTGGTGGCTCAGTAACATTGGGAAGTTCAACTTGGTATGTTTGCGCCACCAACATCACAGTATAAAGGGGAAATCAAATGGCTTTGCAAAAACTTATTCAAACAGAAGGTGATTCATTTATTGAAACACCACTTGGCATAGTAAAAAATGGTAATCAGAAAATTATGTTTTCTGCTTATGTAAAAGTCATCAACATCACAGGTTCTAAAACTCAGCTTAATGCTGAGGTTTTGTTCAAAAGTGACTCGCACAAGTTTACCAAAAACTATCTATTTGTTCCGTCTGTAAGTATAGGGTCTGCAAACTTCATTACTCAAGCCTATGAGTATTTAAAAACATTGCCAGAATTTGCCGATGCTCAAGATTGCTAATCAGATTAAACAACGGGAAACAGGAAAATAAACATGACCCAGCCGATTGACATTATCACCCGAGCCATGAAGGACATTGGCGCTGTCGCCGCTGGTGAAGTGCCAACGGCAGACGAGGCGCAAGATGGCCTGGATATGCTTAACGACATGATTGCTCAATGGTCAAATGAAAACATGATGGTTTTCTATCGATCAGAAATTATTTTTCAGACCACGCAAAACCAAGTTCAATACACTATTGGGCCAAACGGTCAGATGGGGGCCACGTTCACGGGGTCTATTGTTGGCACAACTTTGACCGTCCCAGCCAACGGGGTGACCGCTGGCGGCATTAATATTGGTCAGACGCTATCAGGCACAGGCATCACATCAGGAACAAGAATTGTGGGCTTTACAACGGGCGCAGGGGGCAATGTTAACGAGGGCGGGACGTATACCTTATCCAGCAGTAATACTACGCTTGCGCCAGCTTTCACGGGGTCTATCAGCGGCACAACTTTAACTGTTAGCGCCATTTCTGCTGGTTATTTGGGCGTTGGTTCTGTGATTGCGGGAACTGGTGTTACCGTTGGCACTACGATCACAGCGTTTGTTAGTGGTCTTGGCGGGGTTGGCACATATACCGTTTCGGTTTCCCAGACTGTTGGCAGCGTTGCCATGACGGGAACAATTACGTCTTTTCCAATCACGGCCTATTACGAGCGCCCATTGTCAATTGAATCTGGCTTTGTGCGTGTGGCTACGATGCAAGGCGGGTCAAGCATTGCGGGTGGTTATCTTGACTATCCTTTGTCGATTCTTAGCCTTGAAGAATATCAATCCATCGGCATTAAGCAATTGAGTGGCCCTTGGGCAAAAGCGATTTATTACCAACCCTCTGAGTTGTTGGGGACAATTTATGTGTATCCCAACCCGTCCCAAGGTGAATTGCACTTGTTTACCCAGACGATTTTTAGAGAATTTGCCACGCTGAACGACACCATTCAATTGCCCCAAGGCTATAACATGGCCTTGCGGTGGTGCTTGGCTGAACGCCTGTTGCCGATGTTTGGCAAGGTCAATCAGGTGCAGATTGCCATGATCAATGCCTATGCGGGGCAAGGCAAAGCCACGGTCAAACGCACCAATATGCGCCCAGCACAAATTTCCCGATACCCTGACAGTCTGATGGTTGGCAGGGCTAGAGATGCAGGTTTTATTATGGACGGCGGTTTCCGCTAAAAAGGAGAAAACATGAGTACCGTAGCAATTTCAGCCTTACCCGTTGGCACAGTCATAAATGCGGCTGATGTTTTGCCGTATGTGCAAGCTGGCACAACTAAACAAATCAGTAAAACATTGTTGTTTACGTCCCCCACAATGGTGGCCCCAATTTTGGGCACAGTTGCAAGTGGAAACATAAGCGCTTGCACAAGTACGGGGATGGTATTGACCGCACCTGTATTGGGAACGGTTGCTAGTGGCAATATCAGTGCTTGTACCAGCACAGGAATGGTATTGACCACTCCAGCGATTGGTGCAGCCACGGGCACTAGCCTGACCACTACGGGCACAATTGTATCCACTGGCACGACTGGTGTTGGTTATGCCACAGGTGCTGGAGGAACGGTCACCCAAGCCACAAGCCGCACCACAGGCGTTACATTAAACAAAACAACTGGTGCAATCACCTTATTCAGCGCAGCGGGGTCTACTGTTGCAGCGACTTTTACTGTAACCAACAGCACCGTGGCGGCAACTGACGTAATCATCTTGAATCAAAAATCAGGTACTGACCTGTACGACTTGATGGTTACTGCGGTGGCTGCTGGTAGTTTTAATATTACCTTTCGCACCACTGGCGGCACAACAACAGAAACACCAGTTTTTAACTTTGCGGTTATCAAAGCAGTTGCGGCTTAAATATGCCTGATTTTGGCTTTGTCGGCACATCTTACGTTGCCCCATCTATTTACCAAGGTGACCAAGAGTGCATCAATTTCTACGCTGAGATTGATTCCTCTAAGCAACCTGGGGACAGGGGCATTGTGGCGCTATACCCCACGCCTGGATTGACCCAAGAAGCGCAACTTCTAGCGGCAGAGGTGCGGGGCTTGCACACTATGTCAGGTGGAACTATCCTGATTGCGGTGGCAGGGAATCGGGTCTATCAGGTCAGCACGGAATTTGTTGCCACGCAGATCGGGACGTTGACCACCAGCACGGGGCAAGTATCCATATCAGACAACATTGACACGGGATATGGCTTGACCGCCTATATTGTGGATGGCCCTAATCGATATACCTGGGT
>Ga0114975_10003255_pt1 | contig 10853 bp, 13 predicted proteins | sample S_130626_EF_Meta_FD_87031 | JGI IMG/M metagenome (GOLD analysis project Ga0114975, IMG submission 87031) | Freshwater microbial communities from Lake Simoncouche, Canada to study carbon cycling - S_130626_EF_MetaG | ecosystem: Environmental > Aquatic > Freshwater > Lake | place: Lake...
AATCTTGTTGTAAAATTTTCAAATCAATTTTCTCAGCTTTTAAATTAGCATCATTCTTACTGCTTCCATTTGATAATTTCACCATCACTACTTTAAAACTATCTGAGTTAGACTTTACAATACGAATGTTATAGTTTTTTACATAGGCAGTATCATCATCAATATTTGCAAAAGGTTCAATATTTAACCAAGAATGGTTGTAGTATTTATCAAAAGCTTTTGTAGCAACTGTTAATGAATTTACTTGTGGATTGTTAAGTGTAATGGTTTCTTCAACTGGATTGTTTTTGTATTTTACCGAGTTAAATAAAGTAGCAATTAGCATAAATAAACAAACCCAGCCAACTGTCCATAATCCAGCAAAAGTGTAACGAATGGCGTTGCTATTTCTTTTTGCCTTTGCCAATCTTCTAATAATAAAAGTTAAAGCACCCACAATAGGAAGCCATATAAATAATAGCAAAGTTCCCCATGTATAAATACTTTGCCAGCCATCGTTAATTATATAACCTTTTGCAGGAAGTAAACCTGTTAAAGCAATTCCAACACCAAATAATGAAATAATGATAGCAGTTACCGAAATACCTATAATGGTGTAGGCAAATATTTTGAATAGTAGAATAATAAAATTGCCTATACCACTTCTGTTTCTTTTGTAGCCATTACTAGCTTCTTGAGAAAATTGTTGAGCTTTTTCTGTTGTTTTTGCCCCATATTCTGTTGCTTTTTGAGAAACTTCTTCGCCCCATTTCTCTACTCTTTTTCCAAAACCCTCCATATCGTTTTGAATAGTGTTTTTAATACTATTCAAATCTACTTTTTCACCTTTCATTTCTAATTTATCAGCAGCAGTAACAGCTTCAGGCAAAATCAACCATAAAATTACATACACTATTATTGAACCGGGACTCACTGAGAAACTTAAAAAATCGGGGAAATCTGCAAAAGGAAGATGCCGTATTTTAAATGCAATAGATAAAAACGGTAGTAGAAATAGCAATCTTGGAACCCAAATATTTACACCAAAATACTGTGCTAGCCCTGAACTTACACCAGCTATAATTTTTTCTTCAGGATCTCTAAACAATCTTTTTCTAACACTTCCAATTACTTTAGTAGAACTACTTGGAACAACTACCCAAAGAATTAAATATGGAATGATGCCAACACCAAAACTAAATACAAGAATTAGTGTTACAATTCTAATAATTAAAGGGTCTGTATTGAAGTAATTAGCAATACCACTACAAACACCACCTAAAACTTTGTTGTTTTCATCTCTAAACATTTTTGTTTTAGCAGTTGCACTAAATGCACTGGCTTTAGATTGTTTTTGTTGAGAAGAGCTGTTGTCAGTTAATTGTTCTTTTACGCTAATTTCCTCTGCTTCAAAATCTTCAGGTCTGCCCATACTTGCAATAATTTTATTAATATCATCATCGCAAATACAAGTAGTGCCTTTCTTCAAAGTTTCTTCAAATAGTTCTCCTATTCTACCTTCAATATCATTAATAATTTCATCTTTTCCTTCTTCATTAGCAAAAAAGTGGCTAAGGCTTTCTATATATTTTTTTAATATTTCATAAGCAGATTCCTCAATTGGAACCACCCTGCCCTGAAAGTTGATATTTATTACCTTTTTCATTTTAGTTAAGTTTATTGGTTATAGTTGTTGGTTTCTGTTGTTGGATGTTCTACTGTCTCGTTTGTAATTGTGTGAACCGCATCAGCAAGTTCTTTCCAGGTTCTTTCAAGTTCTGCATAAAACTCAAGACCTTTTTCTGTCATTACAAAATACTTTCGTGGTGGGCCACTGTTGCTTTCAACCCAACGATAAGTTAATAAACCGGCATTTTTTAATCTTGTTAAAAGTGGGTAAAGTGTGCCTTCAAAAATTTGCAGTCGAGCAGCTTTCATTGTATCTACAATATCACTAGGATAAACTTCTCCTTTTCTTATCACAGATAGAATACAAAACTCAAGCACTCCTTTTCTCATTTGGCTTTGTGTGTTTTGAATATCCATTTTGTTGTTTATTAATTGTTAAATATTATTTTTTAATTATAGAATCTCGATTAGCTAATTAGCACATTAAACTTCTTCTTCTTGCAAAAGCTGTTTTGCCATTTTTTTGAATATTCCATAAATCTGCACTACTAAATACATTTTTTTCAAATTGAGTTTTAGAAGCAGCATTTTTTACTTCGTTGTTAGAACTTGTAACTGGTTTGTTACTTAAAATTTTTGTGTGTTTGTTTGGATTTTTCATTTTGTGTATTTTATTATGTGTTTAAAATTTTATTATTAATTGTCATCTTGTTTTGACAATGCAAACATAGAATAATATTTGGTACTATGTAAAACATAATACCTTGTTTGTTGCAGTAATTTATATTGGAAAGTATTGTTTGTGATTAATAAATTCAATACAGATAAGGGTTTTGGCGTTTTAACTGTCTTTAAATTTTTTTTTTTGCTTTTGACAAGCGGTAAAATAACTGGATGAAAATAATCGTATTATTACGATTAAATCCTTTTCTTTGCTTTATCGTATTAAAACGATTATAATAAAATGGCTATTAATAAATCAGAAAAATTTACAACAGAGGAGCAAGAATTAGCAGCTTTTGCTAAAGCATTATCACATCCTGCAAGAATTGCCATCTTAAAAGTATTAGCAGAAAAAAAAGAATGTATTTGTGGCGAAATAGTAGAGGTATTGCCTCTTGCCCAAAGCACAGTGAGCCAGCACTTAAAAGAATTAAAAGAAGCAGGATTGATAAAAGGAGAGGTAAGTGGACCCAAAAGTTGTTATTGTATTAACTGGCAAAAAATCGAAAAACTAGCTGGAGAACTTGGATTCTTATTCGAACAAATGAAAACTAGTAGCAAAAATTCTTGTTGCTAAAAATTGCTTATGAAAGAAATATTAAAAAAATACAAGAAAATCATAGTTATAACAGTTTCAATAACCATTTTACAATTTATTTGGGGCTTTGATCCTAAATTTTGTATTATCAATATCATTTGGTTATTCGTTTAAATTAAAATAATATGAAAAAGAAACTCCTTTTTGTTTGCATAGAAAATAGCAATCGCAGCCAAATGGCTCAAGCATTTGCTATCATTAAAGGAAAAGAAAATATTGAGGCTTATAGTGCTGGTAGTAAACCAAGCGGAATTGTAAATCCAAAAGCTATTGCAGCAATGAAAGAACTGGGTTACGATTTATCTAAGCACGATAGCAAAAGCTTGAACGAAGTCGAAGCCTTTGCTCCTTTTGATGTTGTGGTTACAATGGGCTGTGGAGATGCTTGCCCCTGGATGCCTGCAAAACAATTTATAGATTGGCAAATTCCGGACCCCAGAAATATGGAAAAAGATGATTTTAACAAGGTAAGAGACTTTATTGAAGGCAAGGTTGTTGAATTAATAAAATCTGTAAGCAACTAACTATTATTTTTGCACGATGAATGTGAAAGATGATTTGCAGCAAAGATGGTGGGCTTTAGAAGCCAAGCTGCTGGAGAAGTTTGGAAAAAAACCAGATACTGAAGCTATTCTTTTTTTAATTGGATTACAAGAAACCGGTTTTTTGGTTGAGAAAATTAGTAAAGAACAAAAACAGGATTTAATGCACGTTGCCATTTGCACAGTGCTTGGTAGTAGTGGTTTCTATAGTTTAGATGTCATTGATGAACAAGGTTGGCCACACTTTACTCAGTTAAAAGAATTACCAGTTTTAGGTTTAATGGAACAAGAAAATTTTTTAAAAGACCATATTCTTCTTTACTTTGAACAACAAGAATTTATTTAATAAATGAAGCAATTTTTTTTAGTAACAACGTTATTCTGTTCGTTAAGTTTATTTGCTCAAAAAGCAAAACCCAAAACAATGATTGCTGCAAAAGAAACCAGTAAGGTTGCAGCAACAAAGTCTAGTGAAACAATAGTTGAAATTTCAACTGATTTTGGTGTAATGACAGCACGTTTATACAACAGCACTCCTTTGCACAGAGATAATTTTATTAAACTAGTAAAGGAAGGTTTCTATGATAGCCTTTTATTTCATCGTGTTATCAATGGATTTATGATACAAGGCGGTGATCCTACAAGTAAACGTGCAGATAGTATTGCTCAACTTGGTGCAGGCGAAGCTTCAGGAATTCCAATGGTTCCAGCAGAATTTAGAAGTAATCTCATTCATAAAAAGGGAGCATTAGCAGCTGCAAGAGATGGTAATCCAGAGAAAAAAAGCAGTAATTGTCAGTTCTATATTGTGCAAGGTAAAAAAACAGATTCTACCCAATTAACCAATGGAGTTACTTACACTAAGGATCAAAAAGAGATTTATCAACGTATTGGTGGAACACCATTTCTTGATCAGAACTATACCGTATTTGGAGAAGTTTTTATTGGAATGGATGTCATTGATAAAATTGCTGCAACTAAAGTTTATGATACTGACAGACCAGTAAAAAATGTTAGAATGAAAATTAAAATAATTAAATAATACTAAAACTTGACGTTATGAATTTCCCATCAAATCTACGTTACACGAAAGACCACGAATGGATTTTACTAGAAGGTAACACTGCAACTATTGGTATCACCGAGTTTGCACAAAGCGAATTAGGTGATATTGTTTTCTGCGATATTAACTCTGTTGGAAAATCTTTTGCAAGTGGCGAAGTTTTTGGAAGTGTTGAAGCTGTAAAAACAGTAAGTGATTTGTTTTTGCCAGTTGCAGGAACTATTACAGAAGTTAATGCAACACTTGAGGCACAACCAGAATTAGTAAACAACGAACCTTATGCTGGTGGTTGGATGATTAAAATGACTGTTGATAATTTAGCAGAAGTTGAAACATTATTAAGTGCAGAGGATTATAAAGCATTGGTTCACTAATATACAATCATTGTTATTGCTGCTGTAATTTTTGCAGCAGCAATATTTTTTTGGAACCATAATTCCTAATTATTGATCCTCTACTATATCATATTTCCTATTTTTTATTTACTTTCTTTATTGCCGTTAAGAGTACTTTATTTACTCAGCGACTTTATTTACTTTATAGTTTACTACTGTTTCGGTTATAGAAAAGAAGTGGTGATGGAAAATCTGAATATTGCATTTCCAAATAAGACTGAAAACGAAAAAATAAGAATTGCTAAAGATTTCTTTCACTTGTTTATAGACACTTTTATTGAAACCATTAAACTCATCTCTATTTCAAGAAAAGAGTTTTTAAGAAGACTAGATTTTGATGCAAGTTTGTTGCAGGAACTTTCAAGTAAAGAACAAAATATTCAAATGCACTCGGGACATTTCTTTAACTACGAGTTTATGAATTTTGTTGGAGCATTGTTTCTAAATAATAATTGGCTTGGTATTTATGCTCCTATGAGCAATAAAGCTATCAACAAAATAATGTTGGACATGCGTTCAAAATTTGGAACAATCTTGATTTCTAATAAAGAGTTTAAATCAAGATTTCATCAATATTCAAATAAACCATATACACTTGGATTAGCTGCAGATCAAAATCCTCACAACCCCAACAATGCTTTTTGGATTGATTTTTTTGGCAAAAAAACGGCCTTTGTAAAAGGTCCAGAAAAGGGTTCAAAAAATCAAAATACAGCAGTAGTAATGGTGTATATAAATAGAACAAAAAGAGGGTACTATAAAGTAGAAACTTCTTTACTAACAACAACACCAAATGAAACACCAAAAGGGTTTATTACAAAAGCCCTTGTTAATTTTATAGAAGAAAAAATTAAGCAATATCCTGCTAACTATTTATGGAGTCATAAACGTTGGAAACACGAATATGATGCTGAAAAGTATAGCCATTTGGTAATTGATTAAACACAGTAAATTCAAATGCATTTTATTCATCATCTCCTTCTATCTTCGTTCTAGTGAAAGCACTTATTTACAAATCAACAGGTAGTTGGTATATCGTTGAAACCGAAACTGGCAAAAGAATGAATGCCCGTTTAAAAGGCGTTTTAAAGATAGGCAACATCACCAGCACCAATCCAATTGCAGTGGGTGATACTGTTGAATTAGAAATTGAAGACGAGCTTGAAAACACTGCCATCATTAGTAAAATTTATGATAGAAATAATTACGTAGCTCGAGTATCTCCTCATAACAAACACCATCATCATATTGTTGCTAGCAATCTAGATCAAAGTCTTTTATTTGCCACACTTAAAAACCCCAAAACTTCTCAAGGTTTTATAGATAGATTTTTAGTTGCTTGCGAAATGCATCACGTTCCTGCTATTATTGTTTTTAATAAGGCAGATATTTATGAAGAGAAAGAGTTAGAGCTATTTGGGCATCTTCAAAAAATGTACAATGATATTGGCTATACAGTAGTATTGGTAAGTATGGAGCAAAATCAAGGGCTAGATATTTTAAAAAATATTCTTGCCAATAAAACTACTTTGCTTAGTGGACATAGTGGAACTGGAAAATCTACTTTCATCAATATGCTTTTTCCCGATTTGGAATTAAGAACTACTGAAGTGAGTGATTGGAGTGGAAAAGGAATGCACACCACCACTTTTGCCGAAATGTTTGACCTGCCTTTTGGTGGGAAAATTATAGATACCCCCGGTATTAGAGAGCTTGGTTTAGTAGATATGAAGAAACAAGAGTTAAGTGGTTATTTCCCTGAAATGAAAAAACATTTACAAGACTGTAAGTTTAATAATTGTTCGCATATTAAGGAGCCAGGATGTGCCATTAAACAAGCAATCGGCAACGAAAAAATTACTTTTGATAGATATCAGAGTTATTATAATATTTTAGAAAGTTTGGTAGATTTATCTATCAAATAAACTCCTCAACTTTTAATTTTAAAACATTTTAAACAGTGACTACACTTTGCCTTGACTTTGGAAATACTCGCAGAAAATGTGCTGTGTTTGTAGATAAAGATTTAGCCAATGTTATTGTATTGAATAAAGATGTGGATGATTTGACAAAACTTATTGAGCAATATAAACCAACATATTCAATCTTATCTTCTGTAATAAATCATCCAGTAGAAGTAGAGGAATTATTGAATGCCAAAACACATTTTCATAAACTTAATTATCAAAGTAAACTTCCTATAACAACACCTGTTGGAAAACCCGAAACCATTGGTGCAGACAGATTAGCTATTTGTTCAGCTTCAGTAGCTATGTTTCCTAATCAACACAACTTAGCCATTGGGTTAGGCAGTTGTATTACTTATAATTTTATCAATAAATTCAGTGAGTTTTTGGGTGGCAGCATATCTCCAGGAATGTTAATGCGTTTTAAAGCAATGAATGATTACACAGCATTACTGCATATTGTTAAAGCAGCACATCAATTTCCATTAATTGGATATGATACCAAGACCAATTTGCAAAGTGGTGTTCTATATGGACTTGCAAAAGAATTAGATGGTATTATTGATTTGTATAAAGAAAGATATGCCAATCTTAATGTAATTGTAACCGGAGGCGATGCCGAATTTTTCTCTCAACACCTATCTAATAAAATAAATTACGAACCTCATTTAATTTTTAAAGGATTATTTGCTATTAGTGAGGCAAATAAAGTATCAATATAATTGACCATTGTATTCAAATTACATGCAAATGCAAAAAAAAAGGGCTTCAATTTTTTGAAATACTTTACTGTTGAAGCTCACCTTACTGATGAAAGGTGCAGCCTGAATATATTAATTGAGAATGTATAACCTTAGTGAATTGATTGTGTAATCTTCCTTCTATTTTCTTTTATGAATAAATTACAATTACGGAGTTGTAAATAAATTTTTAAGCTATTGATAAAACCACTTTAAACTCAGTGGTCATAATAAACCAATCACAATAATATTAAATCAGCTATATATCTTCTTTTGAAATTGAATTAGGGGGAACAGAAAATCTTATAATTAATTTTATTAAAACGTCTCCTTTTCTTTTATCAAAAGAAATTCATACTGGAATCAATATGGTTTACGAATATGCAACCTTGAGAAGAATATTAAAATTATTAATATCACTGCAATTGATTGATATTCTTTGAAAGGGAAAAGCAACTAAATATTAACTATGTAAATCATCTTCAAAAGCAGCTACTAGTCATTCAGACAATTATTTATGTCTAAACCAGCAATCTTTTCGATTGTTTTCATATTGTTTAAAAACCGTATTTACTGGTGTGCCATGGATTAGCTGCTGGTTGAAAGCTGTTCGGGCTAAATAATTGAATGCACCCATGTCGCCGGTGTAGGCAGTTTTGTTATCGCGATTAGCAAATTGGTGAATCGCACAAAGTTGTTGTAAAAAATCAAAAAACAAAGGAGTAGCACCTCCTATAATTCCACAATTTAGCAAGATGTCATTGGCAAAAGTACTTTCGTAGGTAGCATAATCGGGTATGTTTTTTCTTAAATTTTCAGCATGAGCAATCATCCAATCGTTGTGCAGATTCTTAGGTTCGTCGCCACAAAAAATTGCATTTGAATTTTCAAAAAAAAGCCGATCAATAAACGGATTGTTAACAACTACCACATCGGTGATATCGGTAATAAAAATTCCTTTAATTTGTTGAATATGCTGTTGTAAAAAATCCTTGTAAATGAAATAGCGATATACATTGGGATTAAATTGAAGATCATAATCGATTTTAATGAACGAGAGATTTTCATTTTCAATGGATTTACAAGTTGCTTTTGAAAAATTATTATGAAAAATAATGCCTTTTAAATCTGCTGCTACAATGGATTCTGCCCAATCCTTGACTAATTCATAAGAGTCGTCAGCAAGCGTTGTGTTTCGGTTAACATCGTGCACACCAGTAATGTGACATGCCATCACTAAATTTGTATTTGGAGCAAAAAGAGGACGTTCAATAGCCATATTTATGCACTGATAAAATTAGTTTTTTTAATTGTTGCACAAATACTATTCGGAATGTTTCGGTGATAAACATAGGTACGTAAGTCTAATTTGTTTACACGGAACAGTTTGGTAGCTTGTTCGTAAAAATCGGAGTCGGCTGAGAACCCAGTTTTAAAATTAATGCTTGTAAACACTTTTTTCCTTCCGAATAAAGTACCAAATAAAATAACTTTATCTAGGTGAATGAGTTTAGTTTGGTCGTTTTTATCAGGCACATAATAATCGTCATCATCATCAACTATTGTCTCTGAGGTAGAGCAAATCAAGTCTAATTCATTTATTTCCCGTAAGCAAGTGCTCAAATGATTTGGTTTGTATTCGTCATCGCTATCAATAATTGTAATGTATTCACCCAAACCATACAAAACGGCACGATTGATTGATTCGGACTGACCACGATTGCTGTGTCGGATATAGCTAATTTTGTCCTCGTATGTTTCTACATATTTCATCAAAAATTCGCGGTTATTTTCTTTACTGCCATCATCAATAATGATTAACTCGAAATCTTGAAAATCCTGTCTTAACACAGAGTCTATAGCTCTTTTAGTATATGAAAAATCAGTGTTATAAACCGTCATTAACACCGATACTTTTACTTGTTTCAAAATCTTTTTATTCAGCACGCATAAATTTTGGACAAATGTAAAATAATATTTTTTGTAAACCTTATATCGATCAAATTAAGGCTTGAGCTAGTGTTTGTTTTTTGAGGTGGCATAAAGTTTTATGCAACAATTACGCAACTATAGAATAAAAATAAGTCTAAAAAGATGATAATAAAATGAACAGTTGATTTTTTGGGTACTTAGTTATAACCTTTTTGCTATTGGTTTTTGTGAAAGAAGGCACTATCTCTGGTGCCTTCCAAAGTTTCCCTTACTGTGGAAAGTTGCAGCTTTAAATCAATTTTAGAGAAAATAATAGTATAAAATTTATGCCATCAGAAATAAGATCAACTTTTGAGAAGATAATATATTTGAGCAGATTTTCTAAATATAGTTTTGATGAAATGACAAAATGAAAATGAAACGAAAAGCAATATTATTAAAGTATGGTTTGAATGATTATGAACTATTTACATCAGGTAAAGATTTGGGTCTGGTTAAATGTTTTTTAAAATCTGCTCAAGGTGGTTATTTTTCTGATGAAGAGATAGTTGAGTATATTTCATCTGAAATTGAAAAAGATTTTTTAGTTACTCTGATTGAAAGTGTTGAATATAGCTTTATTTATTTTTCAGGTCACTCTTTTTTCTTTGAAAGATTGGTTCATATTCAACTAATAAATAATGAATTTATTAAAGAAAGTGAATTGATAAGGCCGAATAAAAAGCAGTGGATTTTCTTGGATTGTTGTAGAACAAGTCAGGAAAGTTTTAAATCACCTGACTTTGTGATGGCCAGACACATGAATCTATTTGTTCCTGGAAATGATATTGCCCGTGAAAAATGGAAAAAAAACATCTCCAGTTTCGACTCATTCTATATTCTCTATTATACGACTAAATTAGGTTGTTACTCTTATAACAACAATGATGGAGGATTTGGAACACAATTATTTTTTATGAAATTGATGGAAAATAATAGGATCAAGTTGTCTATTAAAGAACTGATGCTAATAATCAATCAAGAGGCTATTCAGCATAGTGATATTATTACGGGAAATATAGATGAGAGTAATTTTTTTGTCAACAATATGTTTGAGAATCAAATTCTTTAGATTTTCCTATTTAAAATTGTAACCACCCTAACTGATTGACAAAGAAAAAGCCATCATTGCTGATGGCTTGTCAAGTAGTGCTCCCCCCGCTGGACTTGAACCAGCGACCCTCTGATTAACAGTCAGATGCTCTAACCAACTGAGCTAGGGAGGAGTGTTTTCCCCGTTTGGGGT
>Ga0114975_10003256_pt1 | contig 10851 bp, 10 predicted proteins | sample S_130626_EF_Meta_FD_87031 | JGI IMG/M metagenome (GOLD analysis project Ga0114975, IMG submission 87031) | Freshwater microbial communities from Lake Simoncouche, Canada to study carbon cycling - S_130626_EF_MetaG | ecosystem: Environmental > Aquatic > Freshwater > Lake | place: Lake...
CAAACCGCACCAATGTCGGCTTTGCCCGATCGCAAGGCTTGAACTTCTTGGCTTAAATCAAAATCTTCAGTTTGTATAAGCACGGAAAAGGACATATCAGCCACCTGTCACAGGAGGAAAAAAAGCAACCTCACAGCCCTCAGACAGCAAAGCCTTATCGTCACAGACCTCTTGGTTAACAGCGACGCGAATAGCTTTGCCAGAGGACAAAGCCTCAGCATAATTTGGCTGTAAGAGCATCAATTCAGAACGCAGCTGTGCTACGTTGATGGCCGAAGTTTCATGCTCTTGACTACTGAGGCCAAGCTGCTCTCGAAGAGATGAAAAAAAACGAAGAGTAACTTTCATGACATTAAATCATTGAAAGAAAGAAATTTAACCAGATCTCCAGGCGCAATACTGGTTCCTGCTGGGTTATCAACCAAACCATCAGCCCAAACCGCAGAAGTCAGGACGCCGGAACTTTGGTTTGGAAATAAGTCCAATCCATCGTTTTGATTTCGTTTTACGCGCAAAAATTCTCTACGCTTATCCGACTTTGGCAAAGCAAAGTCTGCTCTCTTCAACGTAGGCTTGACTGTTAAATCCAGACACCCTTGAAGGGATAAAACAAAGGGTCTGACTAACATCAAAAAAGTCACCAAACTTGACACAGGGTTTCCTGGCAGACCGATAAAGTGAGCTTGTTTATCTGGGTTTGATTGGTTTTTTATATAGCCATAGGCAAAAGGTTTACCAGGCTTTATCGACAAAGCCCAAAGTTGTAGCTCCCCAAGCGTCTGAACAGCTGGCTTGACAAAATCAGCTTCACCAACAGAAACACCGCCACTGGTGAGAATCAGATCGTGGTTCATGGCAGCTTGATACAAAGCAGAGACAGTTTTCTCTGGGTCATCCGGAATATTACCCATGTCTGTGACATCACATCCCAAGCGCTCAAGTAAAGACCGCAAAAAGAATCTATTTGAATTAAAAATTGAACCCGTCGGTAAAAGATACGGTTCGATGTCCCCAGGCATGACCAACTCATCCCCAGTGGAAAACAGAGCAACTTTAGGCTTATCAGAAACAGTTAAGGAAGGCAAACCTATGCTGGCAGCCAAACCTAAGGACATGGGATCTAGTCGAGTTCCTTGAGTTAGCAGCACAATGTCTTTGTCAATATCTTCGCCTTTTTTTCTAATACATTGCCCCAAAGTGGGTAACGTTTGAAAACGCACATGCGAATCATCAACCACTATCACTTCTTCCTGCATCACCACGGCGTCGGCTCCCAATGGAACCGGTGCACCTGTAAAGATACGTGCGACTTCACCCTTATTCAATGGTGAAGAGGAGTGACCAGCAAGAATACGTTGTCCTAACTTTAAAACCCCTTCATTCAATGATAAGTCAGCCAAACGCACGGCGTATCCGTCCATTGCAGAATTGTCAAAAGAGGGAACCTGCATTGCTGAGACCAAGTCTTGCGCCAAAACACAGCCGTCAGCTTTGAAGGTCGATACATTTGAAACTCTGTTCAATGGCTTTGCAAAAAGCAAAAGCTTATGAAGCGCATCATCTAGGGAAATTAAGGAAGATGAGTTCATGTCATTGAAGGAGAGTAAACGAATCTATCGTGGTGGGCAATTAACCAATTAGCAATTATTTCAGGATTTTCTAAAGGAAACACAGGCAAAGCGGTGGTCACTGGAAAATCAGCAGCTTCAGAATACGCAACGGCCACAACAAAGTCATCAGAAAGAAAAAAAGGATTCATCAAAACCTCTTGTGGTCTGATCACTTCTACTTTCAACAGATCGCTGGTTTTATAACCTTCAACAAAAACCCAATCAACACCCTCATACATGTGGGCAATTACCTCATGGACGGACATTTGAGAATTTTGCTCAAACGTTCGCTGCAAACTTATTTCACTGTCTGAAACTAAAACTACCTCAAAGGATCCTGCTTTTTTCATTCGCCAGGTGTCTTTGCCTTCGTGATCAATCTCAACAGTGTGGTGTGAGTGCTTCACAGTAGATACTCTCAAACCACGGCCTTTGAACAACCGAGTTAGATGCTCGATCAGAGTTGTTTTTCCAACCCCAGATGCCCCCACAAATGCAATCACATGCATCATGAAAGAGAGTCTCCATCAACATGAGTAGCAATGAAATTTTTCAAGCTTGCGAGGTCTACAGGCATAACCTTCACAAATTGCGGCAACGATTCGATCTCTGCAAAAGCTTGGGGACACGCAGGCTCTATTGCGATAGCTTCAAGAATTGTTTCTGAAAATTTAATAGGCAACGCTGTCTCCAAAACTATCATTGGCAAATCTGGCGAGTGATGTTCTAGGGCAACTTTTAAGCCATCTGCTGTGTGAGGGTCGATCAACTCACCCATCGTTTTGTGAGTATGGCGAATGGTTTTCAGCCTGTCTTCATGAGTACTTTTGCCACTTAGAAAACCAAAATATGCTTTGGCATTGATGAACAAAGGATGATTTGAAATTGAAAACTTGGACGACTTTACCAACTCCTCAGCAAACAGATGTTTTACTTTCTTGGCATCCTGCTTTAGCAGATCAAAAATAAATCTCTCAAAGTTACTAGCCTTTGAAATATCCATTGAAGGACTTGATGTCTCGAAAGTATTTTTCCCAGATCTAGCCCTATAGGTACCAGTTCGAAAAAATTCATCAAGAACATCGTTTTCATTGGTTGCAACGATTAAGTGTTGAATAGGCAAACCCATCATCCGTGCCACATGTCCAGCACACACATTGCCGAAGTTTCCACTAGGAACAGTAAAGCTCACCTTTTGTTTTGAATTTTGAGTGGCCTGAAAATACCCTGAAAAATAATAGACCACTTGGGCCAATAACCTTGCCCAATTGATGGAATTCACAGTTCCAATTTTGTATTTTCGCTTGAAAATCAAATCATTCGATACGTGCTTGACCAAATCTTGACAATCATCAAATACGCCTTGAATAGCAATATTGTGAATATTTGGCTCGTTCAAAGAAAACATTTGAGCTTGTTGAAATTTACTCATGCGGCCATGCGGACTGGTCATGAAAACTTGAATATTTTTTTTCCCCCGCATGGCATATTCAGCAGCGCTTCCCGTATCCCCTGAAGTCGCTCCCAAGATATTTAATTTTTGGTTTCGTCTTGTAAGTTCATACTCAAATAAATTGCCAAGCAACTGCATTGCCATATCTTTGAAAGCCAAAGTTGGCCCATTGGACAATGCAAGCACAAAAACATTGTCCGGGTAGGCTCTCAATGGCGTTATGAGCGAACTACCAAACACTTCTTCTGTATATGTTTTAAGGCACAGCTTTCTCAAATCATCAGCAGGAATGTCATCAATGTATAAAGACAAAATTTCAAATGCAAGTGAGGCATAACCTTCACTGCTAAATGTGTGACGCCAATGCTCAAGCTTCGCTTCGTCTACTGATGGATACGTCTCTGGCAAATACAAACCACCATCGGGGGCAAGCCCCTCTAGCAAAATATCGCAAAACCGTTGACCCTCAGAATAACCTCGCGTAGAAACGTAAAACATCAGATTAGCTCTTCTTTTCGAATTCGAATAATAGGTTCAATCACAGTGGTCAAGGATTGAATTTTCTCCAATGCAGCATTCATTTGGGACTCTAAGCATTGATGCGTCAAAATGATTAATTCAGTGCTTTCTTCCTTGTTGTGGGAAGGTTGTTGAAGCATGGCGTCAATGCTGATATTGAACTCAGCAAGAATACCTGTCACACTTGCAAGCACACCAGCTTGGTCAGCTACTCCCAAGCGCAAATAATAGGCAGTCATAACCTTATCTATCGATAAGATCGGAATGTCTCGCATTTCTTGAGGCTGAAAAGCCAAATGTGGAACCCTGTTTAAAGGGTCTGCAGTATGTAGGCGGGTTATATCAACCAAGTCTGCGATGACCGCGCTCGCGGTAGGTTCACTGCCCGCCCCTTTGCCATAGTAAAGCGTGGTTCCGACGGCATCCGCTTGAACCATAACGGCATTCATGGCACCTTCAACATTTGCAATGATCGATTTACCGGGTACCAAGCAGGGATGAATTCTTAGTTCAATGCCTTCAGGGTTTTGCTTGGCTATGCCAAGAAGTTTGATGCGGTATCCGAGTTGCTCAGCAAAACGAATGTCTTGCGATTGAAGCTGCGATATGCCTTCGACATATGCACTTTTGAATGGCATGCGAACACCAAAAGCAATTGCCGCCATGATGGAGGCTTTGTGGGCTGCATCGATGCCTTCAATATCAAAAGTGGGATCAGCTTCTGCGTAACCAAGGCTTTGGGCCATCTCCAGTGCCTTTTGGAAAGACCAATTTTTCTCCCTCATCTGTGAAAGTATGAAATTGGTTGTTCCATTAATGATGCCTGCAAGCCACTCAATTCGGTTTGCGGTCAAACCCTCGCGCAAGGCTTTGATGATAGGTATGCCACCTGCAACAGACGCCTCAAATGCAACCATGACACCTTTTCGATGAGCAGCCTCAAAAATTTCTGTTCCATGAACAGCCAATAAAGCTTTGTTAGCAGTGACCACGTGTTTGCCAGACTCAATCGCCGCCATCACCAATTCATAAGCGATGCCATAGCCGCCAATGAGTTCCACCACAATATTTATATCTGGATTCGCAATGACTTGTCGCCCATCATTCACCACGACACAGTCAGAATTGACAAGAGACCGCGCTCTTTCAACGTCGATATCTGCAACCATTGAAATACGAATGTTGCGGCCAGCTCTTCGTTGAATTTCCTCTTGATTACGATTCAAAACACGGTAGGTACCTAGGCCAACAGTGCCTATGCCCAGAAGACCAATATTCATGGCCTTCATGCTGTTGGGTGCTTTCTGTATTGCTCAAGGAATTTAGCAATACGCGCTATTGCAATTCGTAAATCGTCTTCATGCGGTAAAAAAACTATTCGGAAATGATCTGTGCTTGACCAGTTGAATCCTGTACCTTGCACCAACAAGACTTTTGTCTCTTGCAATAGTTCATTAATGAATTGCTGATCATCCTTAATGGGGTACATCTTGGGGTCAAGTCTTGGAAACATATACAGCGCAGCTTGGGGCTTGACGCATGTGACGCCGGGGATGGCAGTAATGAGCTCATAGGCCAAGTCTCTTTGCCGACGCAACCTTCCACCTGGTTTGATTAAATCGTTGATTGTTTGATAACCACCTAAGGCAGTTTGAATGGCGTTTTGACCTGGTACGTTAGAGCACAAGCGCATGGACGACAGCATATTCAGACCTTCAATATAGTCTTTCGCGGGTTTCTTTTCGCCAGAAACCACCAACCAACCGGCTCTGTAACCGCAAGAACGGTAACTTTTAGATAAGGAATTAAATGTAAGGGTCAAAACATCTTTTGACAGACTTCCGATAGCTGTGTGTTTAACGTCATCGTATAAGACCTTATCGTAGACTTCATCCGCAAAAAGCACCAAGCCAAACTCGCGAGCAACTTGCACAATTTCTTTAAGCAACTCATCTGAATACAAGGCGCCTGTAGGATTATTTGGGTTGATAACCACGATTCCCTTGGTATTGGGTGTGATTTTTGATCGAATATCGGCAATATCAGGCATCCAGCCATTAGACTCATCACACATATAGTGAACGGGAGTCCCTCCTGAAAGACTTACCGCTGCAGTCCACAATGGGTAATCCGGTGCAGGTAACAGCATTTCGTCACCATCGTTAAGCAATGCATTGGTGGCCATGACAATCAATTCGCTGGCACCATTGCCTAAGTAAATATCGTCTAGCGTAACGCCGTCCACACCCTGCTCTTGACTGTATTGCATGACAGCTTTTCGGGCTGCAAAAATACCTTTGCTGTCAGAATAAGCTGCCGCACTGGGCAAATTACGGATCATGTCCTGCTGAATTTCTTCAGGTGCATCAAACCCAAATACCGCTAAATTTCCGATGTTTAGCTTGATGATCTTGTGCCCTTCTTCTTCCATTTGACGGGCTTTATCCAAAACAGGTCCACGAATGTCATAGCAGACATTGGCAAGCTTGGCAGATTTGTGGATGGTTTTCATAGACTCTCCCTATGCGTGTGCAGGGCTAAAACCTATAATTTGACCATACTTCAAGGGCTAACCGCCTTTCTATTGACCTTAAATACTATGAAATTACAACCTGACCGTATCCTTGGGCAAACCGTTACTGGGCATGGCAGTGGCTGGTTAGCCATAGACGGGGAGAGGTTCAACCAAAGTTTGCTGATAGCTTGGTCTGGACTTAGAACTCCCTGCCAAGACAGTTTCGAGGATTTACTTGGCTCAACCGAATTAAGCTCATTGCTTGAACTGCAGCCTGAGATTTTATTGCTAGGGGGTGGAACACAAAAGATCCATATTCCACCAGCAAAATTAGCCAGATTGAGTGCTCTAAACATTGGCATTGAGTCTATGGACACCGCCGCAGCTTGTAGGACTTACAACATACTGGCCTCAGAAAACAGAAAAGTGGCAGCAATTCTTTTGCTGTACAGACACCATGAGGAAAGGACTTAGGTCATTTTTCAGGATAAAATAGTATTTCTCTGAAGTTTCTCTTCGGACTTTATGTCACACCGGACTCTGAACCATGGCGATTGTTGTCAATAAACACCTCCCCGAATTTGAAGCCAATGCTACTGGAGGCATAAAAGTAAGCCATCAGTCGCACGTAGGCCAAACAGTCATTCTGTACTTTTATCCCAAGGACAATACCCCTGGCTGCACAACCGAAGCCATGCAGTTCAGAGATAAATTTAAAGATTTTACAAAAGCGGGCGCTGTTATTTTCGGAGTCTCCAGAGACAATATGCGTTCCCACGATAGCTTTAAAGAGAAACTTGAGCTACCTTTTGAGCTCATTGCAGATACTGAAGAAAAAATGTGCCATATGTTTGGGGTAGTAAAAAACAAAATCATGTATGGGAAAAAAGTTAAGGGAATAGAAAGAAGTACTTTTCTTGTCGGAGCCGATGGTGTTCTCAAGCAAGAATGGAGAGGCCTTAAAGTTCCTGGGCATGTAGACGAAGTTTTAAAAGCAGTCAAAGCATTGAAAAAAGCAACTGCTGCAGCCTAATCCTCATGCCTTTGCCCCCAGCTCCGACAAAACGCGCATCAACGCTTCAAACACAAATAAAAGTCTCGGCACAGAAGGCTTTGAAATCGGTAGAGAAAAAAGTTACAGCGGTCAGAGACGCAGATCATTTTTCAAACGATTCTGTCAAAAATAACTTTTTAACAGGTGAATCCGTTACTGATTTTTCTGCAAAAAACTATCAATCTCTGAACCTTGAACCTATGGTTGAAAATTTGGCGCCCCAGCTTAAAGCCAAAAAGAATAAAAAAATAAATATCTCCGGACCTGCAAAACTTTTTGTCCTTGACACCAATGTTTTGATGCATGACCCCATGTGCCTCTTTCGCTTTGAGGAACATGACATTTTCCTTCCCATGATTGTTCTTGAGGAACTCGACAGCAATAAAAAAGGAATGACCGAGGTTGCCCGTAATGCCCGACAAACCAGCAGAACGCTTGATGCACTGGTTGGTTTAAAAGACTCAGATATTTCCCTAGGTATCGACCTCAGCGGTACTGGACATTCCGATGTTGGTGGTAAGTTATTTTTTCAAACAAAGCCTTTGGAATACAGCTTACCCACCAGCCTTCCGCAAGGTAAAGCTGACAATCAAATCTTGGGTGTTGTGCAGGCACTTGGAAAGCTTCACCAACAAAGACAAGTTGTTCTTGTCTCTAAAGATATCAATATGCGAGTCAAGGCTCGTGCTTTAGGTTTACCTGCAGAGGACTACCAAAACGATAAAACCTTGGAAGACGGCGATCTTCTCTACTCTGGGTCTTTGGCTCTACCCATTGATTTTTGGTCTAAACAAGCAAAAACTGTTGAAAGCTGGCAAGCAAGTGGCAATACCTTTTACAGAATTGGTGGTCCTATTGTTTCCAGCATGCACATCAACCAATTCATCTATTTTGAGGCCCCTGGGGAGCCAAGTCTTTATGCCCGAGTGACTGAAATTCGAGGAAAAACAGCTGTTTTTAAAACTCTTAAGGACTTCGGTCATCTAAAGAACGCCGCTTGGGGTGTCACAGCGCGAAATAGAGAGCAGAATTTTGCGCTCAATATGCTGATGGACCCCGAGATTGATTTCGTCACTCTCACCGGAACAGCAGGGACTGGAAAAACCCTTTTAGCCCTTGCCTCTGGACTGATACAAGTGCTGGATGAGAGAAGATATTCTGAAATCATTATGACAAGAGCAACAGTCAGCGTTGGGGAAGATATTGGCTTCTTGCCTGGTACTGAAGAAGAAAAAATGGGCCCTTGGATGGGTGCACTTGATGACAATCTTGAAGTCCTGGCTAAAACAGACACCAGCACCGGCGAATGGGGACGAGCTGCAACAAACGAACTTATTCGAAGCAAAATTAAAATTAAAAGTCTCAATTTCATGCGTGGCCGAACTTTCATGAACAAGTTTGTCATCATCGATGAAGCCCAAAATTTGACGCCTAAACAGATGAAGACATTAATAACTCGAGCCGGCCCAGGAACAAAAATCATTTGTATGGGTAACTTAGCCCAAATCGATACGCCTTATCTCACCGAAGGTTCTTCTGGATTAACTTTTGCGGTTGATCGATTTAAAGCTTGGCCCCACGGAGGCCATATCACGCTTGCTCGAGGAGAACGCTCCAGGTTAGCTGACTATGCCAGCGATGTCCTTTAATGGACTCATCGTCAATAATCTGAGGAAGCACCGGCATAAGATTCAAACTTTGTAATCGGTTTGAGGAAGGTTAATTTGACAGTTCCTGTCGGTCCATTACGCTGCTTGGCAATGATAATTTCCGCCACTCCAGGCTCTTTAGATTCCTTGTTGTAGTAATCATCACGGTAAATAAACATAATCACATCAGCATCTTGCTCAATAGCCCCTGACTCTCTCAAATCGCTCATCATGGGGCGCTTATCGGTTCTTTGTTCAACACCGCGGTTGAGCTGAGATAAGGCAATCACAGGGCATTGCAATTCCTTTGCCAACATTTTCAAGCCACGAGAAATCTCACCTAGCTCGGTAGCGCGATTTTCACCATCGCCACCACCACTTCCGCTCATCAACTGCAAATAATCAACAACAACCAACCCAAGCTTTCCACAACTACGCGCAAGTCTTCTGGCACTTGCACGCAGTTCACTGGTGGTCAGTCCTGGCGTCTCATCTATCGACAAAGAAACCGTCTTTAATCGTTCTATGGCATCTGATAAACGGGGCCATTCATCGTCAATAAGTTTGCCAGTTCGCAAACGGCCTTGGTCAATTCGACCGATAGATCCCACAATACGAATCGCCAACTGGGATGCCCCCATCTCCATTGAAAAAACCGCGACTGGTAAATCCTCCTTCAGTGCAACATGCTCTGCGATATTGATCGCCAATGCAGTTTTTCCCATAGAAGGACGAGCAGCGAGAACAATCAAATCACCAGCTTGCATGCCCGAAGTCATTCGATCAAGGTCAAAAAAACCAGTAGGAACTCCGGTGATATCGTTAGGATTTTGCGACATCTCCTCAACTCGGTCCAAGAGTTGAACAACGAGTTTGTCCATGCTCTGAAACCCTTGGCGCATTCGAGAACCCTCTTCGCCAATACTGAAAATCTTTTGCTCAGCTTCATCCAAAATATTTGTAACAGGGCGCCCATTAGTATTCAATGCAGAAGTTGCAATATCATCGCTGACACTAATTAACTTGCGTAATATAGATCGTTCCCTGACGATCTCTGCATAGCGTCGAATATTTGAAGAACTAGGTACATACTGCGCCAAAGAGTTTAAATAGGCTAGTCCACCAATTTCTTCTGCCTTACCTTGGCTTTGCATCTGCTCAAAGACTGTAATGACATCTGCAGGTCTGTTCGTATTTACCAATGAAGTAATCGAAGCAAAAACCAAACGATGCTCGTATCGATAGAAATCCGCCTCTACCAAAAGATCAGCAACCTTATCCCAAGAATTATTGTCGAGAAGCAAGCCTCCCAAGACACTTGACTCAGCTTCTTGTGAGTGTGGAGGTATACGCAACTGAGCAACTTGCTTATCATTTGAAGACATGTAATCTTCAGATACAGAAAAAATAGCAGACATCATTAATCCTCTAATCTCTTAATCCTACTTTTTCCGTCCAGTTCAGTCACCGCATAAGTATGTGCAATATAGGTGAATAAGCTGGGGATAACCAGCTGGTGATTGCTGAGAGTAATGCTTTAGAAAGAAAAAACCGCTCCAGAGAGCGGTTTTGTATAAAGTGAATTAATATTAATTCGTTTCGCCATAAACCGATACATTGATATCTACCAATACATCCGTGTGAAGAGCTACGCTCACTGACGAGTCACCAACAGTTTTGATAGGCCCCTTAGGCATGCGGATTTGCGCTTTACTGACGTGGTAGCCAGCCTTCACAAGTTCTTCAGCAATATCAAAGTTGGTGACAGAACCAAATAAACGTCCATCAACACCAGCTTTTTGCGTTAGTTTGATGGTGGTTCCATTCAATTTTTCACCTTGAATTTGAGCGGCGGCAAATTTTTCATGCGCTGCTTTTTCTAACTCCGCACGACGCGTCTCAAATTCTTTGATAGCTGTATCAGTTGCACGTCTGGCTTGAACGGAGGGGATCAAAAAATTGCTAGCGTAGCCGTCTTTAACTTTCACGACTTCGCCTAAGTTACCAAGATTAACTATCTTTTCTAGCAGAATAATTTGCATAAAATTTAC
>Ga0114975_10003259_pt1 | contig 10850 bp, 21 predicted proteins | sample S_130626_EF_Meta_FD_87031 | JGI IMG/M metagenome (GOLD analysis project Ga0114975, IMG submission 87031) | Freshwater microbial communities from Lake Simoncouche, Canada to study carbon cycling - S_130626_EF_MetaG | ecosystem: Environmental > Aquatic > Freshwater > Lake | place: Lake...
GACAAATATTGATGTTATTGAATATTTGGTTATCAATCATATGAAGATGAAGCCATCAACTTGGAGTGTTATGAAGCAAGCTAAGAAGGATCCAATAGAACAGAATCCAGCATTTGATAAGTTACAAGGTTTTGAAACAATTGATATTGGGGGGATTAGTGAGGCTACATTAAATACCCCAAGATATTATATGATTATTAAGAAAGTTGCTAATAAGTGGAATATCAGCGAAAATAAAGTTAGGGAAATAATATCAAATAAAAAATAATTAACTTTGAATAAAGTAATAATTAAATATATTTATATATAAATAAAAAATGTTATGAAAAGAAATGATATTGACTCAATAATTAATAGTGTGTTAAATGAAGAATTTAACAAGAGGTCTAATTTACTATTTGAAAAGAAAGTTAAAAAAGATATTGATGAGAAATTAGTTGGAAAACAATCCAAAATTGACAAGAATAAGAACGGCAAGATTGATGCTGAAGATTTCAAGTTATTAAATAAAGGTAAAAAGGGTAAAGAAGAAGTTAAAGAGAAATTAGTTGGAAAACAATCCAAAATTGATAAGAACAAGAATGGTAAGATTGATGCTGAAGATTTCAAATTATTAAAGAAAGGTAAGAAGAGTGTTAAAATGACCGAAGAAGGTTTGATTTCATTTATTGAAAGTGTTATATCTGAGGCAGATAATGATTTTGATTATAAAAAACCAAAGACATTAAATAATGTTGAAACATTATTAAAAAAGTCAAAAAAAGAAAATGAATCAAATTTGGCTGATGTTGGTAAAAAAATGAAGGAATATCTTAAATATGGGTCGAATGGAAAATATGTCGAGAATCCAGATTCTTTTCCTAAAACAAATGGTCAATTAAAGAAGTCTGATATTATGGCATATCGCATGGATAGTAATGAAGAAGAATATATTGAAGAATTGGGTAGGGGGCCTGGTATGGAAAATTTAATCTATGATGAAATGGATCCAGATGAGGATAAAATGAAAGAATATATTGAAGGTAGTTCAAAAACTGGGAATAATCCAAAATGGGCAAATTCGGTTGAAACTGATGTTAATGCTAAAGTTAATAAAAGAAGAAAGAATAATTACTATGGTGCAGAGAAAAAAAGAGCTTATGAAAAATCATTAGATGTCCATGTAGTTAAAGACGATAATGGGAGACCAAGTTTCATTAAAAAAATGCAAGGCGAATCAGTAGAGAACAATGAATTTTTAAGTGAAGAATTCACTAAAATGAATAAATTAATAAATTATAATAAAATAACTCAATAATTTATAACATAATATCTACAATTATATTTTTTTTATATTAAAATTCTCCATAGACAATGCACTATGGAGAATTTTTTTAAGTGGCTATCTGTGCCAATACCAAAAGATGAACTTGAAACTTATTTTAATATGAATAATATTAATAGGGAAAAAGTTGATTTGTTTTTTGATATTTTAATGTCATTAAATAATACAATAAGTAAAACTTATCTTGGCGATACTAACGACCAGATAATTTCTGTTGACTATACTGATGATGACAAAGAAAAACATTTTAATTGGTGTTGGGTAAAAACTATTGATTCTTTCAAAAAAGAAAATATCATTTTAAGTAAAGATGGTGATCATTACAAGTATTTGAAGATTTTTTATTTTGATATTTTTTATAATAAGATTGATGGCGTTAATCAAAATGCAATAAAAATATTCATAGAGGAATTATTCAATATTGAGGGGTTATATAGTAAAGCTGATTTGCAAATATTAACCGAAATATATAAATTACTTGATAAAAATTTAGTAAAAAAATAAAATTTAAATAAAATGGAAACGATTCAAAAAATCAAACAACTATTAGAATTATTTTATTCTGATGCAGATAGATTCTATCGCAAGGGGAATAAAAGTGCGGGGACAAGGGCGAGAAAGACAGCACAAGAAATAAAGGCGCTTTTACAAGAAAGCAGACTTGATATAGTTAAACAAAGAAAAACAACAACTGAAGGTGAATAATTACTTGCCAATATTTTACTTTTTGTTTATATTTTCTATTCTGGTAGTAAGTAATATTACTACTAGAATAGTATTTTCTCTTTTTGGCGACTCAGATTATATTGAAAGGAATAAAATAACAAAACAAGATAAATTATATTTTGGGTTGGCATTTAGTTTTATAATAACATTTATTAAATTTTCATAAGAATGAATTTATATAGTAATTTAAAAGATTTTGAAGGTTATCTATCATCTATAAGAGTGGCGGATAATTTTATATTTATTGATTTAGTTTTACCCAAAACCTGGTTAATCCCCCAATCATATATGGTAGATAAATTTGTTGTAACATTCGGTATTATGAGTGACACAGAGAAGACTGGGATAACTTTTGTTATTGATAATATTGAGGAAAAATTTAATGCTAGTCTGGGAAAGATATTTAAGATAATTAAGGATAACCAAGAGATTGAACAAAAAAGTCTTTTATTAAATAAGAATATTGATATATTAAAAGCATTATTTAATAAGAATAAACTTGATGATTTAAGTAAATTAGAATTTATTATCCCTAAAAATGAATTAAAAGATGGACAAACAGAAAATGTGGAAAACCCTAGAAGCAGAAAGAAATAAGGATAAAGCTGATTTAGAAAGGGAAAAGATTAAATTAATTAATGAATTAAAAAAATATAAAAAAGAGGATATTGTTAAGCCTAAAAACAAGAAATTAAGTTTCTTCAAAAAATTAAAGATATTATTATGGGGGAATTAGAAAAGTTGGCTATGATTTCTGATGCGTTACAACAAGTTTTACCACAAGCAAAAGCAACAATTATCTTTGAATTTAATAAAGAATTTTTTGATTCTATTAATAAGAAATTAAATCCAAAGGGTGGGGTTGATGATAAGAAATTCAAAATAGATATATCAGATATTACTTTTTATTTTGTTTCTGATGAGGCTAACCTGTAACTTGTCTATATAGTACAGATGCTTCAAACCCATTTTTAATTAACAAATCATATAGATATTTTTTTTGGGTATTGCTTCTACTCTTCAATATCATACAAGATGAATTGTTTGTATTATTCAAATAAATTGTCAAACTATCTAAAAATCGTAATGCTTCATCTTCATCTTTTAGGGAAAACAAATAAAATTTAGTATCATTTTGGAGAACAATTTTATGATTTAGAATGCATATTATTTTTAATCCAGTTACTGACAAATATTTCTTATCAAATTCCTTTATATTTATTTTTTTGTTTTTTGTAATATCAAATAATTTTTCTTCAACCCGGTAAGGTTTTATATCAACAAAAAACATATTTGTTTCATTATCAATATAAACTCTTTGGTTTCTACCTAATTCATCTTTTAGATAGGTTGGGCTATCTAATTCTCTTATGCTGGAAATTAGCCCCAGTTCAAAAGTACATTCTTCTGTATTTTGAATTCTCTTTTCAAAGAAAACTTCATCAGATTGTTTCATCAATTTATTATAAGCAATTACTGCTTTTTTCTTGGTGATGAATTTGTTGATAATTCTCTTTTTCTTCTTATCCTTAAATAAAACAATAAAATAATTCATAATGATAAAAGATTATTATAAAATTTTAGAAATTGAAGAGAATTTCACAGAAGATTTATTAAAAAAAAAATATAGAGACCTTTCCAAGAAATATCATCCAGATATTAACCCATCTGGTGCTGATAAATTTAAAGAAATTAGTGAGGCATATGATGTATTATCTGATCCACAGAAGAGGCAATCATATGATTTTGAAAGAAAGGGGGGTGGGAGATTTTCTGGTCAAGATGATTTATTTTCCCAATTTTTTAATCAAGGGCAAAGAAGAAATGTTCATGTTCCATTAGAGAAGATAATAACATTAAAATTAACCCCAACTGAAATATATTTGGGAAAGGTTAAAGAAATTGTATATAACCGAAACATCCCTTGTGATGAATGTAATGGTACTAGGGGTAGTAAGAGGCGTTGTGGTGAGTGTAATGGTAGTGGGCAAGTGGTTAGAAGGTTTGGTTCTGGTTTTTTTGTGCAACAGATGGTAACAAATTGCCCATCTTGTAGTGGTCTTGGTGAAATTATTGAACAAAAATGTTTTAAATGTTCTGGAAGTGGGATTAAAGGTGAGGTAAAAACAATTACCATAGAGTTGCCAAATAATATTGATAATGGCCAGTTCTTGAAATTAAGTAAATTAGGCGATTATGATAAAGTTGATTTTGGTGATTTGGTCTTAAAGATTGAAGTTATTAATGCTGATGGGTTTAGTAAGATGGGTAATGATTTAATTTATACATTAATTTTAGATTGTCCTGGAATTGATTTGGATAAATACATTATACCCCATCCATCAGGATCATTATCAATAACTGCACCAAATGTTTTTGATACTAGTGTACCTTTAAGAGTTCCGGGTAAGGGGTATAATGGGGGTGATTTTTATATAAAGAGAGAAGTTAAATTTACAAGAGGTTAATGAGATATTTTATTAATTTAACACCAACGTATATTCCAGATACTAATAGATATATACTAAGCAATGTTATTGGCAATTCATATCCAAATTTTTTTGATTTACAATTGTCACATTTTTTTAAATCTATCATAATATATTTTTTATATAAAAATATGTGTTATTATAACTTTGTGAATTAAAAATTATTATATGAGTAATGTTAATGTTGAAATTTATTTAACTGAATTCTTTTCTTTCTTTGAAAAGAATACCAATGAATTAATAAAATTGGTTAAACTTGAACAAAAATCTTTATTCTTTGAAAGAATACGCAAAGCAAGTTATTTTAATTTTGGTCTGGGGGAAGATTTTGTATTAACAAAGCAACAAATTTTGGATATATGTGTTCTGGTAAATAGGGGTAAAGACCCTTATAGTAATGTAAGATATTTTGATGGTCCGTTTGGAAAAATAAATTTGAATTAGATTTGGAAAATTGATTTGGATAATATATCTTTGCAACATCAAATTAATCAAAAACAAAAAAACAAAAATATGAACACATCACTAAACCTTGAAGTACTAAAGACATCAGTTCCTGCAATCTTTGCTGAAAGACCAGACCCAAAGATGTCTAACAGATACAATTTTGCCAACTCAAGAGTAATCTTGGAAAAATTGGTAGATAGCGGCTGGCAGATAAATTCTGCAAAACAAGTTGGAGATTCAGATTATTCTGCTCACCAAGTTATTTTAAGACATAATGATTTTCATAATGTTGGTGATGTTCTTCCACAGATTATGTTCAATAATTCCCACAATGGGACGTCAAAAATGGACATCTCAATGGGAATTTATAGATTGGTGTGTTCGAATGGGTTGGTAGTTCCAGCATCAGTTGCTAATAGCATTTCTGTTAAACATGTGGATTTAAGCACAGACTTTACAGAAGTGATGACAAATGACTTCTTTTCAAAAATCCCAACAATATTCAATAGAATGGGTGAAATGCAAGAAAGAATGTTGGGGCAAAGAGAAATTGAGGAGTTTGCACAGAGAGCAATTGATATTAGATTTGACAAGTCAGCCAAAAATGTGGATTTTGAGCAAGTTTTAAGACCTTACAGAGAGGAGGATCAATCAAATGACCTCTGGACAGTATTTAATCTTGTGCAAGAGAAGGTCATCAAAGGTGGGGTTAAATTCAAGAACACGAATAGAAGGTCAAAGCCAATTGTCAATTTCATAAATGACAACAAGTTAAACACCCAACTTTGGGAGATTGCTGAAGAGTATTTAGTGGTATAACTATAAACCCCCATCTGGATAAGGTGGGGGTATTTTTAATTAAAAAAAATAAATATGGAATTTTTAACAAAAATGAAAAACAAAATAGGTTACGATTTAAGTAAAATATCTCTTTCACATAGATATAAATTGGATTTATTTACAGGCGAAATAGTTTATATTGATATGTATGATAATGATAAAATAAGAGAAATAGTATATTTATCAAAAGCAGGGTTTTTTATTCATTTAAAAGAATTTGCCCAAATGTATTGTGAGTATAATGTTACAATTTATTTTAACCCAATTAATTTAGATGAGATTAAGTTCTATGTGAATAATTTAAATAAAAGAAAAATATGAAATATGAATTAGTTGTTTATACAATGGACTCTTGCGGGTATTGTATAGATTTTAAAAAATTATTGGAAGAAGCCAATATTCCTTTTCATGATAGAGACATCTATGAATTTGAAAAAGAATTTGATATGTATACAAAGATAACCAAAACAGAGTTTGTCCCTTCAGTTATGCTTATAAAGAACCCTGGTGATAAGAATGAGGAAACAGTATTCTTATCCCCCACCAAAGAGTATAATACAATAGAAGAAGCGTGTGAGTTAATTAAAGGTATTGTTTTATAAAAAATGGGGGTTAAATTAACCCCCATTTTAATTATAGTACAATAAAATCTTTATTTAATATAAATATCTTTGGTCTTTCTTTTTGATATCTTATTGATTCCTTGAATATATCATACTTATTGATATACACATTATTATTTTTAACATCAAACACATCCAATATTGCTGATTGAATAAAATCATATTTTATTGGGGATAGATTATGCTTTATGCTAACCACGTCATCTTCTGAATTATTCAAATTTATCTCCATTTCAAGCCATTTGATATAACCCAGATTAAAGACATTGTAAGCAATGTTTTTCATTTTATATATCAAACTCCTACCCATAGTAAAAGAGTGTCCGTGGGGGAACGTGGAGGTATAAATATAAGATTCTACTGGGGGTTCAATATCTTCTTTTGGGTACAAACAATTCTCTGAATTATATAATTTATATTTTAATTTAGATATTGGGATTAATTTTGTGGAGTAATTAATTAAATCAATTGTTCTTAAAATTCTATCATCCCCAACAACATTAGCAAATTGGATATTAAATTCATCAATCAAATCATTCATATTTAAGATTATGCTTGAATTTGTTTCTCCATTGATTACATAAAAGTTATTGCAATCTGTTACTTGTATTTTGGTATTTGAATCCAAACCAATTTTTGATAAGATAAAATCAGAGAAGAGATTACAGATTATAGTTTTCTTATTAATGTTCATATTATTTTTTTGTTAAACATATAAATATTATTTTACATTATAAATAAAAAAAGGGGCTTAAAATAAACCCCTTTTTTTATCTAACCTTTAGTTTTCTGCGCAGTGTAGTATTTCTCCACGTTTTTTTTAATTTTGTCCTTCAAAGTTTCTTGCACTGTTGAAGTAGATTCGGCAGATTGAACATTTTGGTTTGAATTAGATTTACAACCACATCCCATAGTTTTATTATTTATATATAAATATATTGATATTTATAAAATAAATAAATATTATTTTGATTTTTGATTTTTTAAAATTATATTAAATAAAAAAAAGAAGATGATGATGAAGGAAAAACTTAATTCGGATTGGTTATTTAGATCCCCTATTGATTTTGAATATAATAAATACATTGCTTTAAATTATATAAAAAATTCTGAAAACAGATTAAATGATTTGAAGATATACCCAGATTTGCATGAGATTACGATTAATTTAATTAATATAGCATCAATTGGTAAAGAGAGCAAGACCATATCTTTGAGTAGAATATTAAATGAATTTGACGATGATATTGAGATTGGTGATTTCAATTACAATGAAATACCTGAATTGGTTAGCAAGGATAAGATTGAGGTTAATAAAACAATTAATTTCACATATCCAAAACTTCTTGATTTATTTAATTTTGCAAAATCAATATGGACATTAGCTTTTGAGAATATTGATGTTAAACTTAAAAAAAACGCCAAAGCCCCAACCAATAGTGGATACTTTTATTCTTTTGACAAAGTTGATAATATTGTATATATTTATTCATTTGATATTATTTTGAAAAATGAGAAATATGAATCAAGCAGTTCATTTAAAGAAATTTATATTGGTGATTATGGGGGGAAGGTTTCAATTAGTACAATAATGGATAAATTAAAAGAAAATAATTGTGATATTAATAAACCTATATTTGAGATAACAACAAAACAATATTTTCCAGTAAGGGAAACACTATTACCTATGGCAAAACGTAAATTAATTTTAAAAAATATTCAAACAAAAAACTTATGAAAAACGAGCAAAAAGAAATGGTTTCTCACCCAGATCACTATCAATTTGGAAGTGATAACACTTATGAAGTTTATAAAGTATGTGAGGCTTGGGGTTTAGACAAAGATGCATATTTATTTAATGTTGTTAAATATGTTGCAAGGTCTGGTAAGAAAAATCCTGCAAAAGAGATTGAAGATTTAAAAAAAGCAATCAAGTACCTTGAATTTAAAATAAATAAATTGAGTTTAGAAGATATTTAATATTAAAAATATAATTATTATGATAGAAATTATAGAAAAAAATGCAATAATCTATGAAACTAGATTATCAAGAATATGGAAACACATTGAGAATGACTCATCGTCTTTTGGGGTTATTTCGCCATTTAGAAAATATTTATCTATGGATGAAAATTTGGAAAGGTATAAAGAGTTAAAATCTTTCATCAAAGATAAACTTAAAATTGGCTACATTGAAATGGATGGTGGCTTCAAAGAAGAGGGTGATTGGGTAAATGAAAAATCACTTTTTATTCCAAACATAAGAAAAGAAGATTTAATTTTTTTGGGAGAATATTATGACCAGTATTCTGTCATATATAAAAGTAAAAACGAGTTTATTGAAATTGGCACAAATGATATGTCAGATATGGGTGAAGTTTTAAACAATTTCAAAAAAAGTGGCTGGGATAAAAATATGCAAATAGATAGTGATACAACAGAGGAATTTTTCTCTAAATTAGCACGTGGCAGTCATAGAGACCAAAAGTTTTTATTTAATATGGAAGAAAGTTTTCTATATGAATTGGATAGTAAAACATTTAATGATAATTATAGAGAAAGAAACGGTCGTGGAAAAAAACGGTTGATAAAACTACTTTAATGCAAAAAAAATAATAATATGAATGATGAGATTATATTAGAGTTAGTCAATACACAAGTACAATTTAGATTCTTGCATTGGCAAACAAAATCATACGCAAAACATCAAGCCTATGGTGCTTTTTATGATAATTTAGATGATTTGATTGATAAATATGTTGAGGTTTGTATGGGTAAACATGGGCGTCCTGAATATGATGGGGGTTTTACAATGGAGTTTGAAGATATAAAGGGTTTCTCAATGCAAGAATATCTGGATGATTTTACAGAGTTCTTAATGAGTTTGTCGGAAAAATTAACACAAGGAGAAGATACTGATTTGCTAAATATCAGAGATGAGATTTTGGCAGAAGTAAATAAAATGAAATATTTGTTAACATTAGATTAATGAGAAGAAATTTAATTAATGAGGGGGGGGTTGAAAAATGATTAAATCTATTTGGAAGCCAGTTTATTTTAAATCTAAAATAATTTATTATGATATGGCTGAAGTTGAAGACTTAACAAATAAAAAAGGGACTACTGCTTATAAAGTAATCTGGGTTTGTGATAACCCAAAATGTAGAACCCCAAGTAAAATTCATTCAATAAGCGCTCATCATTTAACTAAAGTAAAAAATAATTTTAATATACAAATATGCAGACCTTGCCAGTGTACTAGTGAAGGTAATGGTAGATTTGGGGATAAAAGGAAATGGAGTGATTTTCACTCAGAAGAAAAACTTAAAGAACTTAAATTGTTTTATTCTGAAAAATGGAAAGGCGATAACAACCCATCTTTAAGAGATGATGTTAAACTCAAAAAAAATCAAAGTATAATAAATGAAGATTTAATAAAAAAAATTGTTCAAGATAAAGAATTTAAATTATTATCAATAATAAATATTGATGGTAAAAATAGTAAATTTATTGTAGAATGTAATAATGGTCATACTTCAAAAAAATGCTACAATAATTTCACAAACAAGAATAAAAAATTTATATGCAGTAAATGTTTTTACGATTCAATTTCACTTAATTTGTCAAAGGAAGATATGTTAATTATTAAAAATTATAGTAGGACAATTAGGTCTATGACTAAAAAAACCTATAAACAATATAAAAATATAATTAATCCTAATAATCTTAAAATAAGTTTCAATACTTATCATATTGACCATAAATTTAGTGTAGCAGAGGGGTTTAGAAATAATTTACCACCTGAAATTTTGAGTGCCAAGGAAAACTTACAAATACTAACACAACATAACAATTTATCAAAACAAGATAAATGTTCAATTACTTTAGATGAATTAATTGAAAAAACAAAGTATATAAATGTGTTAAAAACACATAACTAATCTATTTATAATAAAAAATAAACAAATGCCTATAAAAACCAACACGGTCCTGGTAGAAAGTGGATTAAGAGATATTAATGCTCTTGCAAATCGCTACAAAAAAGCGAAGATCTACTTTCACCAGGACCTTTAGCTTGATGGAGTAACAACTGCCCTTGCTATGAAGTATTACCTTAAATCAAATAACATTGATGTTGTTGATTGTGAAATCATTCAATATGGTGATACAGAATTCTCTGTTAAAAAGCCTGATGCGTCAGGGGATGTTATGCCTGTGTTAGTGGATTTTGCACATGGTAAACCAATGTTTAAAATCCATACGGACCACCACGATAGCCAGATTGGGGTTGATACCAAGAAAACATCTGGACAATTTAAAAAAGCCAGATCAAACGCGGAAACAATTTCACAATCAATATCAAAAACCGATTTATTTTCAGATACTGATATTTTGATTATA
>Ga0114975_10003260_pt1 | contig 10850 bp, 9 predicted proteins | sample S_130626_EF_Meta_FD_87031 | JGI IMG/M metagenome (GOLD analysis project Ga0114975, IMG submission 87031) | Freshwater microbial communities from Lake Simoncouche, Canada to study carbon cycling - S_130626_EF_MetaG | ecosystem: Environmental > Aquatic > Freshwater > Lake | place: Lake...
CGGCGGCCAGGGCCTGCGCGATGGCGGCCCCAATGCCGCGACTGGCGCCAGTCACCACGATGCAGGGACGCTTGCTCATCACCGGTCCTGGAACGCAGGTTTACGTTTCTCGACGAATGCCTGCATGCCTTCCTCGGCATCGGCGGTGCGGTAGGCAAGGGTCGAGAGATCCGCTTCGATCCGCAACCCCTCGGTCAGTGTCGTGTCAGCGGCGCGCTGCACCGCCTCACGCGCAAACTGCTGGGCAAGCAAACCATAGCCGGAGAATTCCCGGGCGAACGCGATGGCTGCATCCAAGCCTGAGCCATCCACCAGGCGATTGACCAAACCGATCGCGAGGGCCTCGTCCGCAGCGACCGTACGGCCCGTCATAATGAGTTCCAACGCACGTGCCGGGCCCACAACGCGCGGTAGACGCTGCGTACCCCCGTACCCCGGGATCAACCCCAATTTAATCTCTGGCAGGCCAAATTTGGCGTTCCGGGTGGCCAGGCGGAAGGTACAGGCGAGCGCAATCTCGCAGCCCCCCCCAAAGGCGAATCCGTTGACCAGTGCGATGGAGGCCATCGGCAAACGATCCAGCCGGGCAAAGACGGCTTGCCCGAACTCAGCCCCAGAGCGCTGGGCCGCAAGATCACGTTGCTGCAATTCCTTGATGTCGGCGCCAGCACAAAATGCCCGCTCGCCAGCTCCCGTAATGATCAGCGCACGCGCACTGGATCGTGCGGCCTGGTCAATCGCTTGACCAATGTTCTCAATCAACGCGAACGACAGCGCATTGAGCGCCTCGGGGCGCCGGATGGTCAGGAGGGCAAACTCCTCCGGATAGGAGAGCTCGATCATGTGGTCACCTTGGCCTTGTAGCGAACGGCTTGTGGCTTGATCCGACCGGACTGGACCCAGGCCATCAGTTCGCGCTTGAGAATCTTCCCGCTCGGCGTCAGCGGAAACTCATCCATCCCGAGGTAATACTCAGGCATGTCGAATTTCGAGAGCCCCGCCTGAGCCAGATGTTCGAGTATCAATTCCGGTGACAGCGGTGGGCCCTCCACGATCAGCGCCAGGCAGACCTTTTCCCCCAGGCGCTCATCCGCCACGGCAAAGGCGGCCGCCTTCTTGACCGCCGGATGGCGATGCGCGAAGTCTTCAATCTGCGCCGGATAAATATTATGGCCGCCTCGAATGATCAGATCTTTTTTACGACCAACGATGTGAAGGTTACCGATGGCATCCAGTTGGCCGAGGTCCCCACTCATGAACCAGCCTGATGAATTGAACGAACGCTCCGTGGTCTGCTGATTCGCAAAATAGCCCAGCATCAGCACCGCGCCGCGCCCACCGATCTCGCCAATTTCGCCCGGGGCGGCAGGGATGTCCGGATTGTCCTGCGACCAAAGCGCAATTTCGTACCCTTTGCATGCGCGCCCACAGGTCGTGGTGATCACCTCGGTGGGATCTCCAGGCAGGGTGTACTGATGCGAACCGTTCTCGGTCATCCCGTAGACGTTCTGGGGCGTGACCCCAATCGCCACGAATCGCTGCGCGGTTTCCTGCGGGATCGGCGCGCCGGCCATGTAGAACACCTTGACCTGGCCGAGTTCGCGCACGCCCCGCTGCTGCATGACGTGTAGTAGATCCATCGCATGGGTCGGCACACCCATGACATAGGTTGCGCGGGTCTCGAGGATCCAGTCGAGCGCCGGCAGACCGACCCTCGGATCATTGACCACGAGTTCGCAAGCACACGCCATCGCCTGCTCCAGAGCTACCGTGCCGATGTGGTGACTCATCGGGCTCAGGCTCAGCAAGATGGTCGTCTCGTCATGCGACCAATCCGCCACCATGGCACGCCCGTTGGCCAGCAAGGTATTGTCACTGTGCATCACGCCCTTGGGTGGCCCAGTCGTGCCGCTGGTGAATGCAAGGTAGACGACCTTGTCGGGATCCATGACCGGCTGGGGAGACGCGTTCGGGGCAGGATTGCGTGCGGCGCCAAATGACGGAAACGGCAAAACGCCAGGCGTTGGCACGAGTTCATCCAGCGCAGTCGGGTTCCTGGGCAGGGCGAACACGGCGCGCATGCCCGGGATGGCGAGTGCCCGCGAAAAGATATCAGCCTGATCCGCATCGGCCCCATAGTTCACTTGGGCGATCAGCGCCCGGCAGTCGATCCGAACCAGGAGCGTTTCAATCTCGGCAACCGTATAGTTCTGATGCAGCGAAGGATTACAGACGTAACCATTGCGCGAACAGGCCAGAAAGACCACGACGGATTCGACCCGACTGGGTAACCAGACCGAGACCCGATCGCCTGCACACAGCCCTGCATGGTGCAGGATCGCCGCCACATGGTCGACCCATACCAGCACCTCAGCCCAGGTGAGTCGGTGATGCGCATCCCTCAAGGCATAGCGCCCCGCATGCTGGCGGGCGTGGCGGGCGAGCAATGCGTACATCGTCTCACCCTGCCAGGTCTGGTCCTCGTAGTGCAGACGCGCCTCGGCCGGCGAATGCAGCGTCAGAATCTTTCCCATGCTCACTTCATCCTCACGCCATTCAAGAGTGGGTATAGCGCTTCAGTGTCCAAACTTGTCACTGTCTGGCGAACGGCGCTGCGCAAATGCCTCAGCCAACTCATGGTGTTCATCCGTATCGAGGTAGCCCCGCAGGAGCAGGTCATGGGCCATCCGCGACAAGCCACCGACACCGCCATGGCGGGCATTGAACGCCGCCTTGATCGAAGCCAGGGCAAACGCACCACGATCGGCGATTTCGAGCGCCATCTTGCGGGTCGCATCGGCCAGATCGCCGTCCGGCACCACCTGATTGATCAGCCCCCAGTCGAGCGCTTCGCGGGCGCTGATCTTTGGATTGCGATACCACATTTCTTTCGCACGCTTCTTGCCGACCAAGTCTTCGAGATACCAGGTGCCATAACCGGCATCAAAGCTGCCCATCATCGGGCCGACCTGACGGAACACCGCGCTTTCCTTGGCGATGGTGAGGTCACACACCATCTGGAGCACGTTCCCCCCACCGACCGCAAATCCGTTAACGGAAGCGATGACCGGCTTTTGCAGTCGATCAATACTTTCGTACATCTCCAGTGTGGGCAGGACACCGGCATAGAGCAGCGTATCTTCCATGCCCTCTTTGCGGCCGCCGATGCAGAAAAACCGATCTCCTGCCCCCGTGATCACCAGCACACGGGTCCGGGTTTCACGCCGAACCTCGTTGATGCAGTCCCGAATTTCATGGCACATGCGGGGCGTGAACATATTGCCGTCCTGCGGCCGGTTCAAGGTGAGGGTCCCGATCGGTCCATCTTCCTGATAGGTAATCTCGGCAAAATCCATGATGCTTTAACTTCTAAACACTTTTTAAATGATGTGCTTCGCCCGCAGCGCTGCGAGGTCATCAGCGCCCATTCCGAGCCAGGCCTCGAGAACGGCTTGCGTATCGGCCCCTAACACCGGTGGGGGATTCTGACTCCCTTCGGTCCGACCATCAAAACGAATACCAAGCCCGACTTGCGGAATCCTGGCAGCACCTCGCTCGCTCGCATAAAAGAACCCTCGGGCCAACAATTCCGGATCCGCCGCCAGCTGATCGAGTCGCTGAATCGGACCTGCAGGAACCCGGGCCTCACCGAGCACCCGAAGCCAATAGGCACGCGGTTGGGTAGCGAGGACCGCCGCGATGCGCGTAACGATGGTTTCGCGCGCTGCCCGCCGCAACGCGTTGGTCGCATAGCCGATCTCATCGGCGATCGCTGGCTCCCCGACCGCCACCCAAAAGCGGCGCCAAATCGCATCATTCCCCAATCCCAGGGTCATTGGCTCGTCTGCCGTTTCAAACACTTGATAGATCGCGATGACGCTATCACGCCCACCCGAGCGACGCATCAATTCGCCGGAACCCAGGTACGGGACCAATCGGGGCGCCATGAATCGCGCCATGCTTTCAACCATCGAAATATCGATCACGCATCCCCGTCCATCCCGCGAACGCCGCACCAGGGCCGCCATCGCAGCCATCGCAGCGTCATGGCCCGCGAGCAGATCGGCGGCGGGCGTGCCGACTTTTTGTGGTGGGCTGTCAGACTCGCCGGTCATATCCATCACGCCGGACCAACCCTCGGCGATGAGGTCATAACAGGGCAAATCAGCGCGTTCCCCCTCGGTCCCAAAGCCGGTGAGCGAAACATGAATGAGATTGGGATTGACCGCAGCAAGTGACTGCGGGTCGAGTCCGAGTTTATGCTGGACGCGTCCAACAAGGTTCAGGATCAGCACATCGGCCTGCGCGACCAGGCGCATCAAGAGCGCATGGCCGGCCGCCTGGGCGTAGTCAATTGCCACACCCCGCTTATTGCGGTTGACGCTCAAAAACCAGAGCGATTCTCCATCCAGGAACGGTGGTCCCCAGGACCTTGCATCATCGGGCTGATTGGGGCGCTCAACCTTAAGAACCTCAGCGCCCAGATCGCCCAACAACTGCCCGGCATAAGGACCCGCAATCGAAGAGGTCAGATCCAGCACCTTGATGCCGGCCAGCAAGTCCATCGCGGCGGTCTGCTTGCCGGGAAGCGTGTCCACAGGCCTCACGACCTTGACCGCAGGAGCGTCCAGCGAAGCGCCATCGCCCGAATCAAAGCCAGAACCGTACGGAGAACCAGACATGTAAGACAACCTGAAAGGAATCAACGAGTCAACCGGATCAAGTGTTGCAATGGCCGTGCCATCGACAGAACCCGGCGCGGCGGCGATCGCAGGCCCAAAAGTGTCTTCACGGAATACACTATGTCTGCAGCACTCGAGATCGAAACACGGTGCGCCCGACCGAGTGAGCGCCCCCATTCGCTGGTAATTGCTTCCTATCCATGACCTCGCCATCTTCCGAATTCGATCCGCAACACCGCGGCATTCTGGTCCTCGATCTCAACGGGGAACCCCGTTTCGCCAGTGGCCTTGCAAGCAATCCGCGTTTCGCCGCAAGGATCGTGGACGGCTGGCGTCATGCTGAGCAGGCCGGCCAACGCGTCTTCGGCCTCAGCGACCAGGTCGCACCGCTGGTTGCCGTCGCCTATCCGGCCTCCGAGGCAACAGCCATCATCGTCATGATGCGCGAACCCAATGATTCCCTGTTCGAATTTGCGACCACCGTTGAGTTCGCCGGCGACATCCTGCGTCACCTGCTCACGAATCCCTATGAGGCCCTGACCGTTGTTGACCGCGAAGGGATCGTTCGCTACATCAGTCCGGTTCATGAGCGGTTTTTCGGACTGCCCGCTGGCGGCGGGCTCGGCAAGCATGTGACGCAAGTGATCGAGAATACGCGCCTGCACGAGGTTGCCCGCAATGGCCGAGCCGAGATCGGTCAGTTACAGGAAATGAAAGGAACCTCGCGGATTGTCACCAGAACGCCGGTTCTGGGCAGTCGTGGCGAGGTCATTGGTGCCATCGGGCAGGTCATGTTCAAGGGCCCCGAGCAACTGCAGACGCTGTCAGTTGAGCTTTCGCGCTTGCGCTCGGAGGTGGAGTACTACCGCCGCGAACTCAGCAGTCTGCAGGAGCGTAGCGTTGGCCTCGACCAACTGATCGGCGACAGCCCGGCGATGCGTCGGCTCAAGCAGCAAATTCTCAAGGTCGCCCCACTGGATGTGCCGGTGCTGCTGGTGGGCGAGAGCGGAACTGGCAAAGAACTCGTCGCCCAAGCCATTCATCAGTTGAGTCCGCGCCGGGAAGAGGCGCTGGTGATGATTAACGCTGCCGCACTACCGGCGAATCTTGTTGAAAGCGAACTCTTCGGCTACGAAGCCGGCGCATTCACCGGCGCTGAGCGCAAAGGTCGCCGCGGCAAGGTTGAGCAAGCCGACCGGAGTTCCCTGTTTCTCGACGAGTTGGGTGACATGCCCCTGGAAATGCAGGTCAAGCTCCTTCGGGTACTGGAAGACGGTAGCTACGACCGTGTCGGCGGGCAGGGGTCACGAACATCAAACTTCCGCTTGATCAGTGCGAGCAACCGTGACTTCCAGCGCCTGATCGATGAGGGACGTTTCCGCCTCGACCTGTTCTATCGGGTCAGCGCCGTCACGATCCAGTTGCCGCCACTGCGGGAACGTCTGGAAGACATCCCGGCGTTGGCCAAGCAGGCGCTGAAGCGGTTTGCGGTTCGCCATGGCGTCGCTGTGCGCCGACTATCCAGCGCCGCGATCCAGTTACTGCAACAACAAGACTGGCCGGGCAATGTGCGCCAACTCATGCATGTCGTGGAACGGGCTGCGATCTTTGCCGACACGGATCTGATCGGCTCTAACGACTTTGAGTTTCAGGCGTCGACCAAGCCAGGGTCCGTTAGTGAGTCCCTGAACCGGGTCGAAGAAAATCTGATCCGGGCAGCGTTACAGCGCTGCGGTGGCAACAAGAAACGGGCAGCCGCCGAATTGGGCATCTCGCGCTCGTATCTGTACAAGCGACTTGCCGCCCTGGCAGGCATCTAATCCGCTGAATAGCCCGCCGTGTTCCGCGCTCTTAGCTGACCGCAGTCGTCGGTGAGTGCAGTGCCCGTGCGCGCAGCATCGAACCAAGAATATTACTCATAACAATCACGAACATGCCGACCCATCCCAGCAGCGGAATCCGGTCACCAAACAGAAACAAACTATAGAACGAAGCAAAAACGATCCCGCTGTACTGGAGGATGGCCATCAGGATGGTCGACCCACCGTTGTAGGCGCGCGTGATGCACAGTTGACCAAGGCCCGCGAGAACGCCGATCGGGATCAACCATTTAGCCGCAGGCCAGGTCTGCGGTGTCAGCGGGGTCACTCCGGTGAATGCCATCCCAATCAGGCCGAGCACAGCAGAGCCCAGGGCAAAATAGAACACCGTCCGGGCCTCGGGCTCCCCGACCTTGCCCAGAGCCGCCACCTGGAGATAGGCCATCGCAGCGGTGATCCCGGATGCCAGACCAACCAATCCGCCGAGCCATTGATTCTGCTCGAGCGTCGGTTGCAACACCATGACCACGCCAATGAAACTCAGCAATACGCTGGCCATCAGCGGTCCCTGACGGATCCAATCCCGGCCTCGAAGGATCGCAACCGCCAGAATCCAGACCACCATCCACATGCTGCTGGTGTAATTGAGCGTCATCGCAGTCGCCAGAGGCAGTGCGGTGATCGAGAAAAACCACCCTGCGAGCGAAAGGTTCCCGATCAGACTGCGCCAGGCATGCATCCAGGGCACTTGACTGCGCAGGGCAATTCCCTGTGAACGCATCAGGATCCAGACCAGCAGGCAACTGAAGACGCCGCGGTAAAAGACCAGTTCGGCGGTCGTAAACTGGGCCGAGGCCATTTTGACCCCAACCCCCATGCTGGCGAACAGGAACGCGCCGAGAACCATCCAGATAGCATGCATCGTGGGGCAGTGTAATCGACGTGCCATCTTTAGCCGCATTGACACCCGGGATTCGAGCGGGTTAAACACAAGCTGAACCACTGAAGTGACAGCGTAGCAACCGATGAAACCACTTGAATCGTTCCAGGATTTTTCGCAATTCAAGCACTTGCGACGGGATATCCACGCCCACCCGGAACTGGGTTTTGAGGAGCACCGAACGGCTGGTCTGGTCGCAGAACGATTGCAGGCCTGGGGGATTGAAGTCCACACCGGCATCGCAGGGACTGGCGTGGTCGGCGTCCTGCGGTGCGGAACCAGCGCCCGCACGCTGGGATTGCGGGCTGACCTCGACGCCCTGCCCCTGCAGGAAGAGAACCACTTTCCCCATCGCTCAACCCATGACGGGCGTATGCACGCCTGCGGCCATGACGGTCACACCACGATGCTGCTGGCAGCCGCCTGGCACCTCTCTCAGAGTCGGGATTTCGATGGCACCGTCAACTTCATCTTCCAGCCCGCCGAAGAAATGGGCAAAGCTGGCGCGAAGAAAATGATCGACGACGGCCTGTTTACTCGCTTTCCCTGCGACGCCGTTTTTGCCCTTCACAACTATTCGATCGGCAAGGTGGGCAATTTCGCCCTCAACCACGGCGCATTGATGGCCTCGAGCAACACCTGGCGGGTCGTCATGCGGGGACAGGGCACCCATGCCTCGATCCCGCATACCGGGATCGACCCCGTGGCGGCCACCATCAACCTCGCGCAACAATTGCAGACACTGGTCCCAAAAGTCGTCAATAACACCGAACGGGCCTTGCTTGCGGTCACTCAACTGCAGGGATCGAATGCACCCAATGTCATACCGGACCAGGCCTGGGTCGGTGGCACGGTGCGCGCCTTTTCGGTTGCAGCGCTCGATGCAATCGAGGCCGGCCTTCGCCAAATGGCACTCGGCATCGCGCAGGCCCATGGGTGTGTGGCGCAGATCGAATTTCGCCGTGCATCGCCAGCGGTGGTCAATCATGAACGGGAAGCCCGCTTCGCTGCTCAGATCATGCGCGAAATTGTCGGCCCCGATGGCGTCGATGAACACTTCCCCGCCGTCATGGCCGCCGAAGACTTTGCCCATATGCTGAACGTCAAACCCGGCTGCTATGCCTTCATCGGCAACGGCGAAGGCGAACATCGACTGCCCGATCATGGCCCCGGTCCTTGCCTGATCCACAGTACCTCGTTTGATTTCAACGACGACATCATCCCCATCGGGGCCAGTTATTTTGTCCGACTGACCCAACAATGGCTATCCGCAGAGGCGATCTCCGAATGAACAATCCGACCCCCAAGCCTGCAGCCCTATTCGCGCGCCTGTCGCGCATCTCGACCGTCGTACCGGCCCTGGTGACCGCTCTTGCGCTGAGCTGCGCGCTCCCGACACCGGCGAGCGCGGAACGGGTCATCCGGATTGTTGTGCCGTTCGGTGCCGGAGCCGTTCAAGACACCGTCGCCCGAACCTTCAACGTCGAACTCGGCCAGATTCTCGGCGCGACGGTGATCGTGGAAAACCGCGCGGGCGCTGGTGGTACCGTCGGCACCGCAGCGGTGGCGCGAGCCGCGCCCGATGGCAACACGCTGGTTCTGGCCGCGGCCAGCCATACCCTGGCGGGACATCTGTACGCCAAACTCCCCTATGACCCGATCAAGGACTTTGCTGGAGTCTCCCTGTTGGGTTATTCGGGCTACGTGATCGCGGCACCACCCAGCATGGGGGTCGGTACGCTGTCGGACTACATCAAGGCTGTCAAAGCCAAACCCCGGCAGTTCAACTACGCCTCTGCTGGCAACGGGAGTGCGACGCATCTGGGTATGGCGTCCTTTCTCAGCAAGGCGGGTCTCGAGATGGAACACATCCCGTTCAAATCCACCGGTGAAGCGGTCAACGAAATCCTGGCCGACCGTCTGCAAGGGGTCACCGCGGCCACCATCGGTGTGATGGGCTTTCGCCAGGACCCCCGAATCAAGCTCCTCGCGTATACCGGTGCGACCCGCTCTAAATTCCTCCCCGAGTTGCCGACAGTGGCCGAAGCGGGATTGCCAGGCTACCGATTTGATTCCTGGTTCGGGTTGCTGGCTCCGGCCGGAACACCAAAGGCCGAAATTGAGCGCCTCAACCTGGCCGTCCAAAAAGCCATGAGTGACCCGGCGGTCATCGAGCGATTTATCCGCATCGGCGTTGAAACCAGCGCCGTCAGCCCTGATGAATTTCAGCAGATTCTCAAGACCGACTGGACCAACGCCGGCGTCATCGTCAAAGCGTCGGGCGCAAAACTCGATTGATCGAAGTCAGCAGCGATGGCGGCGCAGTTGATGATCGAGGTGCGCCTTCACGGCCGGCCATTCCCCGGCGATGATGCTGTAGACGCAGGTATCTCGCAGGGTATGGGGAGCCAGCGGGTGCATATTGATCTGGTGATTGCGTAAGACCCCATCAAGCCTTGCACCCAGGCGCTCGATCGCGCGAATACTCTGCTGATTGAAGCGGTGGGTCCGAAACTCGACCGCAATACAGTCGCGATTCTCGAACGCATAGGCGAGCAGCAAGCGTTTGCACTCGGTGTTCAAAGCCGTCCGTTGCACGCTCTGACGGTACCAGGTCGAACCGATTTCGACCCGCCGGTTTGCCGCATCGATATTCATGTACGTGGTCATCCCGACTGCTTGGCCATCGGCAATCACGGCGAAAGGCAGCATGCTGCCGCGCCCATGCAAGTCCAGACGACGCGAGATCTCGGCGGCCATGCCCTCGGGCGACGGAATCGCCGTATACCAGCGCTCCCACAGGGCCCCGTCCTGGACCGCTTCCGCAAGCTCATCATGATGATGGGCGGCGAGCGGCACTAAGCTCACATGCTCGCCAGCCAGGGTGACCGGGTTCAGGAAGGGTTGCATTGGGCTCATCGATCCGGAAAACGCCATCATCTTCGGATCGCGACGCCAGAGCAACTCACCTGCCCAGCCAGGGCCACCCTGACCGGGGGTTCCTTGTCCTCACAGACTGCGATAGACCGCCGACTCGAACGCGACAAAGCCGGGATAAGAAGCCACATCCTGGAATGGGAGGATCTGTGAGCCCCAGAAACCACCCACACCATTCTTGCGGTCGATCCAGTAAAACAGATTCCCGAGCCCCGCCCACATCAGTGAACCCGCCGGGCGACCGCTCGAGGTCGGTTCCTCATTGCGCTGAAATGTCCAGGCCCAGGTCTTCTTCACACCGGGGTCAAACTCACCCGCATTCGACAAGGATGGAATGGATGTGGTCCAGCCACCACTGGTCATGCCAGGGGGCAAACCGTTCTGAGACATCGCCTCGACCGTCTGCGCCTGCAACACCCGGCCATGCGGCCCTGCGCCGTCGTTCAGGAACATCCGGATGAACTTCATGTA
>Ga0114975_10003264_pt1 | contig 10843 bp, 11 predicted proteins | sample S_130626_EF_Meta_FD_87031 | JGI IMG/M metagenome (GOLD analysis project Ga0114975, IMG submission 87031) | Freshwater microbial communities from Lake Simoncouche, Canada to study carbon cycling - S_130626_EF_MetaG | ecosystem: Environmental > Aquatic > Freshwater > Lake | place: Lake...
TAGGATTTGCCGGTGCTGAATGTAAATTCTGGTTATCTGATTGCCGAGATTGGCATTAACCATAATGGAGATCCCACGACGGCCAGGATGTTAATTGATGCAGCTAGTACTTCGGGTTGCAATGCAATAAAATTCCAATACCGAAACCTTGATCGTGCTTACACTGGCTCGAGACTTGAAATTGGTGATGAAATCCTGAGTAAAGAAATCGAACAAAACTTTATAGGTGCAAAACAGATTAATGATCTTGCTTTATATGCAAAATCTCTAGGGCTTGGTGCGGGAATTAGTTTTTTTGATGTGCTCGATATTTCTGATTTTGGAGATTCGATACAAGATTTTGACTTTTTTAAAATTCCCTCAGTAGAACTTGGAAACAGAATTCTCATCGAGAACCTTTTAAATTTGAAGAAATTCGTCTTTATTTCTACTGGCGCAAGCACTGAACTTGAAATTGAACGCGTATTTCAAACTCTGCCCGCAGCAGGCTGGCTTCCGCTCCATTGCACTAGTAATTACCCAACTCAACAGCTCAATTCTAAAATTGGGTATATTGAACACTTACGGCAACGTTGGAGTAGACCGGTCGGATATTCCAGTCATGATCAAGATTGGGAAATCTGCGTGCTTGCGATTGCTGCTGGTGCCAGAGTGATAGAAAGGCATATTACTTTAGATAAAACCGCCCCAGGTCTTGATCACACTTCGAGCTCAACACCAGATGAATTTTTAAAACTCTCCTCCATTCTTCAAAATTATTCTAAAATCATGGGAGGCGACGGGCCAAGGTATCCCAATCAAGGGGAACTGATTAATCGCCAAAACTTAGGAAAGTCATACTTTGCAAAGATGGACTTGCCCATAGGAACTAAAGTACAAGAAATAGATTTTGATTATAGGCATCCTAGAGTAGGACTTTCCTCATTAGACTTTATTGAGCGCATCGGGCAAGAAGTGCAAGTTGGACTAAAAAAAGGTAATCCCTTAACAAGTTATCACTTTAGCAATCGAAGTAAGATTTCTGAACACGTAATCGAAAAATGCAATTTAAATAAAATTTCCCTCCCAATCCGTCTTCATGATTATGCTGAGATTAGCGAGAGATTCCCTTTAGATAACTTTGAACTCCATTTATCCTTTGGCGAGATAGACAGGTTGAATGAATTTGCTCCCTTGAGCAAGAACCACAAAATAAGTATTCATTTTCCTGATTACATTTCTTCGTCTAACCTTTTTAACCCATTCTCTATCATAAAATCTGTTTCAGAGGAATCTTTTCGGGTTATTAATTCAATAACAGAGTTTTCTAACAAGCTTTCTGACTTGACAGAACAAAAAATTACTTCAGTTTCAAGTGTTTCGCAATTAGCTGATAATAAAGCAGGTTTTTATTCTAAGTGTGCTTCTTTGCAGTCTAGCCTGGAGTCAGATTCCTTTAGCTTCACTTACCAGTGGCTCCCGCCCTTTGCCTGGTATTTTGGTGGAACAGAGAAACTATTTGTTTTTAATTCTGAAGAAGATGCTAACTTTATTTTAGAAAACAACTTAAAAATAACATTGGATACATCTCATTTTCTTATGAGTTCAAACTATTTCGAATTTAATGCCGAAGAAATATACTCAAAACTAGCCGGACAAATAAGCCATATTCACCTCGCTGATGCGAAGGGTTATGATGGTGAAGGGTTCCACATCGGATTTGGAGATGAGAGGAATCTTCCTCTCTTGCGCACCGCAATGGAAACTTCATTTCCAAAGGTTGTGGAAGTTTGGCAAGGACACTTAAATATGTATAAAGGTTTCGAAGATGCCCTTGAGATCATCGCAGGTCTCTACGATGAGTAAAAAAAGAGTCTTAATTACAGGTGTAGCTGGCCAAGATGGCGCTCTTCTTGCGGATAACCTAATTAAAAAGGGAATTAGTGTTTCTGGAACATTCAGGCGAGGATCTGCGAATAATCTTTGGAGGTTAAAGGAATTAGGGATTGAAGAAGAAGTAGACCTTCATGAGTATGTAATTGGGAGTAATCCCCTCGAATTTGCGGCGATAGTGAAAAATAGTTTCGATGAGATTTATCATTTAGCGGGTGACTCATTTACGGCTGACAGTTTTAGACACCCGCTTAAAACGCTTACAACGAATTTAACTGGTTGCTTGGAAGTATTAGAAGCCTGTCGTGATTTTTCTCCTGAAAGTAAAATATTCTTGGCTTGCAGTTCGGAGATTTTTGGTGAAACTCCAGTTGATTCAACAATGCTCGATGAAAAATCTCCACGCGCGCCTAAGAATCCTTATGGTGTCTCGCAATCCGCGGTGCTTGAGTTAGGCAATCTCTTTCGAGAGTCTTACGGATTATTCATCTCTACTGGAATTCTTTTCAATCATGAAAGCCACTTACGCGGCACTCAGTTTTTAACGCGCAAAATATCCGAAGGTGTGGCCAAGTTAAAGTTGGGGAGTGGAGAAGCAATTGAACTCGGCAATTTAGACTCCCAGAGAGATTGGGGTGACGCATCAGAGTTTGTTGAACTTTTCCAATCTCTCTTGAAGATAAATGTCGCGGGTAACTTTATTGTTTCAACCCAAAAGCTTGTGAGTGTTCGCGAATTGGCGACAGTCTGTCTACAGGAAGCTGGGTTTGATCCCGTTTTCGAAGGGGAGGGAGTCTCAGAAATTTGTATCGACAGGAAGTCAAATAAGAAATTACTCCAAGTAAATTTGAAATATTTTCGAACAAATGAGACGCCCCCATTACTTGGGTCGAATTCGAAATTGAAGGAATATACTGGGGCAAATCCGAGCAATAGCATTCTAGATTTGATAAGGACCATGTACAGAATTGATGTTGAAAGGCTCAATCGTCCTAGCAGGCCAACTTTCCACTGATAGGGTCTATTTGTGACTTCAGCAATATTTATCACGGTAAGAACTTCCTCCTCAAGACTGCCGACTAAAGCATTACTGCCTCTCTATAAAGATACGCCACTTATTCAGCACATTATCAACCGTGCAAAAATATCTAAAAATGCTGATCGTGTTATCTTGTGCACGACAAGGGATTCGGCGGATGATGTTTTATGTGAAATTGCCAGCAAGAGTGGGATAGATTTTTACCGTGGCCCAACAAATGACAAGCTAGAAAGATGGAATCAGGCGGCGAATAATTTTAAGGTTAAATACTTTGCAACCTTTGACGGTGACGATCCACTTTGCTGCCCCGATCTAATTGACGCCTCACTGAAACAAATTCAGAGAGATGAAGTGGATTTTATTGAATCAGCCAAAATTGCAACTGGCGCATACACTTACACAATTAGCTCTGCTGCTTTATCTAAAGTTTGCGAAATTAAAGAGTCCGATGAAACGGAAATGATGTGGACTTACTTCAAAGACACTGGACTTTTCAAGCTGGCAGAGCTTGAAGGTGTGCCAGATAAATTGAAAAACAAACCGGTCCGACTTACTTTGGATTATCCAGAAGATTTAGATTTCTTTCGAGAAATTTTTCAACGCATGCCTATGAGACATGAGGTTAGTCTAGAGAGTGTAATTGATCTTCTTATGGCGGATGATAACCTTCGAAACATAAACTTCTCCCGCCAAGAAGATTTTCTCTCGAATCAGGCCAGAAATACTCATTTAAAAATAAAAGGGGGAGAAATTGAAGCGAAATAGAAATCCTTCTAAGTATCTTGGAAATGAAATCAAATATCTAAAGAAAGTTCTCAATTCGGAGTCTTGGTCGGCTACGGGTGGATCATGGGCGAACAAACTGGAATATGAGTTTGCAAGATTGCATAACGCAAATTTTGCCGTAGCTATGAACTCCGGAACTTCAACTCTTCATAGCGCACTTTTGGCGCTTGGGGTCGGGCCCGGAGATGAAGTTCTAACTCCCGCTTTGACAGTAATTATGGATACAACTTCTATTTTGCACGCAAATGCAATACCCAAATATGTGGATATCGATGTAAACACATTTAATATTGATGTTAAGCACCTAGAACAATCCATTTCCAGTAAGACAAAGGCGATAATCGCCGTTTCACTTTATGGTTTGCCGTGCAACTTGACTGAAATAATGGAAGTTGCGAATCGTCATAATATTCCTGTTATTGAAGATAATGCTCAATGCATACTTTCGACCTACGATGAGAAGATTGTCGGGAGTTTTGGAGCAATTTCTAGTTGGAGTTTTGAAAATACAAAGCATATTTCATGCGGTGAGGGTGGAATTGTTACTACAGATAGCGAAGAGCTCGCTGAGAAGATGAGGAAGGTCGCAGGCCACGGCTTCAAAAATTTAAGGGCTGCGGAAGGCAGAATCAGACTCAATCAAGATGTATTTCAAGATCCAAATTATAAGCGTCATGACTCTCTGGGCTGGAATTACAGATTGCCTGAGTTTAATGCCGCGGTAGCACTTGCCCAACTTGAGCGAGTTGAAACTTTAGTAAATCTTAGAGTTAAATCTGCAAGATTGTTCCTCGAAGTTATGTCAGATTCTGAACTTTTCATTCCACAGTTGGAATCGCCTCGGAGTACTCATTCTTTCTACACCTTGGCAGCAAGATATGTAGGTTATGAAAAAATCGGTGTTTCGTGGCAACAATTCCGAAAAGAATATGTGAATTTGGGTGGAGACGGCATCTACGGAGCATGGAGTGTCCCTTATTTAGAGCCACTAATTTCAACTGGCAAATTCAAGGAAGCGAACATGAATATTTACGAAAATTTGAACTACGTGCAAGGTTTGTGTCCTAACGCTGAATTAATTCAGCCACAAATAATGCAATTCAAAACAAATTATCGGGATCTAAAGTTGGCAAAACGTAAGGCGCAAATCTTGAAAGATACAATTAGGAAGGTCACCCATGGCTGATTTTGACGTAATAATTACCGGTGCTGCAGGCAATATTGGTAAATCGCTGGTGAATTACTATCGAAATCAAGGTTATCGCGTTGCAGATTTAGATATTGCTTTGGGACACAATCTTGCTGATGAAAGTTTTGTCCAAAGTTGGTTTAGAGATAATTCAGGTCGCGCACTCGTTAATTGCTTTGCTTTAAACGATCACGTCACATCGGAATTTCACGGCAGCACATTTGTAGACTTACCCCTTAAGAAAATCAAGGAAATTTTGGATATAAATGTTGTAGCTTTATTTAGCGTGTGTCGGGAATTCGTGACTAACAACAAATTTGGAGCGGTTGTAAACTTTTCTTCAATTTATTCAAAAGTTTCACCTCGTCCTGAACTTTATGGTGGAGGAGAAAAAAATATAGCTTACGGCGTCTCAAAGGCTGCGGCTAATCAATTAACCCGCCATCTAGCAGTACATACAGCTCCAAATTTTAGTTTTAATTCAATTATTTTGGGTGGTGTTGAAAGCAGTCAGAACCCGGCTTTTTCTTCCGCGTATTCTCAAAATACACCCATGGGAAGGATGGCGCAGCTTTCGGATATTTATGCGGCTGTCGATTTCCTGATTTCAAAGACAAACACTTACGTCACTGGCACGGAAATTGTTGTTGATGGCGGGTGGCTTTCGATTTAGTAAACTAATCCAAAACCACAACACCACTCGGTGTCGAAAGATGGACTTCAACAATCCCAGTCTGATCATCGTTGGTTGAAGGATCTACCCATTCAATTTTAACGTCTCCAAGGGAAGCAAGAATGTCTTCCTTAAACCAAGAATCCGCCAGCTTATCAACGTCTGCAATTACTATTCTTTCTATTTCAGCCAACGGGGTTCCATCTTGAGATGGGTGGTCAGCAGATAGCCATTGTATGAAGAATGGGAACTCCCGGGTGTCTGCAATTTCTTTAACTCCTATTTGCTTCCACTTTAGATCTGTTCCATTTGGTCGCGTGCGATGACCTTCGATTGCGTCGCGACCAAATTTTGTGGCGATCGGCGCAATGTCCTTAGTGCTAAACACCCACGTGAACCAACCGCCACCCTCGTTAGCTTTCTTAGAGACGGCTTTGCCCCAGGGAGTTTGCTCCGTTGCTGGGTGATCAAGAGGGCAAACAACTTCGATGTACTGACCATTCTTTAGTGATGCAGTGAAATTACGTGTACCGAAACGTGGGTGGATTCCGCCATCGACAAAAGTGCTTCCAAGGCGTGAACCTAATCGTTGCACCGTGTCAGCTAGTTGGTCGTGGGAAGTCACATAAGAAACATGATCTAAACGCATGGTGGAATTCTGCACCATGCTGGGGGGTGCTGATTACCAAGTAGGCTAGGAAAACGTTGGAAGTTTGAGCCAACCCACATATTTTCAATTAATTTCTCGAGTATGTCAGTAGAATTCTTCAAATGGGGGTGAAGTCATGAAAGCTGTAATTTTGGCGGGGGGACGAGGCACTCGACTTTCAGAAGAAACAAGTATTAAGCCTAAACCGTTAGTTGAGGCAGGTGGTCAGCCGCTCCTTTGGCACATCATGCAGAATTATTCCAGATTCGGTGTAACTGAATTTGTCGTCCTCGTAGGATACAAAGGCCAACAAATTCGGGAGTACTTCTCTAATTTTTGGCTTCGACAATCTGATATTACTTTCGATCTTTCAACACCTGAGAGAGAAATTCATACTATTCGTAGTCTTCCTTGGAAAGTCACAGTTTTGGACACCGGTATCAATACAAATACTGGGGGTAGGTTGGCTCACTTGAAGGGCTATCTCGATGATGATTTCTTTTTGACCTACGGTGATGGAGTTGGCGACGTTGACATTTCGAAATTATATGAATTTCACAAAAGCAAGGATCAGCTTGCTACTTTAACTGCAGTGCAACCACCGGCAAGGTTTGGTGCTTTGGATTTATCTGGGTCGAATGTTGTCGGTTTTGAGGAGAAACCTAATAGCGAGGGGTCATGGGTTAATGGCGGATTTTTCTGCCTATCTCCAAAAGTTTTTGACTTGATCGATGGAGATAATTCATTTGAGGTTGAAACTCTTCCTAAGATTGCCCGGGCGGGCGAATTGAATGCGTTCAAGCACAATGGATTCTGGCAACCTGTAGACACAATAAGAGATTTGACTCGGTTAGAAGAATACATTGAGACTGTGGGCTTACCTTGGCTCTAAAGAATGAAATCTGGGCAGGAAAAAAAATCCTCATAACGGGCCATACTGGATTTAAGGGTGCCTGGCTAGTTATGATGTTGCAACAATTAGGTGCTGAGGTTTTTGGTTTTGGCTTAGATTTGGATTCATCAAATAGACTTTTTAAAGAAGCAAAACTTTCAGCCCTTCTGTCCAGTGAGAAACTAGGTGACATCAGAGATTACACAACTCTGAGTCTATATTTTGAAAAAGTACGACCTGATTATGTGATTCACCTAGCTGCCCAATCACTCGTTCGAAGGTCTTACCTAGAGCCCCTTGAGACAGTTTCTACTAATGTGTTAGGTAGCGCAAATGTGCTTATTGCGGCCTTAAACGTTTCCTCGATCAAATTGATTCTAAACGTAACGACAGACAAAGTATATAAAAATGATAGTTCTGGTATCCCGTTTGTGGAGACCGACCGGCTAGGTGGAGATGATATTTATAGCGGGTCAAAAGCAGCCGTAGAACTCATTTCGCATTCCATAAATTCTTCAGTGAACAAGACGGGAATCCCAATTGTTAATGTCCGTGCTGGAAATGTAATTGGTGGGGGAGATTGGGCTCCGGACAGACTTATTCCAGACATAGCTAGGTCTGTTAGTGATTCAAGTGCCTTAATCGTAAGAAATCCGACCTCGACGAGGCCTTGGCAACACGTATTCGATTGTTTACATGGGTACCTGTTAATTGTTCAGCGCCATATGGAAAATCCAAAAAATGTTTTTCCAAAGGAGATCAACTTTGGTCCAGCTGATTCAATGTCTGTGCAAGACGTGCTAGACATTTTTTCGGAAGAAATGGGCTTGGTATGGGAAACTTCTGCAGATCAGAGTTTGTTGCCTGAAAAGAAATTTCTAAGCATAGATTCAAAGATTGCACTTGAAACATTTCAGTGGAAACCTATTCTTACAGTCGATGAAGCTGTTAGAAAAACTGCGCACTGGTATAAATCCTATTTTGATGGTGAAAACCCTCACACACTGGTTCAAAATGAGATTCAATGGTTTTTGGAGAAAGTAAAATGAATTGCAGGGGCTGTGGTTTAGAAAAGTTATCGCTCTTAGTCGATTTGGGGCATTCCCCTATTTCTAACGAGTTAATCTCATTGAATAACCTAAATTTGCCCGAAGTTAATTATCCTTTAAAGGTCTATGTGTGCGATTCCTGTGGATTTGCACAAACACCTGAAATCACAGCAAGAGAAACTCTGTTTTCTGAAGATTATGTGTATTATTCATCGTTTTCTAAGACTTGGTTAACCCAGTGCCGGAGCTATGCACAAAATATTTCGAATCAATTGGGGTTAAATTCTTCTGATCTTGTGGTTGAAATTGCAAGCAATGACGGATATTTATTGCAATACTTCAAGGAGCTTGGTATTCAAGTTCTTGGGGTAGAACCTTCTGGGCGAGTAGCTCAAGTCGCACAAGAAAAAGGAATTCCTACTAATGTAAATTTCTTTGGGCATGAACTAGCAATCCAACTCAAAAATGCTGGCGTACGCCCCAAGCTTATGGTTGCAAATAATGTCCTTGCGCACGTTCCTGACATCCACGATTTCGTGAAAGGTTTCGAGATTCTTCTTGCAGATGATGGTGTGATTACCTTCGAATTCCCACACTTAAGTAAACTTTTAGAAAATAATGAGTTCGATACGATTTATCACGAACATTACAGCTATTTGAGTTTAGAAGCTCTGAATGTGGTATTTACTAATCATAATCTTGAAGTTTATGATGTTGAGTTCTTGTCATCTCATGGTGGGTCGCTCCGAATTTATGTTTCACGAACTGGCTCAAAGCGTAGGAATGATGAAGTGCTTAATATTGTTCAAAAGCTCGAGGCGGACTGGTCTCCTAGATCCAATGTAATTATCGAAAATTTTCAAGAGAGGTGCTTTCTGGTAAAAATCAATCTTCTTTCGGAACTTATTGATCTTAAACGATCCGGTAAGAAGGTGGTGGGTTACGGAGCTGCCGCAAAAGGCAACACTTTATTGAATTACTGTGGGATTAGCTCAGACCTTCTCGAGTATGTTGTTGATTTGAACCCTGCAAAGCAATCGAAGTTTCTTCCTGGTTCCCATATTCCGATCTTTAACCCGAGCGAACTTTTAACGAATATGCCAGACGTCATTTTAATTTTGCCATGGAATCTTTCTGAAGAGATTACCGTTCAATTACGTGAGCAACTCCCAGGCAGTGTACAACTTCTGATTGCCATACCCGAATTAAAATACTTATGAGTATCAGACTAGTTCCGGTTTCAGGTTTTGATGCATTTCTAATCCAAAGCACGATGCATTCAGATTCGCGAGGCTCGATGCAAAGAATCTGGGAGAATCTTGATTCATTCAATTATTTGCAAATTAGGGAGATCTCTTGGGTCTCAAATCCTCGCCGATACACTCTGAGGGGTCTCCACTTTCAAACCGGGATCTCCGCTGAAACGAAGGTAATTTTTTGTACTTCTGGAACTGTTTTTGATGTCGGGGTCGACCTGAGAAAAGACTCACCGACATACTTAAAGTATTTTGCAGTCGAAATAGGTCCGTATTCTAAATATCAAGGGGTGTTGATGCCCAAGGGCTTCGCACACGGATATCTAACTCTAAGGCGCAATTCAAAATTGGTCTATTTAATGGACCAGCAATACGACAAGCAGAATTCTTCAGGGGTTTTGTGGTCTGACGAAACGCTTAAAATTTCTTGGCCAAAGAAACCTAGAGTTTTATCCAACAAAGATAAATCGTGGCCTGTAATTTCAATATGAATTCCGACTTTTTGATTATTGGCTGTACTAGTGAGATCGGTGCCGGGTTGGTTCGAAATCTACTTGATCAAGGATTTAAGGTCGATGGGATTAGATTCAAAACTAAGTGCGCCAATGTTGGAGAGAACCACAATTGTGTGAGTGCTGATTTATTTAATTCAGATTTAGAATCACTATCATCTCTCTTCAGTCCTAGGAAATTGATTCTGGTTTCTTGGTACACGGAACATGGACTATTTTGGGATTCCACTTTAAATGCGAAATGGTTCTTGATATATAAAGAGTTATGCTCACATTTTGCGAGCAAGGGCGTTAAGAGTGTTGTCGGCTTTGGGAGCTGTGCAGAATATTCATGGGGAGAGAGTGTTAGGTTGTCTGAATCAGCAGATACAAAGCCCGCTTCTCTTTATGGGATGGGAAAACTTAGGCTTTTCAATTGGTTGACAGAAGCATTTGAAGAGTCACTTTGGATCAGACCATTCTTTGTGTATGGTCCGTCTGATCACCCGAATAAATTAATTAAGTCTGCAATTTTGAGCAAGGAAAGAGGCAGTTTGATTAAGTTGGTGAATTCCCGTGATTTGATGGATTACATTTATATTGATGATGTGATATCAGTTTCGTCTGCTTTAATTTCAAAAGATGCTTCGGGGGTTTATAACTTGGGGAATGGGGTCCCCCTCACACCCTTGGATGTCATGCGAGTTGTGGGCGGCAACTTTGAGGTTGGGGTAGCTCCCTCCACGAAACCCAAATTTGTAGTCGCAGACAATCAAAAAATCACAAAAGAGCTTGGGTTCATCAACTGGACTGGCTTAGAGGCCGGTGTTGCCAATATGCTTAATTCTGAGAATTTTTCGCTTGATGAAATCGAAGGGAATTATGACTAAATCTGACGCTTATGAGAGCGAAATTCCTAATCATGAAACTTTTGTAAATAATCGAAA
>Ga0114975_10003266_pt1 | contig 10840 bp, 8 predicted proteins | sample S_130626_EF_Meta_FD_87031 | JGI IMG/M metagenome (GOLD analysis project Ga0114975, IMG submission 87031) | Freshwater microbial communities from Lake Simoncouche, Canada to study carbon cycling - S_130626_EF_MetaG | ecosystem: Environmental > Aquatic > Freshwater > Lake | place: Lake...
GCATAGTTTAGCAACACAATATTTACAGGATTTGCATTGCTTGCTTGCAAGGCTGTGGTGGCGTTTTGGTTAATATCTTCGAAAGTTGCAAGGCTAAAAGTATTGGTAACATTTCCACTTATTACTGTGGTATAAATCATTCGTAGCATTTTGTCATCAATAGTGTTATCGTTGCTTAGTACACCATTGTACTTTTCTAGTGGCAAAAACTGGTAGCCATATTCTTTGAGAAAACCTGTTGGGATTTGTGATTTATCTACGTGTTCAAAAATTCTGTCTAATTCTAGGCGTAGTGAATCGTTTTGAGCATAAAGCTGTGATGATAATAAAAGAACAAAGACTAATAACGCTTTTAAATTTTTGATGAGTGTTTTCATTTTATTGAATTTGAGTTTAAGATTAATTGTATTTTATGTCGAATCTTCCATCGGTTATTTTCATTGTATCACAAGCAGTAGTATAGAATGTAAATTGAAATTTACCAGATATGATACTCGTTGTTTTATCAAACTTTGTAATTTCTAATAATCCAGTATCTAAACTAGGGGGGGGAGGGGTGCTACTCGAAAAACTACAAATGTTTATAGTATTATCATAGGTTAGTATTACACGCTTAGGAATATTTACAGAATAGTAATAGCTAGATGAAAAGCTACCAATATCATTTATGCCAAAGGTGTTAATAGCTATCAATATAGACTTATTACTATTTATTATGTTTTCGGCACTTAAATTAATAGCCCCGTTCTCAAATGTTGGGTCATAGTAGCATTTTAATGTTTTTTTGCCAAGAAGCATAGGTACGCTTGGTGTAAACGCCACACCATTAATTAAACAACCAAAAGTATTGACACCTGTTTGTGTTATTGCAGGCAGTTTATCAATTTCGGCTGTTGGATTATTGTTGCTGTTTTTTTTGCAACCAATGCTTAGTGTTAATAGAATTAAGGGAATAAGAAGCAGTTTCATAGAGTAATTTTTTTTGGTGGATGGATAGTTAAAAGTAAATGGTTTTATTTTGGTGTAGTGTTATATTATTATCAAATGCTTAGTGAAATTTTTATGGTGCGAAATTCATTATAAAATGCTGTTAGTTGTTGTGCAATTAATAAAGGAAGTTGCAACATTCACAGTTATTGTATGTGGGTGGTGGTGGGCATAGGTGCTGGGGTTTGTTCTGTCGCCCAATGTTTTGCACTGCAGCTCAATTGAAATACAGAACGCTGGCAGAAGCGTTGGCAGATTAAGGCTCTTTTGCAATGTTAGCCAATGCAGCAAAGCCTTGTTTGCCTTGCAAATGTGCCTTGATTGTAGCACAGGCGACACTTTCAAAGTTTTAGTATTTATCATTTTGTTATGATTTTAGTATGTCCTAGGGTTACACATAACTCCAGCATTGGCGTCATTGTTTAATTACAATTTGCTATATCAATTACAAATTAGTTGCGTTTGTTGTGTTGTTGCAACTAATGCTATTCTCAAAATCTAGGTAGTGTTAAAAAAAGTATTTCTCATTTTGTTGTGTTGGGTAAGCTAGTTTGGTTGATTGTGCCATTTGTTTTGCAAATGCTCGACGAAAATAATAAAAAATTTCATTTAGTTTAATAAAATAATATGTTTACTTAAAAATAAATTTATTATTAACATAAAATAACCTCCAACAACACACTAAAGGTTGGCTTTATTCCCTATTTTCTACTCACTATTTAACTAGCTATTTGGGAATCTTCCAAAAAAATCAAGTATTTTTTACTATTACAACTAGCTCAAAAAAGCTATTATCAGTTTTTATACTGTTTCTATCAAGAATTTTCATTCTTTATCAAGCAAAATGTTTGCCTATACAATAAATTTTGATTCCTAATCAAGAGCACTATATTCTTGATAGTAACATCTTTATTCCTGTATATGCTTAGTGTAAGCATCGTCAGTTTTAACGCCTAAATTATTGTTTGAATACTTTTTTCTTATTTCATTAACAATCTCATCATAAAACTGCTAACTAATGAGGTGGCATAAATATCTTTGTTGAATGAAGCGTTTATTAATACTTTCAATAATGTATTTTTCGATTACATCCTGCGAAAAAAATATTGATTTTAAAACTACAGCATCAACTGATGTTTTAGTTGTTGATGGAACCATTGAAGATGGGAAAGCACCTCAAATTGTATTAACACATTCACTTAATTATTTTGCTGCTATTAATGCACAAATTGCTGCAAATAGTTTTGTACATAATGCTGTTGTAACATTAAATAATGGCATAACTACAAGTATTTTAAAAGAGGTTGAAGTGCCTTTAGGTATTGGTTACAGCCTTTATTTCTATACCAATGACCCAACAACTCCAACCTCTAATTTTTTAGGAGAACAAGGTAAGTCTTATGACCTTAAAATTACTGTTAATGGTCAAAATTATACATCTACCACCCACATACCCATCCTTGCAAAAAAATGCGATTCTCTTTGGTGGAAATCTGTGCCAAACAATCCGGATACAACATTGGCAACTTTGCAAGGCAAATTCACAGATCCTTTTGGACTAGGTAATTACGTTAGATATTTTACAAGTGTTAATAATAATGTTTTTTTGGCTGGAGAAAAAAGTGCTTTTGACGATCAGGTAATTGATGGAAAAACGTATGATGTACAAATAGAACAAGGAGTGGATAGAAATAACCCTGCTGATGACAAGACAAAAGGTTTTTTTCATAAAGGTGATACTGTTGTGTTAAAGTTTTGTAATACAGACAGAGCTACTTATACATTTTGGAATACTTGGGAGTTTGCTTATCAATCTGTGGGTAACCCTTTTTCTACACCTAACAAAGTGCTGGGCAATATTAGTAATGGTGGATTAGGTGCTTTTTGTGGTTATTCTGTTGACTATAAAAAGTTAATTATACCCAAACTATAGCTTGTTTGCTAAAAACACTTACTTTGTAACCCTGTATTTAAAAATTAAACTATATGCATATGTTTTACAATGGCACTCTTGGACTACATAGTCTGCTTCGTTGGGGTATAATTATTTTACTTTTAGTAAATATTTCAAGAAATTTTTTTAACCATACTCCAGATTATACAACCAAGGATAAAGCTTGGAATTTAAGATTGATGATCATTACACATTTGAATTTATTAGTAGGCCTATATCAGTATTTTTTCGGAGAAAAAGGAATTGCTTTGGTTAAAACTTATGGTATGGCTATGGTAATGAAAACTGCAAGTCTGAGGTTTTGGGTGGTAGAACATATTACAGGAATGCTGATTGCAGTTGTGTTAATTACTATCACTAGATCAATTTCAAAAAGAACCTCTGACAATGATGCTGCAAAGCATAAAAAACTGATGTGGTTTTATATTGCAGCTCTAGTAGTTATCATTGCTTCTGTGCCTTGGCCTTTTAGATTTAACGATGTACCTTGGGTTAGAAGCTTATATTAATTTTGTTGCAATGCCGTTCTTTAGAAATTTCACATACTACATTGATAAACGTAACTGGAAGTACATCTTTCTTTTAGTGACACTTCAATTGTCTAATGACTAGTTTTTTGATATCGAGTAAACAACACTGCTTATTATTTAAAAGAGAAGCATTTTAAATCATTAAACTAAAAATTTATGTCACATTACGTATCTCTAGGAAAGATTCCTCATAAACGTCATACACAGTTTAGAAAAGAAGACGGAACACTTTATTCTGAGCAGCTTTTTTCTACAGAGGGATTTAGTAACGATTACTCATTACTCTATCATAGTTATCCACCAACTCAAATCATCAAAACTGATGAACCCATTAACGTTGCCCCAGTAATTGCTGAAGAGAAAATGCTAAAGCATCGTAGCCTTGAAGGTTTTAATATAAAACCAGTAGCTGATTATCTTGAAAGTAGAAAAGCTGTTTTGATAAATAATGATTGCCACATAGTATTGGCTGCTCCTCAAAAAAGTTTAACGGAATATTTTTATAAAAATGCTGATGCTGATGAAATGATTTTCATTCACGAAGGCAGTGGTAAATTGTTAACACAATATGGTGAATTGGAATTTAGCTATGGAGACTATTTAATTATTCCAAGAGGAACTATCTATCAAATTCATTTTAATGATGAAAATAATCGATTGTTTATTGTGGAAAGTTTCAGCCCATTTAGATATCCAAAAAGATATATCAGTAGTAATGGCCAACTTTTAGAACATTCGCCTTTTTGTGAAAGAGATATACGTACTCCCAAAAATCTTACAACTATTGACGAAAAAGGAGATTTTTTAATTAAGACAAAGAAGAAATCTGTGCTTTATGGTTTACATTATGGAACACATCCTTTTGATGTTGTTGGTTGGGATGGATACTGCTATCCTTTTGCTTTAAGTATTCACGATTTTGAGCCTATCACTGGCAGAGTGCATCAACCACCACCAGTTCATCAAACTTTTGATGCACACAATTTTGTTGTGTGTAGTTTCTGCCCAAGATTATACGATTATCACCCCAATGCTATTCCTGCTCCATACAATCATAGCAATATTGATAGTGATGAAGTTTTGTATTATGTAGATGGGGATTTTATGAGCAGAAAAAGTGTTACTCGTGGTATGATAACATTACATCCTGCTGGTATTCCTCATGGCCCTCACCCTGGAGCTGTAGAGAAAAGTATTGGTAAAAAAGAAACACAAGAACTAGCCGTTATGGTAGATACATTTCATCCATTAATGCTAACGGTTGATGCTATCAACATTGAAAATAAGGATTACACAATGAGTTGGGCAGAGTAAGTAAAATTCAACAAGATGATATTAAAATAAAAACCCACTCAATTGAGTGGGTTTTTATTTTAAGTCTGTTCAACTTATCCTTCTTTTTTTGCGTAACGCTTTTTGAATTTATCAATACGTCCTGCAGTGTCAAGCATAATATTTTTACCTGTGTAAAATGGGTGAGAAGTGTTTGAAATCTCCAATTTAATAACTGGATAATCTTTGCCGTCTTCCCATTGAACTGTTTCTTTTGAATAAGCAGTTGATTTGCTTAAAAAAGCTGTACCGTTACTCATATCTTTAAATACAACGAAACGATAATTTTCTGGATGGATACCTTTTTGCATATAATGTATTTTTAGTAGGCTGTACGGATTTTGCCGTACAATTTTTTTAATAAGGCTGCAAATATAGGGGATCGTGTAAAAACCTGAAAAGAAAATTAAATTTCTTTGATCGTATTGTATGCTTTTTCAGCAATTTTACCCCAATAGAAATGGTTGAAAAATGATTCAGGTATATTATCATTGGGGTCTATTTTCTGAATTGTTGCTGCAAATTCGTTCCAATTATTGTCTGCAATAATTGTCATTTTATTGCCAGTAATTTGATTTGATATACCAATAGCACCACTTTTTGTTGATACTAAAGAAACATTGTAACCCAAAGCCTCAACAATTTTAGTTTTTATTCCACCACCATCTATCACTGGATTAATAAATATATCTGCTGCTAAGTAATAAGTAGAAATATCATCAACAAACCCTGCATAAATAATATTTTGAGATTGGTAAGATTGTAAATTGTTGTAGGAACTTGGCAAGTTTTTACCACAAATAATTATTTTATATTTAAACCGATTGTTTGCAATCAATAAAGGATTTATTTGCTTCAAAATGACATCTAATGCATCCTGATTGGGTTTGTAATCTAACCCACCATTGAAAAGTATAATTAAATCTTCATCAGCAATTTTAAAAGTTGATTTGATGCTTGCTTTTGAATCATTTCTTAGCTGTAGATGTGGTGGACATTCTAACTCAAATCCATAAGTAACAACTACGCATTTTTTTTTATCTAAGCCAAAACTGTAAATAGCATAATTGCTATCCTCTTCAGTAATAAAAAAACTTAAATCAGCAAACTTGTGAACAAATCGCTCATATTGCCACAACAATTTCCACCACCATTTTCCAATTGTTTTAAATCGGTTAGCTTCAATATTGTGAGACCTTACAATAAGTTGAACGCCGCAAAAAATTTTTAGAAATATTGCCAGCCAACCATAATATGGATGCTCAATAATAATATGAGAAATTCTATTTTTTTTGATGAATGCTTTGATCTTAAAAAAATAAAAAAAATTAATATATCGCAGCTTACTATTACTTAAAAAATTGAATACAGAATAGTTCACATTTTCATCTGAGACATTGTTTGCTGTTGTAATACAAGTTAAATTCAAATGCTTGGCTAAATATTTATTGCCTAATGCAATGCACTTTTGTCCGCCCATTTTTGGAGGCAAAAATTGATAAGATACAAGGCTCAACACGTTTAGCATAATGCAAACTTAATAAGATGAATATTTATAAAAAACTAATCTTGTATTTTGAATTATATCCACTAAAACAAAAAGGTTTGCACAATTTGTGCAAACCTTTTTTGAATATAAATCTTATTGATTATTTAATTAATTCAGCAAAAAAATGAACTGTACGTACTAGTTGACTTACATAACTCATTTCATTATCGTACCAACTAACAACTTTTACTAATTGATGATCTCCAACAGTAATAACTTTAGTTTGGGTAGCATCAAACAAAGAACCAAAGCTGATACCAACAATATCGCTACTTACAATTTCATCTTCAGTATAACCAAAGCTTTCATTGCTAGCTGCTTTCATTGCTGCATTTACTTCTTCTAATGTTGTTTTTTTAGCACAAAGAGCAACTAGTTCTGTAACGCTTCCGGTGATAGTTGGAACACGTTGTGCACCACCATCTAATTTTCCTTTTAATTCAGGTAATACTAAACCAATTGCTTTTGCAGCACCTGTACTATTTGGAACAATATTAGATGCTGCGGCTCTCGCTCTTCTTAAATCTCCTTTAGGATGTGGAGCATCTAATGTGTTTTGATCATTTGTATAGGCGTGAATAGTAGTCATACTACCAGCAAGAATTGTAAAGTTATCATTCAATGCTTTAGCCATAGGAGCTAAGCAGTTAGTTGTACAGCTTGCACAGCTAATAACAGTTTCTGAACCATCAAGTATGGTGTGATTTACATTAAACACAACTGTTTTTAACTCACCTGTTGCAGGAGCAGAAATAACTACTCTTTTTGCACCAGCAGTAATATGTGCTTTTGCTTTTTCAGCATCAGCAAAGAATCCAGTACTTTCAATTACAACATCAACACCGTGGCTACCCCAAGGAATTTGTGATGGATCTTTTTGAGCATATATTTTTACTTCGTGTCCATTAACAATTATTGAATTTTCAGTTGAACTAACTTTTTCATTAAATCTTCCTTGGGCACTATCATACTTTAATAAATGTGCAAGAACAGCTGGACTTGTTAAATCGTTGATAGCAACAACTTCAATACCTTCCATATTATAAATCTGACGGAATACTAATCGACCAATTCTGCCAAAACCATTAATGGCAACCTTTACATTATTCATACTTTTAAATTTAAGCAACAAAATTAATGGTTTGACTGTAATCGATTGCAAGGTTTTTTATGATTTAAGTAATAAGCTTTAAAACAAAAGTTGTAGATGTATTAAGGTTAGTAAGCAATGGATCAAATTGAACAAACAATCTTTCAGTTTTCTAATTTGATTTCAATCTCTTATTTTTACTTTATAACTTTTTATATGGTTTCATCAATACGCAAGCAGTTTAATGAAGATTTCACAATAGAGCAGTATGAAAAATTTTTATATAAACTACACAATACTTATCCTGATGGGGCATTGGCTTTTAGAGTTGCCGAAACACCAATTTTTATTAGTAAAGAATTTACTAATAAAATATTAGATGCTTGTGAAAGTATTGTTGATGTGATATTACAGCCTGATTTTTTTGAAAAATCCGCAAAGGCTATTCCACTTAATGTAAATGTTCCAAATGATAAAACGTATAGCGATTTCATTGCGTTTGACTTTGGAATTTGCGAAAATGAAAAAGGAGAGTTAGAGCCTCAATTAATTGAAATGCAAGGATTCCCAACTTTATTTGCTTATCAAATATTTCACGACACAGTAACTAGAGAATATTTTGACATTCCTGAAAATTATTCTGTTTACTTAAGTGGTTTGAATAAAGAATCTTACACAGAGCTTCTTTCAGAAATTATTTTAGGTAAGCATAAGCCAGAAAATGTTATTCTACTTGAAATTTTCCCTCACGAACAAAAAACACGAATTGATTTTTATTGCACAGAAGAATTAATTGGAATTAAACCAGTTTGTTTAACTGAATTGATTAAAGAAGGAAAAGATTTGTACTATATTAACAATGGTATTAAAACACAAGTAAAGAGAATATATAACAGAATTATTTTCGATGATTTGCAACAACAGTCTGCCGAAATACAAGAAAAAGGAAAGTTATTATTAGAGGATTTAAATGTTGAATGGACACCTCATCCAAATTGGTTTTATCGAATAAGCAAATACACTTTACCGTTTTTGAACCATCCTTTTGTACCTAAAACACAGTTCTTAAACGAGATTAAACAAATACCAACCGATTTAGAAAATTATGTATTAAAACCATTGTTTTCTTTTTCGGGGCAAGGCGTAGTAATTGATATAACTATTGATGATATTAACAATGTTAAGGATCCTGAAAATTGGATTTTACAACGCAAGGTAAAATATGCAGATGTGATTGTAACACCTGATATTCCTGCAAAAGCTGAGATTAGAATTTTTTATTTTTGGAAAGAAGGAACAGCAAGGCCAATTCCAACAAATAATTTATCAAGACTAAGTAAGGGAAAGATGATTGGCGTTAGATATAATTTCGATAAAGAATGGGTAGGAGGTAGCTTAGCATATTTTGAAAGGTAGTAGGATAGGTATATTTAATTTGCCAATTAATTTTTATAAGATTTCACAAATGCCCCTATTATTTATGAAATCTTTTTTTGTTTTTTCTGAGTCAGATTTATTTTGACAAAGAGCTGCATAAACAATAAAATAAACCTTAGTTATTAATTATTTCAAAATGACATCGCAACCGACATCGTTTGCATAAATAAAGATTTTTACAGCAGATTGTAATCAACAAAAGGGGTGTAAAATTGTTGCTGTTATTAGATTGTTTGCTAATATTAACTACTCTATTGTGATTTTTTTTCACATATTTATTGAACTAGCATTAATCAAATTGACTATAAAAATTTTTTTGTTTTTTTACCAGATCTAAAAACATAAAAACAACCAACTTGCTATATTGATTAGTTACTATGTAGCCTTTTTTGAAAATATATTATGATAGATTTAAAAAAAATACTGTTTGTTATCTCGATTTGCTCTTTTTCGTTTGTAAACGCACAAAACTTCCGAGTAACCCAACCCTCTTTTAAAAAAGACACTTTTAATATCGTAAAATATGGTGCAATTGCTGATGGTATAACACCCAACAGCAAAGCCATTCAATCTGCAATTGATGCTTGTAATGCAAAAGGAGGTGGTGTGGTTTTAGTGCCAGGAGGATTTTTTTTAACGGGTCCAATTGAATTAAAAAGCAATGTCAATTTGCACATTAAACGTGATGCTGTATTGCAATTTACCGATGACTTTAATGAATATAAATTAATAAAAACGAATTGGGAGGGATTAGATTCTTATAGAAATCAATCGCCATTATCAGCTAACAATGCTGTAAACATTGCTGTTACAGGAAGCGGTATTATTGATGGCAATGGCGATGCTTGGCGAATGGTGAAGAAAGACAAGCTTACAGCAAGCCAATGGAAAAATAAAATAGCAAGTGGTGGGGTGCTAAGTGAGGATGGTAAAACTTGGTATCCAAGTGCTACATCTTTAAAAGGGAGTAGTGTAAAAAATGCCGGTGTTATAGCAAGTGGTGCAACATTAAAAGATGTTGAAGAATATAAAGATTTTCTTCGTCCTAACCTGGTTGTTTTAACAAAGTGTAAGAATGTATTGCTTGATGGCGTTACGTTTCAAAACTCTCCAGCCTGGAATTTACATCCTTCAATGTGCGAGAACTTAACGGTAAAAAATGTATATGCAAAAAATCCCTGGTATGCTCAAAATGGTGATGGCATTGATATTGAAAGTTGTAAAAATTTCTTAATCGAAAATAGCACATTTGATGTGGGTGATGATGGTATTTGTATAAAAAGTGGACGTGATGCAGAAGGTAGAAAAAGAAATATGCCTACAGAAAATGGTATTGTAAGAAACTGTATTGTTTATCACGCACACGGTGGTTTTGTAATTGGAAGTGAAATGAGTGGAGGTGCTAAAAATTTATATGTAAGTAATTGCACTTTTATTGGTACTGATATTGGTTTGCGTTTTAAAACAACACGTGGTAGAGGTGGTGTTGTAGAAAAAATTTATGTGAATAACATTCGCATGAAAGATATTGCTGGAGAGGCTATTTTATTTGATATGTATTATGCAGCCAAAGACCCTGTACCAATGGCTGGCGAGAAAAGAGAACTTCCTAAAGTCGAGTTTAAACCTGTTAATGAAACAACCCCGGTATTCAAAGATTTTTATGTAAAAGATGTAGTATGTAATGGTGCAGAAAAAGCCATTTTTATTCGTGGCATTCCTGAAATGCACATTAAAAATATCAACCTTGAAAATATGACATTGCAAGCAAAAGTTGGTGTTGATATTCAAGAAGCAACTGGCATTAACATTAAAAATGTAAACATCATTTCAAAAGAAAATAATCCATTATTATACATACTAAATAGTGATGCCATTGTGTTTGATAAAGTTCAGTACAAGGCTGCTGATGTATTAGTGCAAGTTGAAGGTGATAGAAGTGGGGATATTCAAGTAAAGAA
>Ga0114975_10003267_pt1 | contig 10836 bp, 8 predicted proteins | sample S_130626_EF_Meta_FD_87031 | JGI IMG/M metagenome (GOLD analysis project Ga0114975, IMG submission 87031) | Freshwater microbial communities from Lake Simoncouche, Canada to study carbon cycling - S_130626_EF_MetaG | ecosystem: Environmental > Aquatic > Freshwater > Lake | place: Lake...
AGAAAAGAGGCTGGAATTAGAAGAGTTAAAAGCCAGCGACATTTAGAATTGGATTGTAAATTTTAATTAACCCGTATGTCCCATTGACATACGGGACGGGGATCCCCGCAAAGCGGGGCGCGACTCGTGTCGCGTTTCCATATCCCGAAGGGATAAAGGATTTAATTAATAACCAGAAGCAGCCTTAACAGGAGTTTCCCATGTTGCAAAACATGGCAAATAAACCATTTTTTTCATGCCTCTTGGTCTGAAAGGAATGATATCATAACCATTATCTTTCCCTTCCACACAAACCCCTGCAGCCGCATAAATGTCTTTGCCTTTAATCAAATAAAAACACACACCCGAATCAACCATTTTCTGCATAGCCACCCCATCCTGCCCCACAGCATAACCCATCATCTTACTAAAATCCTCCCCCGACCCACAACCAATAATTCCGGGACTTTGCTTAATTTCATACTGAAATTCTCCTTCATCGGCGTAGGAATTTGCGCAGAAAAGAGCTGAGGAAAATAAAGAGACCGCAAGAATTTTAGTTAGAGAATATTTCATTTTTTGTTAAATTTTTATTAGATTTTTTGAGCTAGATTCATTTTTACATGTCGCAAATTCTTTCACCACATTCCAATCTCTATTAATTAAAGCCATCCTTTTTTTCCGACTCCAGCCCTGCACTCTTTTTTCACAAAAAAAAGCTTCATCAACTCGCTCAAATTCTTCAGCGAAAACTAGTTTTACTGGTAATCTTCCCTTAGTATAAACTGACCCAACTGCATTTTGATGCTCCCATAATCTTCTCTCAAGATTCACAGTACTTCCAACATAAAATGATCCATCGCAGCATTCTAAAATATACATGTGTGGCATAGCTGTGGTGTGTTTTAAATATTTTTTCATAAATAAAAATCTTCCACAAAGTCAAAATCACCAATACTTTTTTTGCAAGATTTTATATTTTACATTCCCAAAACTATCCCCAACCGGTGGTTGAGCGGAGTCGAAACCACCTGAAGGTTCATGCTGCGGAGTTAGCCTCACGGCAGGAACCTTCAGGTGGTTTCGACTCCGCTCAACCACCGGTTATGAATACTTTAAAACGCTTTCTCCCACTACACCCAACTCCCATCACAAAAAAAGAAGGAGTTCTGCAACCCCGTCTTCATGTTCACACCTAATTTTTATTTGGAATTTTTTTCTTGAAGGATCTGAAAGTGAGGACGGGTTTACAAAACCCGCCCTGTGCAAGGTGTGTTTATTAATCTTAAAACCAATACGAACGAAACCGCCGGTTGAGCGGAGTCGAAACCAGCGGAAGCCCCTGCCTCGCATCTAAACAAAAAGACCAACCCCCAAAGCAACTCCGCAGCAGGAACCTTCCGTTGGTTTCGACTCCGCTCAACCGACGGTTACGCAATACTTCTTCGCACTACCCAACTCCCATAACAAAAAAGACGGAGTTCTGCAACCCCTTCTTAATGTTCACGCCTAATTTTTATTTGGAATTTTTTTCTTGAAGTGAAGAGTTGTATACAAAACCAATCCTGCGCAGAACTATATTAAAAATCACATCTTGCAAAAGTTACTACGACTATTTCTTAAGAAAATTTTTTATGAGCTTCTTTAAATCTATCCCAACACCAGCAATATTTGGCTGTAAAATTATCGAGTCTAGAACACCTTTACCTTCAGTTTTTGACAGAATAGAAAACTCACTGATTTCCTTTTTAGCTTCTATGTCTGTAAAAATTTTCTGCATTAACTCTATTGCTTCTGTTGGCGTTTTACAAAATTTTTTAAATGGTATCAAAATTAACTTCATGTCACTGTTATTACTTTCTCTGTAAATCTCACTATTCCACTTGGATCCATCACGATCCTCACGAAAATAATTAGGATGTTTATTTGTTATTAAGACCGCTGGTAAAATTTCATCTCCACTTATGCCATTTATTTGGTGCCATGAAAAAACATTATTACTAAAATGAGCCGCTTCTAATCCCTTAATTATTACCGCTCTATTTAGCGCAGACTTAGTTGCCATCTTATTAAAATTCTTCTCCAACACTTCACTTATAGGCTCATTCCATCCATAGTCTAACAAGTAGATAAAGTAATCTCTATTAGTTGTCTCGGGAAGGTTAGTTAAAGAATAAACCATTAAGCCCATTTTTTTATTCAAAAAAATTTATTTAAGAAATAAGGCGACCATTAAATCGCCTTATTGAATTCACTAAATCTTCAGCACTTTATACAAAATATGGGGTGTAAAAAAGTTAAACTTATTACAACGCCGCCCTAGCCGCCGCAAGTCTCGCAATCGGAACTCTATACGGAGAACAGCTCACATAATTCAATCCAGTCTTATGACAAAACTCAATCGAAGCAGGATTACCGCCATGTTCGCCGCAAATTCCTAGTTTGATGTCTTTTCTAGTTGCTCTGCCTTTTTCGACAGCAATCTTAATCAACTGGCCAACACCTTCTTGGTCTAATTCTGCGAATGGATCTTTTTCTAAAATTCCAGCTTTTTGATAGTGGCCTAAGAAGTTTGAAGAATCGTCGCGGCTTAGCCCAAATGTAGTTTGAGTTAAATCGTTAGTTCCGAAACTAAAGAACTCAGCTTCTTTGGCAATTTCGTCAGCCATCAAAGCAGCTCTTGGAAGTTCGATCATAGTACCAACCATGTAAGTCAGCTTCATGTCTTGTTCGGCTTCAACTGATTTTTCAGTGGCAACAATCAAGTCTCTTAAAATCTGCAATTCTTTTCTAGTAGCTACAAGAGGCACCATAATTTCTAAAAGCACATCTTTTCCTGTTTCTTTTTTCACAAGAGAAGCCGCTTCAAAAATCGCTCTAGCTTGCATTTCATAGATCTCAGGATAAGAAATTCCTAAACGGCAACCGCGATGCCCAAGCATTGGGTTTTGTTCTTGTAACTGGTGAGTGCGGCGTTTTACATAGTCAATTTCAACTCCTACAGCTTTTGCAACTTCAGCAATTTCATGATCTTTATGAGGCAAAAATTCGTGAAGTGGTGGATCAAGTAAACGAATTGTAACAGGTAGTCCTGCCATAATTTTGAAGATCTCAACAAAGTCATTTCTTTGCATTGGAAGTAATTTTGCTAAGGCTTTTTTTCTGCCTTTTAATTCTTCAGCCAAAATCATTTCACGAACCGCGATGATGCGGTCTTCGCTAAAGAACATATGTTCAGTTCTGCACAGGCCAATTCCTTCAGCGCCAAAGTCTCTAGCAGTTTGGCAATCAAGTGGAGTTTCTGCATTAGTGCGCACACGAAGCACTCTGAATTCATCAGCCCAAAGCATGATTTGTTCAAAATCTCCAGATAAATTTGGTTTTAAAGTTGGCACTAAACCAAGAATCACATCACCAGTTGAACCGTTGATAGTAATAACTTCGCCTTCTTTAACTTTAACATTCCCAGTAGTGAAAAACTTACCGCTATGGTCCACTTGCACTGATGAAGCACCAGAAACGCAAGGTGTTCCCATGCCACGCGCTACAACGGCTGCGTGAGAAGTCATACCGCCTCTAGCGGTCAAAATTCCTTGAGAAACATGCATGCCTTTAATGTCTTCAGGGCTGGTTTCTACACGAACCAAAATAACTTTATCGCCATTTTCGGCTCTTTTTTCTGCTTCTTGCGATGAGAAAACTACAATCCCAGAAGCAGCACCAGGAGAAGCTGGAAGACCTTTTGCAATAACTTGAACTTTAGCTTTTGGATCAAGAGTTGGATGAAGAAGTTGATCTAAACTTGCAGGATCAATGCGTCTAATCGCTTCTTTTTTATCGATCATTTTTTCGTTCACCATATCAACGGCAATTTTCACAGCAGCATGCGCCGTTCTTTTGCCATTGCGGGTTTGTAGCATCCATAATTTGTTATTTTGCACCGTAAATTCGATGTCTTGCATGTCGCGATAATGCGATTCTAGCTTGTTATAAATTTGCACCAATTCAGCAAAAACTGTCGGCATAGATTCTTCCATGGCCGGAAGTTTAGAACCAAGCTGTTCTTTACCTGAGATAGTGATTGATTGCGGAGTTCTAATACCTGCAACCACATCTTCGCCTTGAGCATTAATTAAATATTCACCGTAAAGTTCTTTTGTTCCAGTTGAAGGGTTGCGAGTGAAAGCCACACCAGTTGCTGAAGTGTCACCCATATTTCCAAACACCATTGACTGCACATTTACAGCCGTGCCCCACTCGGCAGGAATATTGTTAAGTGAACGGTAAGTGATTGCGCGATCATTCATCCAAGAAGCAAACACCGCCGCAACTGCGCCCCAAAGCTGTTCATGAACATCTTGTGGAAAATCGCGTCCAGATTCTTCTTTAACTTTTGCTTTAAAAAGTTGAGTAATTTCTTCAAGTTGATCTGCGGTTAAATCAGTGTCAGAGCTAGCTCCGAATTCATGTTTTTTCTCATCTAAAATTACTTCGAAGTTATAATGATCAACTTCCATCACCACATCAGAATACATTTGAATGAAACGGCGGTAAGAGTCGAAAGCAAAGCGTTTATTGCCGCTATTGGCAGAAAGCGCCAAAACCGTTTTATCATTCAAACCCAAATTCAAAACTGTGTCCATCATTCCAGGCATTGAAGCTCTAGCGCCGGAACGAACAGAGAATAAAAGAGGATTTTTTTCATCACCAAAATTCGCACCAATTTTTTGCTCAATTTCAGCAATGGCTTTAGCAACTTCAGCTCTAAGAGATGCAGGAAATTCTTTGTTATTTTTGTAATAAAAATCACAAAATTCAGTTGAAATAGTGAATCCTGGAGGAACTGGCAAACCCATTTTTGACATTTCTGCCAAATTTGCACCTTTGCCACCAAGAAGATTTTTCATGGAAGCATCACCTTCAGATTTACCATCACCAAATGAGTAAACGAATTTTTTTTCTGCAGTCATTATTCTAAGAATTATGTGTTAAGCCCTCTTTGAAAAAGAGGGTGGCATCGCCTTTAGGCGATGACGGGTGATTTACAGGAAGATCACTCTTGTTTCAAGAAATCCTCCGCACGCTTTCGCGCGCACCTCCTTTTTCAAAGGAGGCAAAACTCTCTCTTTTCAACCTCAACACCATTTATAACCAGAGAAATCGCATGCTCACCGCAATTATATTTTCTGGTTGTCATGATTTTAAAGGAATGTTTTTTGCTGAACTCAAACAAACCTTGAGGAAAATTTTTGGTTGTAATTTGGAAAATTTTTTTCGATTGCTTGCCATTTTTTAGAAGAAAATAAATGGCATATTCCAATCTAATATCTTGTGCTGAAGCTTTATTTTGTAAGACAAAATCAAACTCAATATTTTGGCCGATCTTAATTTTTCTTTTTTTTAAATCAAAGATTTTAATCGAAAAATTTTGGTTAATTTTAGGGTCAGTTTTAATGCCTATTATTTCGAGCGCAGCCTTATCGCCAATCTTCAAAAGAGTTCTCAACCCATGTTCAATCAATCTTTCTGGAACTTTGCCTGACCAAGATTTCATCAAATCTAAAACCAGCTGCGGATGATCTTTAGAAATATCGTTCAAATTATTTGCGATGCTTTTTCTGACATATTCCGATTCGTCATTTTTAATCTCTTCTAAAATCGGTAAAATTGCTGCGGGATTTTTGCGAAATTCCATAAGAACTTCTCCCCAAGGAAGCTTAGGCCTTAGGCCTTCTGAAGCAAGTCTGCGAATGTGATGGTTTTTATCTTTGGCCCATTTTGTGAAAAATTTTAAAGCAGCTTTTTGGTCATGCTTGATGAATTGACGAACTGCGAATTCTGAAGTGCCGAACTCAGTGAAGAATTCTAGGGCTTGCATGGATAGGGCAAAGATTTCAACTTCTTTGTCATTTCTATTCTCTAGCTTGTCATTCCCGCGAAAGCGGGAATCCAGTTGTTTAGACTGTTCTGGATTCCCGCTTTCGCGGGAATGACAAAGAGAAGATTGGGAATGACAGGAGTTTTTTGTTACAATCTCAGCGATACCAAAAACTTCCACAAAATCAGGAAACACAATCAAAGCCAAACCAGAATTTTTATCTTTAGAAACTTCTACAATCGCTTTTCTTAGAACTAAAATCTTCTCTTCATAATTCTCCGCCGATAGCGATTCATCCAGCGCTAAAGTCACAGCACGCATTCTTTGTTTCAGAGCCAAATCAGCCCAATTTTTCTTCTTCTCAATTTCTAGAAATTTTTTTACAGCGAAGTTTTTGTCAATTTTAACAATTGCGTCAGCAAGGTTTTTTAGAAATTTCTGATTATAAACTTCTTTTAAAAGCACTTAAATTTCCACCTTCGAAAGATCAGCAACTTGATCAAAAAGTGAACGCACTTTTGACAAAATTTGCAGACGATTTTCTCTAATTCCTTTGTCCTTATCATTCACAATAATATGGTCGAAGAAGTGTGCTAGCGGGCCTTCCAAAATATGAAGAAGTTTGAAAGCCGCTTCAAATTCACCTTTAGTAATCAGCTTTTTAAATTCTGATCTAATTTGTTTAATTCTGCGATAAAGCACAATTTCATATTTGGTTTTAAGCGACAACAAAGCCGGTTTTCCTACATATCTTTTGCCATCTTTTTTCTCTTCAATTGCCAAAATATTTGCCGATCTTTTGTAAAGTTCGATGATGTGACGATTTTTTTCATCTTTGATAAATGAATCTAAAAATTTGATTTTTTTAGCTAAATATAAAATGTCGCAATGCTTGTGAATTTCTAAGTTCGACAGATATTCATCAATAACCACATTAATAATATCAGGCTTCACCATTTCAGATTCTTTCAAATAAGCTTTCAGTCTTTCTACGAAAAACTTAATCACTTCTTCTACTAAATCTTTTTTCGCATCATAAAATTTTGCTTCTTTTTCACCTAAAAGGCTTTTTAAAGTTTTAACTGGATAAGCATTTAGAGATTTTTCAACCAAGATTCTGATTGGAAAAGCGATGTTATATTGAAAACCAATTCTAACAATTCCAAGAACCGCGCGTCTTAGAGCGAAAGGATCTTTCGAGCTGGTTGGTTTTTCGTCAGCTAAGAAAAATCCAACAATAGAATCGATTTTATCTGCAATTGAAAGCACAATTCCAAGTGAAGTTTGCGGTAATTCTGACGAAGGCCCCAAAGGCAAATAATGTTCGTAAATTGCGGCAGAAACTTTTGTATTTTCACCTTGTTTTGTAGAATAAAAACTACCGATTTTTCCTTGTAATTCTGGAAGTTCGCCAACTGTTTTGGTTAACAAATCATTCTTACATAAATCAACAGCGCGCTCTACCAAAGATAGATCTGAACGCGGCACAAAAATTGATAAGAATTTTGCCAAAACTTTTAAGCGCAAAGTTTTGTCATAAACTGAACCTAATTTTTGATGAAAGACAACATGCTTAAGTTCTTCAAGTCTTGCGGCTAGAGGAATTTTTAAATCTTCTTCGATAAAAAATTGTGCATCATTTAAGCGCGCTCTAACTAATTTCTCATTGTCTGAAATTATTTTATCTTGATTAGAAGCCGTAACAATTGCGTTAGAAATGAAGATGAAATGTGAAGCCAAAGAACCGTCTTTATTTCTTAGGCAAAAATATTTTTGGTTTAATTTTAAAGTTAAAATCAAAACTTCTTCAGGCAGAGTCATGAAATTTTTATCAATCTGGGCCACCAATGCTGTTGGCAATTCGCAAAGGCCTGTCACTTCATCAAAAAGAGGTGATCTTTCATCATCAATTGTTTCCAAATCATATTTCGCTTTGATTTCGGCAACTTGAGAAAGAATTTTTTCCTTTCTTTCTTCTTGATCTAAAATGATGAAATTTTCTTGAAGAATTTTTCTGTAATTTTCTGTCGCAGAAACTCTGTAATTTTCTGTCGCAGAAACTGTTATAGACATGCCAGAATTGCTTCCAGCGTAATGTCCAAAAGTTAGGTTATTTGATTTTAAACCAGCAAATTCCACTTCAATAATTTCTGAACCAAATAGACAAAGAATGTTTCTAATTGGTCTAATCCATTTTGGCTGATCATTGCTATTTGCAATATCCCAGCGCATTAATTTTGGCCAAGAATTGGTCATCTTTTGCAAAATTTGCGGCAAAGAATTTTTGATAATTTCGGCAGTTTTAATTTCTGAAGCTTGGCTGACGAATAGATAGCAAGGGAAGCCGTTATTTTCGATTTGTTGCAATTCAGATTCATTTTTCAGCCCCACAGATCTTAAAAATCCTTCCACAGCTTTTTTATCGGCAGAAGTTTTTGGGCCAATTTTTCTAATTGCAGGGCTGGTTTGAACAGCTTTAAGATTTTCAATCTCTAACACCAAACGGCGCGGAGTTACGAAAGATTTAATTTGTGAGTTTTCTACTATTAAATTATTTTTAGTAAGAGTCTCAAAAGCAATTTTTGCCAAATTTTCCGCAGCCATTTTTTGCATCTTGGCGGGAATTTCTTCGCTTAAAATTTCTAGTAGAAAATTTTTCATTTTTTTTAGTTTATAACTTTGATTTTAACTTCTAATTCCTTGGATTGCTTCGCACCACAAAAACGCCGGCCCACGCGGAGTCTAAAACAGCGGAAGGTTCCTGCCCCGTTAAGTCTATTAGAACTCCGAGTATAACGACCGTTGGTTTCGACTCCGCTCAACCAAAAGTCTGATATCAATCCGATATAGTCAGATATTTATTTAAAACCCCACAATCTCCTCAACTCTCAAAAACTTAGCTGACTTAACTAAGCCAGCGTCAAGCAATTCCATCATATTAATCACATCTTGCTCTTTGGTTTTCTCAGTCAAAAAGCCACATAAAATTTCTTCTTCCTTATCAATAAAAACTGACTTCTCAATTTTAATTTTATCACCAAAAACCATTTCTGCTAAATGAGTTTTTTGAGCTAAGTTTTTATCAACCACCAGCTTCAAAAAATATCTGCCAACTCGGTTAGAAATTTTAGAAATAGCAGCCGCTTTTAAGTCATCAGTTTTTACGCCAAAAACAGATGAAGTGCGATTATTGGCAATATCAATCAAATCGGCTACAATTGCCGAAGCAGTTGGCAAGCTGCCTGCGCCGCGTCCAACTGCGAAATTCCAGCCGGCATTTGAATTGTTAGTTAAAATTGCGTTAAAAGAATCATCAACTTGAGAAATTTTCTCTGCCTTAGAAATCAAAGCTGGATAAACCGCTTGTTGAGAGCTTTCCTGCAATTTTTTATAAACTGCTAAAATTTTAATTTTATAACCAAGCTCATCAGCCAAATTAATATCTTCAATACTAACTTCATCAACACCTTCAATTGAAAGCTCGTCAAATGCAGGTTTTGCGCCCGCTGCAATTGCGGCAAGAAGTGCTAATTTATGAGCAGTGTCTATGCCCTTAATGTCAAAAGTTGGATCAGATTCAGCATATCCCAAATCTTGCGCTTGCTTTAAAGCAGCGGCAAAATCAAGGTTCTCTCTTTGCATTTTAGTTAAGATAAAATTGCAAGTGCCGTTTAAAATTGCGTAAAATTCAGTAATTTCATTTGCGGCAAAACCTTCTTTAAAAGCTTTAATTACTGGAATTGAAGCAGCAGTTGAAGCTTCAAAAGCAATTTGCACATTTGAGCTTTCCGCCAATTTCGCCAGTTCAAATCCATGAACCGCAAGCAAAGCTTTATTGGCAGTTACATAATGTTTGCCATTTCTTAAAGCCGATTCGCAAAGTTCTTTAGCCAAAGTATCGCCGCCAATAACTTCAACAATTACATCAATTTCTGGGTCGGAAGCTAAATCCAACGAATTTTCATAAAATTTTACATCTGAATCGATGAAATCTTTTTTGCTGCGTGCAGACACGGCTGTGATTTCAAGGCAAGCGCCCGCTCTTTTAGAAATTAAATCTGCATCTTTTTTAAGAATGTCATAAACGCCTTTGCCCACAATACCAAGTCCGGCAAGACCAATTTTAATTTTTTTCATTTTGAATTTTTGAATTTTTGAGTTGCTTCGAGATTACATATTTAGCAGTTTTTGGCCAATTCCCAGGCGCAAATTACAACTGCATCGTCAGGTAATTTTGTAATCCGATTTTTTTGATCAACTCAATTTGTGTTTCTAAAAATCCAAAATGATTTTCTTCGCTGATAAGAATTTTTTCTAATATGTCTTTGGTTCCAATGTCTTCATTTTCAACTGCTGCTTTAATAGCATTTCTTAAATCGGCAATAGCATCAATTTCTAACTGATGATCATTTTTCAACATTGATTCTACAGTTTCGCCGATATTTAGATTTTTATAATCAGTCATTTTTGGCGCGCCTTTTAAAAATAAAATACGAGCAATAATAAGGTCGGCATGTCTCATCTCATCAATAGATTCAGCTTTGGTGATTGCAGCAAGTTTGTTGAAGCCTTGATCTTCAAGAATTTTCGCATGCAAAAAATATTGATTAATCGCCACTAATTCATTGCGCAGAATAATGTTAAGGTGGCTGATAACTGCTTGGCTGCTCTTACTTTTCATATATTTGGGAAAGTTTTTTAGGAAAGAAATATGGCTAAGAGTTTTAATTTTTAATTGACCTAAATTCAAGTTGTTTGTTATCTTGCGAGACTATCAAATAAAATTTTAATCCCTCAAATTAAGGGGCAGCAACTAGCCCTACCCTATCAGTAATTAAATTTATAAAATGAAAAAATATCCCCAACCTAATCAGAACCTTGATTTTGCTGCGCTTGAAGAAAGTATTTTAAAATTTTGGCAAGATGAAAAAGTTTTCGAAAAATCAGTAGAAATTAGAAATTTTTCTGAAGGGCTTGAT
>Ga0114975_10003269_pt1 | contig 10835 bp, 10 predicted proteins | sample S_130626_EF_Meta_FD_87031 | JGI IMG/M metagenome (GOLD analysis project Ga0114975, IMG submission 87031) | Freshwater microbial communities from Lake Simoncouche, Canada to study carbon cycling - S_130626_EF_MetaG | ecosystem: Environmental > Aquatic > Freshwater > Lake | place: Lake...
CCCCACCAAAAGCATAGCAGAACTACTAGATGGCAAACAACAAGAAGAAAAAAATAAAATTGACGACGAAGAAGAAACAGAAGATTAATTTATACGGAGTCCCAGAAGAAGAATTTTTAACTGTCTTAGATAATATCAGTCGTAGATTAGCTAATAAATTTAAATTTGGATATCATGATTTTGATGATATGAAACAGCAAGCAGCAATTTTTGCTTTGGAAGGATTAGAAAAATACGACCACCAAAGACCCTTAGAAAATTTTCTGTGGACCCATGTAAGAAATCGTTTGTTTAATTACAAAAGGAATAACTACCAAAGACCAGACAAGCCATGCTTAACCTGTCCGTTTTTTGACAAGAGTTACAAATGTTCATCTAATCAATGTTCAAAATTTACCAACAAAGATGAGTGCGCATTATATGCAGCTTGGGCAAGTCGTAATGATTCTAAGAAAAACATAATGCAGCCTTCTTATATTAATGATCATGAGAATCTTAATAATAGTTTAGTAAAAGATGAACTTTTTAATAGTGTCCAAAATAATGAGATTGTGAAATTTTTAGATCAAAGCATTCAGTCAGAGTATCGTGAAACATATCTAAAATTAAAACACGGAATTAAAATACCCAAACAGCAACTTAATAAACTTAAGAAACACATTTCAGAACTATTAAAGGAAAATAAATGGAATCTAGAAAATCACCAAGAAAACGAGGACAATTAAGTCTTGATGAGGAAAAATTTATAAGAGACAACTTTGGGAAACTATCAATCCCAGAGATTGCAGACTCTTTGAATAGAAATTCTCCTCCAATACAAAGATATATAGATGAAAATCGACTAGCTGTTTCTGATGAGGACAAAAATGATAATGAAACACTAAGAAGAAAACTCCACTCTAAAACCTTCTGGAAAGAGATTATTAGGCAATTTGACGAAGATACTGGAGAACTATTATATTTTGAAGATACCTGGATAGGTTTAATAAAACAGTTCAGAGAAGACGTTTTACCAGCAGAAGAACTTCAGATCAAACAGTTTATCACCATAGACATTTTGATTAATCGAAGCATGAAGGAGAGAAAACGACATATAGCAGAAACAGAAAAATTACAAAGACAAGTAGATAAAGAGTATGAAAAAACAGAAATAGATAGAGACATTCCAAAGCTTGCTAACTTAGAAACACAACTTAGCTTTGCTCGCAATAGCATTGCGAATTATACTAATGAATATACCAAACTATTAAACGAGCAACAAAAGATTAGCAAGGATTTAAAAGCAACCAGAGAGCAAAGAATTAAAAGAATCGAGGACGGAAAAAGTAGTTGGGTAGGATTGATACGCATGTTGGAAGATGAAGAAATTCGAGAAAAAGAAGGACGAGAGATGGAGATTCTATCTATGGCCTCAGATAAATATAGAGCAAAACTTGAATCATATCATTCTTATGAAGACAAACTTTTGGACAAGCCATTTTTAACACCAGATAGCGTAGAGGATACATAATGACAAAGACGGCACTAATCACCGGAATAACAGGACAGGACGGATCTTATCTAGCAGATTTCCTTGTAGAAAAAAATTACAAAGTTGTTGGACTACATCGAAGAAGCAGCGTTAATAACTTTGAAAGAATAAAACATTTACTTGATAATCCTAAATTCTGTCTAGAAGAATTTGATATCACAGACCCAAGCGGATGCATTAGAATATGTGAAAAATATCAACCAGAAGAGCTTTACAACTTAGCTGCTCAAAGTCATGTTGGAACTAGTTTCAAGCAACCCTCTACAACCCTAGAGATTAATACTATAGGAGTAGTGAATTTATTAGAAGCAATAAGAATCATATCTCCATCTACAAGATTTTATCAAGCTAGTACCAGTGAAATGTTTGGGGTAAACTCAACTAATACATGGTCAGAAGCCAATCAAAGAACGGAGCAGTACCAGAACGAAGAAACTCCTTTTGCTCCTCAAAGTCCTTATGGGGTAGCCAAGTTAGCGAGCCACAGAATGGTTCATATCTATCGAGAATCCTATGGACTATTTGCTTGCTGTGGTATTCTATTTAATCATGAAAGTCCACGAAGGGGTGAAAATTTTGTAACCCGTAAAATCACTAAATACTTGGGAGAATTAACTAATGGATTTTTAAGTCAAGATAAATATATTACTTTAAAATTAGGAAACATTAACGCCTATCGAGATTGGGGACACGCAAAAGATTTTGTCAGAGCTATGCACCTAATGTTGCAACAAGATAGGGCTCAAGACTATGTTATAGCCACAGGAGAAACAAATAGCGTAAAAGACTTCCTATATCATAGTTTTAAATTATTCAACTTAAATTATGAAGACCATGTTGAAATAGATCCTTCTTTATATCGACCCTCAGAAGTTGAGTATCTTAAGGGAGATTCTTCTAAAGCTCAAAGCTCTTTAGGATGGAGTCCAGAAATAACCTTTAGGGATTTGGTCATAGACATGGTGTATTCAGATTTTGAACTGGCTAATCAGAAGGCCAGAAATCTTAATAGTTTTTCCGGACCACCCCCAGGAATAGTTCATGTTTAGAAATTTTGGAGATCCCCAATATAAAAAGTGGCGTAAAGCAGTTTACGAAAGAGACAATTATAAGTGTCAATGGCCAAATTGCACTATGAAAAAAAGAATTAATGCTCATCATATTAAAACTTGGGCCGGATTTCCAGGACTAAGATTTGACGTTAATAATGGAATAACGTTGTGTAAATATCATCATGATCTTATTAAAGGTATGGAAGAAGACTATAGTCTAAGTTTTTTAAAAATAGTATTATCTAAAAATCAAAGGAAACAATAATGATATCACTACAATCCCCTGTTATTTTATTCCCTCCTGCATTCACAAATGAAAATAATCAAATAGTTAATCCAAATCCAATAGTTCTTAATTATCTGGATGTTTCTTATGTCGATACTCCCATGAAGAAAGAGGTGTCAGCATATATTAATGGTTTGCCAGGATCCTTCTCTCTGTTTTCTGGTTCAGAATATGATATTATTGGAGATTGGACTCAAGAACAGGCCGAAACCAAACTAAGATCCCATATTGGACAAACGCCAGAAGAAATACAAAAAACTTTGCAAAGCATATTTCCTCAAACACTAGAACAAAACCCAAATGGGCCAGGATCTATTTTAACAGGCATGATTAGCTCTCTTGGAATTAAAAGCTCATCTGATTGTTCTTGTCGTCGTCATGCTATTGAAATGAATCAACATGGACCAGACTGGTGCCAAGAAAATATAACAACCGTTTTAAGCTGGCTGAAAGAAGAAAGCCATAAGAGAAACCTTCCATATATTGAGATGGTAGCCAAAGCCATGGTCCAAAGAGCGATTAATAAATCTCGTAGGCTTTTAGAGAAAGAGAAACAGAATGAGCAAACACGATGATTTTACTATCATTATAGATACCAGAGAACAACAACCATGGTCTTTTGAGCACTATACAACGGCCACCAGAAAATTAGATACTGGAGACTATAGTATTGAGGGTCTAGAGGATATTGTTTGCATAGAGAGAAAGAAAAGCGTAGGAGAGGTAGCAAATAATATTACAGAATCAAGGTTTATAGACGTTATTGATAGGATGAGCAAATATAAGTATGCCTTCTTGCTCCTTGAATTCGATCTTGCACAAGTTTTGAGCTATCCCATAGGGTCTAATCTTCCCCGAAGACTTTGGGATAAAGTTAAAATATCTCCAGCATTTATAGTTAAACATATTCTAGAACTTCAACTTAATCATAATATAAAAGTGCTATTTTGTGGTTCTTCATCTGATGCAGAAAAAATGGCAGAATATATCTTAAAAAAGGTTCATTATATTGAGCGAGTCAAATAAAAAAATTTTCGATGATGCTTGGCTCGGTCTGGGCGATTTATCTGAGCTTTCAATACTAAAAAATCCTATGATTAATAGGAGCAAATTAGATATAGAAAATCCAGATTTACACTTAATGAAAATATTAAGAAATCCCAAATATATAGGGGCCACCTGTAAACTGTTATTTAATATTGAATTACATCCTATACAAATGGCTATATTGCAAGAATTCTGGATACGATCATTTCCAATGTATATTGCTAGTCGTGGTTGGGGTAAGTCATTTTTACTAGCTTTATATTGCATATTAAGGTGTGCTTTTTTCCCAGAAACTAAGATTGTTGTTGTTGGTGCTGCATTTAGACAGAGTAAGATCATTTTTGAATATATGGAAACCATCTGGAGAAATAGTCCAATTCTCAGAAGTATTTTTAGTGGTAATGATGATGGGCCAAGACGAGACGTTGACAGATGCACCATGAGACTAGGAGATAGTTGGACTATTGCTATTCCATTAGGTGATGGTAGTAAGATTAGAGGTTTACGAGCACATATTATTATTGCAGACGAATTTGCGTCTATAAGTCCAGATATTTATGAAACAGTAGTCTCAGGGTTTGCTGCGGTATCTGCGACCCCTATTCAAAACGTTAAAGAACAAGCAAAAAGAACAGCAATGACAGAGGCTGGATTATGGAATGAAGAACTAGAAACTCTTAATACAAAAATGGGTAACCAGGCTATTATATCTGGAACAGCAGACTATGCCTTTAAACATTTTGCAGCATACTGGAGAAGATATAAAGGTATTATTGAAAGCAAGGGAGACACTAGAAAATTAGAAGAATTATTTAAAGGGGAAATTCCATCTAACTTTAATTGGAAAGATTATAGTATTATTAGAATACCCTATGAGCTTATTCCAAAAGGTTTCATGGATGACAAACAGGTATCAAGAGCTAAAGCAACTATTCACACCGGTATTTATAATATGGAATATGCTGCTTGTTTTGTTACTGACAGTGAAGGATTTTTTAAACGATCACTGATAGAAAACTGTGTCACATCAGACACTAGACCAATAATAATTGGTGGAAGAACTATGCTCTTTGAGGCTGTTACCACAGGTAGTGCTAATTGCCAATATGTTTATGGTATTGACCCAGCATCAGAACAAGATAATTTTAGTATTATTATACTAGAGTTACATCCAGACCACACTAGAATTGTTTATTGTTGGACCACAAATAGAACTAATTTTAAAGAGAGACAAAAAACAGGATTAATTCAAGAGCATGATTTTTACGGATTCTGTTGTAGGAAAATAAGAAATCTTATGAAAGTTTTTCCTTGTGCTAGAATTGTTCTAGATGCTCAAGGAGGCGGTGTTTCTATAGAAGAAGCTTTGCACGATCCTTCAAAATTAGAAGAAGGAGAACATCTAATTTGGCCAGTTATAGATCAAGCAAAGAGTAGAGATACAGACGATCAACAAGGATTACATTTAATAGAATTAATTCAGTTTGCCAAAGCTGACTGGACAGCACAGGCTAATCATGGATTAAGAAAAGACTTAGAGGATAAGGTTCTATTATTCCCAAGATTTGATGCAATCTCCTTGGGTTTAGCTTTAGACAAAGAAGGAAAAGATATCTTAGACTCAAATTTAAGTCCAATATATGATAGTATTAGTGAATGCATTTTAGAAATAGAAGAACTTAAGAATGAATTAACAACCATTATAATGACACAAACTAGCACAGGTCCTAATGCTAGAGATAGATGGGATACTCCAGAAATAAAGTTACCAAATGGTAAAAAGGGGAGATTACGCAAAGATAGATATAGTTCGTTAGTTATGGCAAATATGGCAGCTAGACAACAACAACGAGCACTACAACCAGTACAGTATGATCTTATAGGAGGTAATTTAAAAGATGTCGTTGAGAATAAGGGTAATCTATATAAAGGACCAGAATGGTTTACATCAGCAGTAAATGAAGATATATACACAGGAATTTATAGACAATAGTGTATTAATTTTTATAATACCAATGCATTCACATTATGTTTCCATTACCTTTATTTTAAAATAATTATGGCCAAAAAACAACCCAAAAATTCTAGCATACAAAATGCAGCCCCTCATGTTCCAGAACAAGCTTACGTTACTTGGGGAGATGACCTAGCAAGTAAACAGCAGGCTCTAAATACTTCATCAGAATCTCTAGATGAGTTTACATTAGTTCAAAGAGCACAAGCTGGTAGATTTTACCGAGTGGATTATTCTAATTTAGATGGTCAAACTAGCGGTAGGCCAGGATTAACAAGATCAGACTATGACTTCTTTCGCCCAGACGAAGCGGTACCAAAACGTATCAAAGAGATTATTCGTAGGGCTGATGAGATTTATCAGAAGGTCGGTTTAGTTAAAAATGTTATTGACTTGATGGGTGACTTTGCATCTCAAGGAATTAGACTAACTCATAGGAATAAAAGAATAGAAAGATTTTATAGAAGATGGTTTAAAAAAATAGCAGGCAAAGAAAGAAGTGAAAGATTACTTAATAATGTATATAGAACTGGCAATGTTGTTATACATAGACAAACAGGAAAAATTAGTCTAAAAGTTTCCGAGCAGCTATATAAAGCTAATGCTTCTGCAGATCTTCAAATTAACGAACTTAATAATGTCCAAACAGAAAAAAGAGAGATTCCTTGGAGATATACTTTTATTGATCCTACTTTTGTCGAGGTTTCAGCAGGAGCCTTATCTTCATTCGTGACAAATAAAAGATATGAATTAATTTTACCAGCAATTTTAAGAAAAACTATTAATTCTCCTCAGAACGATATGGAGAAAGCTATCATAAATGAACTACCACCACAAATTATTGAAGCAGCTAAAACTAAAAAAGCATATCCGTTAGATCCAGATAAAACCCTAGTATTTCACTATAAAAAAGACGATTGGCAGAGCTGGGCTTATCCAATGGTTTACTCCATTATGGATGATATTACAGTTATAGAAAAACTAAAGTTAGCAGACATGGCAGCTCTTGATGGTGCTATTTCTAATATTCGTATTTTCAAGCTTGGAAGCTTAGAACATAAGATTGCTCCTACTAAAGCAGCCACAGCAAAACTAGCTAGTATTTTAGGAAATAATGTTGGTGGTGGTACAATGGATCTGGTTTGGGGTCCAGATATTGAACTAGTAGAATCTAAGACTTCTGTTCATCAGTTCCTTGGAGAGGGTAAGTATATTCCACACTTAAATTCAGTTTATGCTGGTTTAGGAATTCCTCCAACACTCACAGGAACATTTGGTGCAGCTGGCACTACTAATAATTTTATCTCCCTAAAAACATTAACACAGAGACTTCAATATGGTAGAGAGCTATTAATTTCATTTTGGGAACATGAAATGGAATTAGTACAGAAAGCTATGGGCTTTAAATATTCAGCTAAAATAGAATTTGATAGAATGGATCTTAGTAATGAAGATTCTGAAAAAGCTCTATTGATTCAGCTAGCAGATAGAAATCTTATTAGTGACGAATTACTACAAGTTAAGTTTGGTCTTGATCCAGAAATGGAAAAGACTAGACTCAATAGAGAAACAAGAGAAAGAGCGTCTGAAAGAATGGTTCCAAAGGCTGGACCATGGAACGATCCGCAAGTTGAAAACGCTCTTAGAAAAATAGCTTTACAGACAGGAATAGTAGCACCTAGCCAAGTTGGTCTTGAGCTAGAGAAAAAGAAAAGTGGTGAAAAAACAGCTATTGAACAAAAAACATCTCAGCCAGGTTTTCCAACGAAGTTGGCAAATGATTCTCCGGAATCATTGCCAGGAATACCAGGACAAGGTAGACCAAAATTAAGTAAAGATTCCACATCGAGGAAAAGCAGAAAGTTTTCCCCTCAGACCGGAGCAAATCTAATGCTTTGGGCCAATGAAGCACAAGAAAAAATAAATGAGATTATCAATCCAATCCTGTTGGACTTTTATAACAAAAAAAACTTAAGAAGCTTATCCAAGACAGAATCAAAAGAGATGGATACCGTTAAGACAAAAGTATTATTTAGTCTCCAACCACACTGCATAATAGATAGTTCCACAATAGATAAAGTATTCGCAAATATACAATCCAATGACCATATGACCGTGCTAATCTCGTATAATAACTGGCTAAAACCCATAAAAACCCAAATGAATAGGGATCTAACTGTTGAAGAAATTAAACAACTTAAATCTTCTTTCTACTCTATGGTGTATAACTCATTAATTGATAACTAAAAATAAGAGGTTTAATATGCAAATTTTTAAGCAAGAAATACTGGATGGACTAGAGTCAAAACTCCAATCATCCGCATCAGTTTCTTATGCTTGCGTTGTAGAGCCTTCAAACAAAACCAATCATAATATTAAACATGTTAAAAGTCTTGCTTCATTAGAGGATAGTGATTTATATTATGTGCAATCTATTTTAGTAACATCTAATTGGAATAAAAATGACGATATTTTTGATAAGAGTGAAGTTTGGGCAGCTAAAAATACTCCAGAAGATAAACCAACAAATCTTAATCATGACGAAAGAACCATTGTTGGTCATATAACTTCTAACTGGCCAATAACAGATGACGGAGTATTAATTGACGAAAATACACCAGTAGAAAATCTTCCAGAAAAATTCCATATTTTAACCGGCTCAGTTATTTATAAGGGATTTTCCTCAGAAGACCTAATGGAAAGAACCAATAATTTAATTGCCGAAATAGAGTCCGGAGAAAAGTATGTTAGTATGGAATGTTTTTTTAATGGCTTTGATTATGGATTACTTAATAACGCTACTGCAGAATTTAAAGTTTTAAGCAGAAATGAAGAAACAGCATTTCTTACTAAGTACTTAAGATCATATGGGGGATTAGGTGAACACGATAACTATAAAATTGGAAGAGTTTTAAGAAATATAACCTTTTCAGGCAAGGGATTTGTTGACAAACCAGCAAATCCAGATAGTATAATATTTACAAAAGATAGTATAATTAAAACATCTGTTAGTAAGTTAATAGAAAATTTTACAGATTTATCAAATATAGGTGTATCAAATATTCAGTCAACCTTAAATGTGGAGAAAAACATTATGAGTTTAAATGAAACACAAGCAGAAGTAGTTGCAGAGGTCACAGAGAATGCTGAGATTATCAGCACAGAACAAACAGTAACTACTGAAACAATTGCTACAGAGGTCAGGATCGAGTTATTAACTCACAAGATTGCTGAACTCGAAACACAGGTTGCTGCTCAAATCGAAATTATTGAAGCTGCTAAGAAGATGGAAGAAGAAAAAAAGAATAAAGTAGAAGATGAAGAAGAAACAGAAGCAGCCAAAAAGAAGATGAAAGAAGAAATGGACGCTAAACACGACGAAGAAATGAAAAAAGTTAAGAGCGAACTTGATGCTGCTCTAGAAGCCATTGCTGGATATAAGATGAAAGAAGAAGAAATGGCTAAGAAAGAGAAGAAGATGAAGAGAAAAGCTTCTTTACTCGATTGTGGTTTTGATACTGAATCAGCGGAAGCTACAGTTGAAAAATTTGATAATCTTAATGACGATGCTTTTGAAGCCATGACTAGTTTATTTGCTGGCAAAATGCCACCATGGTTGGAAAAGATTAAAAAGGGAGATGACGAAGAAGACAAAAAGACCAAGGAAAAGAAAAAAGCATCAGAAAATTCTGCTGATACAGAGGCACTAGATACAGTTGAAGTTGAAGCAGAAGTAAATCTTGGCATTGGAGGAGAGGCTGAATCATCAGTTGATACCACCAGAGCATCATTAGTAGAATTTGTTAGTAGCAGATTAGGCAAGAAATAACATATACTTTTAAAGGGAGAAACAGAAATGGCTCTAAAACCCGACCGTATTGAAGCTCACACAGATATTTCATTTTTCATGAACTCAGTTGCAGAAAGAGGCGGAGTCGCTTCTGTTGTAACCGGTGGCGCTGGAGTTGCTATGGATGATGCCAACGCTGTTGTTGGCTATGCCTCAGTAGCATCAGGTGCTGTTCCACTTGGAATTCTATTAAACGATGTTGTTAACATTGATTTAACTAGACAGCACATCAATTGGTACAAAGACGAGGTTCAGCTTGGTGGTAAAGTTACCCTACTCCGTCAGGGTCAGGTTACTACCAATATGATTGTAAGTGGTAACACCCCAGCAGCAGGTAGTGGTTGCTATGTAGGCGCTAATGGCTTACTTGGTACATCTAGTACAAATGCTGTCAAGGTTGGTACATTCCTTGGTAGTAAAGACGCCGACGGTTACGTTAAAGTAGATGTCAACATTACTTGAAAAAACAAAGGGAGAGCAAAAAACATGTCAGCTAACACAACTAAATTTCAACCAACACCAGAAGTAACAGACCTCTTAGTCCGTTCTGGTTCTGCCAACAGAGAGGTAGCCCTAGCAGCCAATAGAGAGTTTGCTAAGGCTCTTGAGTTACCACTTCGTCAAGGTCTACTAAGTGGAAATATTCTAGATAACATTTTTGAACCAATTCAATTGGCCCAAAGTGCTACTCCAGAATTCCCACTCGATTTTATTGCCCCAGGCACAGAAAAGGACTTCGTAGCCTATACTGTACCAAATCACGGATATATTCCAGAGCGTCACGTTGAGAGCGATTACGTCATGGTTCCAACCTATGACATTGGCGCTTCAATTGACTATCTCTTGAAGTATGCTCGTGATGCTCGTTGGGATGTTGTTGGTCGTGCCATGGAAGTTCTAGAAGCTTCTTTCGTTAAGAAGATGAACGACGATGGCTGGCACACACTATTAGCTGCTGCTGTTGATCGCAACATTGTTGTGTATGATAGTGACGCTAATGCTAACCAGTTCACAAAGCGTCTTGTTAGTCTCATGAAGACAGTTATGCGTAGAAA
>Ga0114975_10003271_pt1 | contig 10832 bp, 10 predicted proteins | sample S_130626_EF_Meta_FD_87031 | JGI IMG/M metagenome (GOLD analysis project Ga0114975, IMG submission 87031) | Freshwater microbial communities from Lake Simoncouche, Canada to study carbon cycling - S_130626_EF_MetaG | ecosystem: Environmental > Aquatic > Freshwater > Lake | place: Lake...
AGTATCAGGCACATTAGGCCAAGTATTGGTTGAATTTGATGCAGACTTTTTCTCACTTGTACTCACAAAGCACTCCTAGTTGGCTTTTCACATCATCACTATTTTTGTAGGGCTATTTTGCTTGACTTTTTTAGATTTGTCTAGATACTGTATACATAATTATGAATACAAAACTGATTAATAGACCCTTATATGAAGATGTTGCTGAGCGATTACGCGAGCAGATCTTCTCTCATGAATTAGCGCCAGGAAGCTGGCTAGATGAGCAAAGCTTAGCTGCTGCCTTTGGAATTAGCAGGACGCCAATGCGTGAGGCTATCAAGGTGCTTGCGTCCGAAGGTCTGGTCACAAGCAAAATGAATAAAGGCTCTTATGTCACTGAAGTCGATAGAGGTGATTTAGAGCAAATCTTTACTGTTCTCTCCCTCCTAGAGGGTCAGGCAGCTAAAGAAACTGCGATAAAAGCTACTGAAGCTCAGCTAACCCAATTGGATGATTTGCACCACCGTCTCGAAAAAGCTGCTGCAGATCGGGATATCGGGCAATTTTTTGAATTTAATGTCAAATTTCATGAATTAATCCAGGAAATTGCAGGAAATAAGTGGATGAATGGCGTGATTAATGACCTACGTAAGGTACTCAAGCTGCAAAGGCGTGATTCTTTAAGTCGAGGTGGTCGACTTTTAAGTTCCCTGCTTGAACATCGAGAAATTCTTCAGGCTATTCTCAAAAGAGATGCCTTGGCGGCAGAGCTGGCAATGCGAAAACACCTTGCTAGAGGACTTGAGGCCACAAAATAAGAGATGCTCTACAAATGCTATAAAGAACAAAGGCTTAGGTAATTAGCCTAAGCCTTTTAGAGTGGCTCCAAGGAAGTCAACTGATTACTTCTTGATAACAAAATTCCCAGGCAATTTAGAGATATAAGCAGCCATGTCGTGAAGATCAGCATCGCTATAGGGCTTGGCTTGAGAAGACATTACAGCGTTGTTGCGACCAAACTGCGGATTAGAGCCGCCTACTTGGTAAGCGCGCAAAGCGTAATAGAGGTAATCAGCATGTTGGCCAGCTAGCTTTGGGTAAGCCGGCAGGATAGGTGCATTCAGGCCAGCGCCGTGGCAGGAGGCGCAGTTGCCTTTCTCTACCAGTGCCTGACCTTTTTCAGCGCTAGCTGCTTGAGCTAGACCAATGCTGGACAACAAAATGGCGGTAATTAGTGCGAATTTCATAAACGTGCCTCTAAATATCACTTCAATGGGTTATTTGGTGAGCTGGCAGTTTGCGCAGCATAGTATTCGCCGAGATCAGCCATGTCTTGATCAGACAAACTACCCGCAATCGAACGCATGGTTGGATGCTTTCTTTCACCTTTTTTGTATGCCGCTAAGGAGCTAGCAATGTAAGCAGCATTTTGACCGCCAATCATCGGAACCTTGTAAACCAAAGGATAGTCAGCGCGGTAGTCGGGGATAGCATGGCAACCAATGCAAAGCCAAACCTTACCTTGCCCAGCTTGGGCAGAACCTTTAACGTCTTGAGCTTGAACTGCGAATCCGGCAAAAGCCAAACCAGCGCAGAGGGTCAATTGGGAAAGAATGAGGTGTTTTTTCATAGAAATCATTATTTACGAGTTTGATTCGAATCAATTTGGTGAGAGTATAGCGGAGACGAGCCAAGATACCCCGTTTTCACCCCTTGAAAAGAGTAAAACACAGAAAATCACCGCCCTTTTACCTATACTTGAAGGCCATTTACAGACAAATTGATTGCCCTCACGATGACGAAGATCCAAGCCCGCTTTGATGGCTCGCAAAGCTATGTAGCTACTGATGACTTGAAATTGGCCGTCAATGCTGCGATACAACTTCAGCGCCCTCTACTCATTAAAGGAGAGCCAGGCACGGGCAAAACCATGCTGGCCGAGGAAGTGGCTGAGGCCTTGAATATGCCGCTGATGCAATGGCACATTAAATCGACTACCAAGGCGCAACAAGGCCTTTATGAATATGATGCCGTTAGCAGATTAAGAGACTCCCAGCTTGGGGATGAGAAAGTCAATGACATTCGCAATTACATTGTTAAAGGTGTCCTTTGGCAAGCATTTGAAGCGGATGAACCCGTAGTTTTGCTGATTGATGAGATTGATAAAGCCGATATTGAATTTCCAAACGACCTCTTACGAGAAATCGACCGTATGGAGTTCTACGTTTACGAAACTCGAGAGTTGATTAAAGCAAAGCATCGCCCTCTTGTCATCATCACTTCAAATAATGAAAAAGAATTACCAGACGCATTTTTGCGTCGCTGCTTCTTTCATTACATCTCCTTTCCAGATGCAGAAACAATGCAAAGCATTGTTGATGTCCATCATCCAGAAATCAAACAAGAGCTACTAGAAGCTGCGCTCCAATCTTTTTATCAAATCCGCTCTTTACCAGGCTTAAAAAAGAAGCCCTCCACTTCCGAACTCATTGATTGGTTAAAGCTATTGCTTGCAGAAGATATTCCTGCTGAGGCTCTGTATAGCGGTGATGAAAAAATTACAATTCCCCCACTGCATGGTGCGCTTCTCAAAAACGAGCAAGATATTCACCTCTTTGAGCGTTTAGTCATAATGAACCGCAACCACCGCTAATCTCACGGGCCGATTTTTTTCAATAGCCCAATCATGCTGATTCAATTCTTTCTCAATCTCAAAGAGGCCAAGGTGCCTGTTTCCGTTCGGGAATTTCTAACGCTGCTAGAGGCGCTAAAGGAAGGCGTGATTGCGCCTTCGATTGATGAGTTTTATCAACTAGCTAAGATGACCTTAGTTAAGGATGAGCAGCACTTTGATCGCTTCGATCAAGTTTTTGGCTCCTACTTTAATGGTGTAGAGCAGATCATCGCTTTAGCTCCTGATATTCCTATGGACTGGCTTGAGAAAAAATTACAACGTGTATTAACTGAAGAAGAAAAGGCGGCACTCAAAAAGCTAGGCGGGCCTGAAGCTTTACAAAAGCGTCTTCAGGAACTCTTGAAAGAGCAAAAAGAATGGCATGGTGGCGGCAATAAATGGATTGGTGCAGGTGGTTCATCACCCTTTGGGCACAGTGGTTTCCACCCAGAGGGCATTCGTATTGGTGGTGAGAGCGCGGGCAATCGCACGGCCATCAAGGTCTGGGAAGCCCGAGAATTTAAGGACTACGATAGCGATCTCAGCTTGGGAACACGCAATATCAAAATGGCTTTACGACGCTTACGTCGTTTTGCTAGAGAAGGCTCGAATCTAGAGTTAGACCTAGATAAGACCATTCACTCTACTGCTGCAAATGCAGGGATGCTCAACATCCAAATGCGTCCCGAACGTCACAATCAAGTCAAAGTCTTGTTGCTGATGGATGTGGGCGGTTCGATGGACGATCATATTGCGCGTATCTCTGAATTATTTACTGCCGTCAAAACAGAATTCAAACACTTAGAGTATTACTACTTTCATAACTGTGTATACGAACATCTTTGGCAAAGTAATCGGCGCAGGCGGGATCAAGTTACCGCAACCCAAGACATTATTAATAAGTATGGCCCCGACTACAAACTCATTTTCATTGGGGATGCCACTATGTCTCCATACGAGATTCTGAGTCCCAATGGATCGGTTGAGTACAACAATCGAGAAACTGGTGCAGCGTGGATTAATCGCCTCATCGACCACTTCCCTCACTTTGCTTGGCTCAATCCAGAGCCAGAATCAGTTTGGCAATATCGACAATCAATCGATATCATGAAAGGTCTCATGAAAGACCGCATGTATCCTGTGACATTAAATGGCCTCGAGAATGCCATGCGTCAACTATCAAAGTAATCCAGTAAGATTTACAGCAACTTTTTTATATATCTTTTTTCAACTGAAACTCTATGACAAATCACATTAGCGATCGCCTGAAGACTCTTGGCATTGACTTACCTCCACCTGGACCACCTGCTGCTGCCTATGTCATGGCTACAACAACTGGTAATGCCGTTTTTCTATCGGGTCATATTGCCAAAAAAGATGGCAAGCCCTGGGTTGGTAAGCTGGGTCTTGATATGAATACCGAAACCGGTAAAGCTGCAGCGAAATCAATTGCGATTGATCTCATTGCCACACTACAAAATCACCTTGGCTCGCTAGATAAGGTAAAGCGCATAGTCAAAGTGATGGGTTTAGTGAATTCAACCGCCGAATTTACAGAGCAACATTTAGTGATTAACGGATGCTCAGAACTACTCTTTGAAGTTTTTGGTGACGCAGGAAAACATGCTCGTAGCGCATTTGGTGTGGCGCAAATCCCTCTTGGTGCTTGTGTTGAAATCGAGCTGATTGCAGAGATTTAAAAACTGAATCGGCTTAATTTGTGTCTTTGGATGTCCTCCGGTGTATCGACATCCATGACAAATGCCTGATTACTGGTACGCATGACCCTTACCTTTTCAGGATGGGCGTCCATGTAGACTCGACAAACCATGCCTGGCTTGGCCAATACATGTGAGACTGCTTCACAAGAAAACAAAACAGGATTGCCGCGTCTTCCATCAACTATTGGGAGAATGATTTCCTCACCATCTTCTCGCTTAGCGTATTCGTCAAGCAATTCTTGTATTTCTTTTTGGCCGACTTCAGGCTGATCGGATAGTGAGACTAGCAAGACGTCAAAGTCAGCTCGAAGTGATTCCAAGCCTAAACGTACAGATGCAGACTGACCATCCCTTGGTGAGACATTTCTAATGATCTTCATTGAATGGGTCAAAGAGCTATTTATCTTTGCAATCTCAGACTCAATCAACTGAGCATGAAAGCCAGTGACCACAATGCATTCGACAGGGCTAAATTCTTGAATTGAACTTGAAAAAAACTCTAAGAGGGTCTTGCCGTCCCGATGAAGCAAGGCTTTCGGATACGTGCCTAGCCGACTGCCTTCACCCGCTGCAAGTAAGAGCACAGCTAGACGTAATTGTGAATTTTGAGCTGAAGGGCTAGAACTTGTCATTAGAGAGATAATAATTAGATTGTTGGTGAGAAATAATAAATACAAAAAAAATAAAGACAGGAAATGAACAGTACTGATTTAAGCGTATTAAAAGCGGCGGTCGATTGGCTCAAATCAGGCCATTCGGTAGCCATTGCCACAGTTGTTCAGACTTGGGGCTCTGCTCCAAGACCTGTCGGCTCCTGGCTAGCTATTAGAGGTGATGGTCAAGTCACCGGATCAGTTTCTGGTGGATGCGTCGAGGATGACCTGATACGCCGAGTTCAAACGGAAATCTTGACCCGAAATTTGCCAGAAATGGTGGTTTATGGAGTTAGTCAACAAGAGGCCGCTCGCTTTGGCCTGCCCTGTGGTGGAACGCTACGATTACTCGTCGAGCCAAAACCTGAATTAGTGATTCTAGAGGCCATTCTTGAGTCCATCAGCAATCATCAAATTACTTCACGCACAGTAGATCTTGCGACTGGCAAATCTACGCTCGAAACAGGCAATCGTAATGAGGCATTCATCTGCGATGAGTTTTTGATGAAAACCAATTATGGGCCTCGCTGGCGTATGGTGATCATTGGGGCGGGACAGCTATCACTGTATACCGCAGAATTTGCTCTTGCGTCGGACTTTGAAGTAATCGTTATTGACCCGCGCGAAGAGTATGCAGAAGGCATCAATCGTGAACAGATTCAATTTATCAAGGGTATGCCAGATGATGTGCTGCTAGAAATTGGGGTTGACTCTCACACTGCAGTTGTTGCCTTAACGCATGATCCTAAGCTTGATGACATGGCCTTAATGGAAGCATTAAAGTCTCCTGCTTTTTATGTTGGAGCACTAGGCAGCAGAATCAATACTCAGAAACGCAAAGCTCGCTTACTAGAATTTGATGTGACACAGGAGCAAGTGGATCGTCTTCACGGACCCGTTGGTCTATTTATCGGCGCCTTGACTCCACCCGAGATCGCCGTGTCGATCTTGGCTGAAGTCATTGCCATCAAGTACGGCGTTCCAATTCCTCAGAAGGTTTAAGCATCAATAAAACTAACTCAACTTCTTAGTTAGCTTTGAGCTTTCCGTCTTTGAGTCTTGGTTCTACAAAGTGACCCTTACGAGCACGATTACCTGCAAATGACTTCAAGGTTTTCGCATCAAGGCTCAACTCCGTCGGCTTACCAGCGCGTCCCGCACCTGAATACGTAGCGCCATCTGGTCCAACCGCAATGGCAGAAGACAGCTTCTCTTTGTCATCCAAGCCCATCAGAATGACACCTTTACCACCAGTAGGTAAGCGCTTTAGCTCATCAAGCGGGAACACTAATAACTTAGAGCTTTCAGACAAGCAAGCTACCTGCTTCATGCCTGCCGTAACCTTAGCAGCTCCGAGAGGTGCATCACCACCCGGAAATTTACTATCGATACCAACAAATGATTTACCAGCCTTATTACGAGTAGACATATCTGCAACGTTTGCAAGGAAACCATTGCCTGATCTAGTGGAAATCAGCACGAGATCATCAGGCTGACCAGCATAGTAAGCGACCATTTGTGAACCAGCAGCTAAGTTTACAAAACTGGTTAATGGCGAGCCATCCCCGCGCGCGCCAGGCAACTCGCTCACTGGTACGGTATAGACGCGGCCATCACTACCAAAACCTTGCATCACATCAACTGTGCGGCACTCAAATGTGCCATACAAAGCATCGCCCGCTTTAAAGGCAAACTGTGTAGCATCATGTTCATGACCTTGGCGTGCGCGTACCCAACCTTTTTGCGACACGATCACAGTAACGGGCTCATCTAAAACTTTAGTCTCAGCTACAGCGCGCTTATCTTCCTGAATTAGGGTGCGACGGTCGTCACCAAAATCCTTCATATCGGATTCGATTTCTTTAATAATGCGTTTGCGTAGAACAGTATCGCTCTGCAATAGACCTTCAAGATCATCACGCTCAGACTTGAGCTCTTTCAACTCTTGCTCAATCTTGATGCCCTCAAGGCGCGCTAACTGACGCAAGCGAATATCGAGGATATCCTCAGCTTGACGATCACTCAACTTAAACTCTTTGATGAGGTCAGCCTTAGGTTCATCACTATTACGAATGATCTTAATGACCTTATCGATATTCAGAAGAACGATTAAACGTCCTTCTAAAATATGCATTCGATCATTCACCTTGCCTAAACGATGTTGAGTGCGCCGAGTAACCGTACTAACTCGGAAAGAAATCCACTCAGAAATAATCTCTTTAAGGCCTTTTTGACGTGGACGACCATCTGTACCAATCATGACCAAGTTCATTGGTGCATTGGACTCTAACGATGTATGAGCTAGCAGCAAGTTAGCAAACTCATTCACATCAATATTTTTGCTCTTAGGCTCAAATACCAAGCGCACAGCAGCATCTTTACTCGACTCATCACGCACGCCATCGAGGACATTCAGAATGGTAGATTTGAGATTACTTTGCTCGGGAGTTAGAGTCTTCTTGCCAACTTTTACCTTGGGATTAGTAATCTCTTCAATCTCTTGCAATACGCGCTGAGATGAGGTTGATGGTGGCAACTCATTGACCACAATCTGCCACTGGCCACGAGCTAATTCCTCAACAGACCAGCGAGCACGAACTTTTAAACTACCGCGACCTGCTTCATAAATCTGCGCGATCTCCGCTGTAGAGGAAATAATTTGACCGCCACCTGGATAGTCTGGTCCAGGCATGATGTCTAGCAACTCTGACGTGCTCATTTTGGGAGACTTCATCAAGGCAATAGCTGCACTTGCCACTTCACGTAAATTATGTGAAGGAATCTCTGTTGCCATACCTACCGCAATACCCGATGCGCCGTTCAATAAAACGAAGGGTAAGCGTGCTGGCAATAACTTCGGCTCTTGAAAAGATCCGTCATAGTTCGGCGCAAAATCAACCGTACCTTCATCAATCTCGCTCAGCAACAAACCGGCAATCTTGGTCAAACGCGCTTCGGTGTAACGCATTGCTGCTGCGCCATCACCATCACGGGAGCCAAAGTTACCCTGACCATCAATCAATGGATAACGTAATGAAAAGCTCTGGGCAAGACGCACTAATGCGTCATAGGCAGATTGATCGCCATGTGGATGGAATTTACCCAACACATCACCGACCACACGCGCACTCTTAACCGGCTTAGCATCTGCACGCAAACCCATCTCACTCATCGAGAACAGAATGCGGCGTTGAACTGGCTTTTGACCGTCGGATACATCCGGTAGTGCACGGCCCTTGACTACGCTAATGGCGTAATCTAAGTAAGCACGTTCAGCATAGACGGCCAGCGTGAGGCTGTCTTTATCATCTTCATTAAGTTCAATCTTTTTTGGATCATGCGGATCATTGGGTCCGCCCGCCTGAGCGGAAATAGGCGTATCCACTTCGACAATATTTATTTCAATTGGCTCACCTGCAAACAAGTCTGCTTGCTCTGCTGGTTTATTACCACCCGGAGTTTTTTTAATCGCCATTAGATGTCCGCCTCAACTTCGTTGCCACGCTCTTCTAACCAATCACGACGCGCACCGGATTCGGATTTACCCATCAACATATCCATTGTTTTAATTGTTTCATCTTCTGTCCATGCACCCAAGGTCACCGGTAAGAGGCGACGCGTATCTGGATTGAGGGTGGTATCCCACAGTTGTTCAGCACTCATCTCGCCTAAACCTTTGAAACGAGAGATTTGCCAAGCAGACTCTTTGACGCCATCCTTACGTAACTTATCCTCAATTGCTTGTAGTTCGCTGGCATCCAGTGCGTAAATCTTTTGTGCCGGTTTTTTGCCACGCGCTGGCGCATCCACTCTAAATAAGGGTGGCCTAGAAATATGAATGTGTCCTAATTCAATTAACTTCGGGAAATGCTTGTAGAACAAGGTAAGCAGCAACACCTGAATATGCGCACCATCAACGTCCGCATCGGACAAGATGCATACCTTGCCATATCGCAAGTTCGATAAATCAGGCGAGTCATTAGCTCCATGCGGATCTACACCAATGGCAACAGCAATGTCATGTACTTCATTATTCGCAAACAAGCGATCACGCTCGGCTTCCCAGGTATTAAGAACCTTACCGCGCAAGGGCAAGATAGCTTGATACTCTTTATTACGACCCATCTTGGCCGAGCCGCCCGCTGAATCACCCTCGACGAGGAAAATTTCATTCAGGCCAATGTCTTGGCTTTCACAATCAGTCAGTTTTCCAGGTAGAACTGCTACGCCGGAAGATTTTTTCTTCTCTACTTTTTGGCCGGCACGGGTTCTTGCTTGGGCTTGCTTAATCACTAAGTCCGCTAATTTACGACCGTAATCCACATGCTCATTCAGCCAAAGCTCTAGTGCAGATTTAGCATAGCCCGAAACTAAACGCACCGCGTCTCTAGAGTTCAAACGCTCTTTAATTTGCCCCTGAAATTGTGGATCCAAAACCTTGGCGGACAAAATAAATGAAGCGCGCGCAAATACGTCCTCAGGCATCAACTTGACACCTTTTGGTTGAAGGGCATGCATCTCAATGAAACCTTTAACCGCATTAAAGAGGCCTTCACGCAGACCACTTTCATGTGTTCCACCAGCGGGGGTCGGAATCAAGTTCACATAACTCTCACGTACCGGCGCGCCATCTTCAGTCCAGGCCACAACCCATGCAGCGCCCTCGCCTTCGGCAAAAGAATCATCATCACCATTACCGGTAGCGTATTGCTCACCCTCGAACGGAGGAATTACTTCTGCACCATGACCTGCTTGAGCCATTGCCTCATTTAAGTAGCCACGCAAGCCTTGGGCATATTGCCAAGTTTGACTCTCGCCAGACTTTTCTTGAATCAGGGTCACTTTTACACCTGGCAATAAGACTGCCTTAGAGCGCAACAAGCGAATGAGTTCAGGCATGGGAATGGCTGCACTATCAAAGTACTTGCCATCAGGCCATGCACGTACACGCGTACCGTGCGATTTATCCTCTTTACCTGCAGCGCCGGTTTTGAGCTTTTCAATAACCTTGCCATCTGCAAAGGTCAATGTAGACACTTGACCCTCACGCCATACGGTGACCTCTAGCCGCTTGGATAGGGCATTGGTAACAGAGACGCCAACACCGTGCAAACCGCCAGAGAAGGCATAAGCACCTCCAGTGCCTTTTTCAAACTTACCGCCAGCGTGAAGTTGGGTAAAGACGATTTCTACTACGGGGAGTTTCTCAGTTGGGTGAATACCTACTGGAATACCGCGACCATCGTCCTCTACGCTCACACTGCTATCAGTGTGCAAAGTCACAATGATTTGCTTACCAAACCCACCTAGCGCCTCGTCAGAAGCGTTATCAAGGACCTCTTGAATGATGTGCAAGGGGTTATCAGTGCGGGTGTACATTCCCGGACGCTGACGGACGGGTTCGAGTCCCTTTAGGACTTGAATCGATGATTCGCTGTATTCGGATGTTTTACGGGTAGCCATGCGCGCAAATTGTAGTCATGTCTGTAGCTTACCCCGAACTTTTCACCAATTACCCTACCGTCCATGCCAAAATTGAACAATAGAAGCATTTAAACCAAGGCGGATTGATCTGCCCTGCCTAATCTGCCTAATTTATTTGCAAGGGATATCATAAGTCCCTGATTACATTCAATATGACAAGTTCCGCAAGCAAACCCTCCTTATCAATAAATCAAGTTCTGATTTATGGTGGGCTGATGGTGACTTTGTCAATGGGCATCCGCCATGGATTTGGCCTATTTAACTTACCCATTACGGTTGCCAATGGCTGGGATCGCGAGACATTCGCCCTAACCATTG
>Ga0114975_10003272_pt1 | contig 10829 bp, 13 predicted proteins | sample S_130626_EF_Meta_FD_87031 | JGI IMG/M metagenome (GOLD analysis project Ga0114975, IMG submission 87031) | Freshwater microbial communities from Lake Simoncouche, Canada to study carbon cycling - S_130626_EF_MetaG | ecosystem: Environmental > Aquatic > Freshwater > Lake | place: Lake...
CTGGAAAATTCTTTGGTTTTCACGAAGAAGCAAAACCGGACATATTCTGTATGGGCAAAGGCCTTACAGGAGGCTACTTTCCTTTAAGTGCCTGTATGGTAAGCCCGTGGGTATATGAACAGATACAACATCAAATGTTAATGCACGGATTTACCTATTCATTTAGCATGAGTGGGGTTACTAGTACACTTTCATATATTGACGCACTAGAGAAGGAGTCTATACTTGATAAACATTCCGTTGTGCTAACACAGGCTAGGCAGATGTTTAATGATTTAAAAGATTCCAATATAATTAAAGACTTTCGTAACTATGGACTTGTTTTTAATTTAGGGTTAAACAATGTTCGTGCGATTAATGATAGGTTTGAACAAATATTATCTAAGCACGGACTACATGCAGGTATGTGGAACGAGGGAGGGCAGGGATTGTTAATTATAGTACCATTAGATATGGATCAAGAGTATCTTAACAATCTTCGTAATAGGTTGACTGTAGCTTTAAGTGATTATGCTTCTTCTCTCGCCATTACGAACTAAATCTAGAGTAAGACAATGTATGCCTGCTTCCCAGAACAACCCGTGACGTTGCGAGACTACATGGCAGTTGATTCCGTACTTTTCCATTACTTTAAAAATGCGTGGTTGATAATTTGAAAATAACACGTTTTGAGAATCTATAACTAGAATATTACTGTCAAAGAATACTTCTTGTGCGTAACCTCTCCATTCAGTGAGCCAGATATCTAACCACTTATCAGAATACTTACCACCAGTACTTTGATAGTCAGCAATGAACTTAGTATCGTCAAACTTTTCAAAATTATCTTCTAACTCAACAATTTCCTTGTTTCGCAACGGTTCGGGCACCCAGCCCTTATTAACACAGAATATTAAATTGTCATTCGTCATAAACCATCCATGATCAATGTGGCCAAACCCGCGTTGATGTGTGTTTCCGGCATCTACAATAGTATCTTGGGGCAAGTTACGTACCATCCAATCTAATCCTGCTTTGTTACCGGGACCTTTGATATTGGTAATTAACTTGTCACCGCACTTAAACATAGTAGCAGTATGCCATAGGATACGATCCTCTAGTTGCTCATGATAAACATGCTCGCCATTGGCCCACCATTTGTCTACTAATGTGTCTAATACAGGAGGTGGCTGACTAATCCAATTATAACCTCTATCAAAGAAATCTTTAAAAATATGATAATAATTAATGCTATCAAGATATCTATCAGGCATGCTTGTGTATGTTTGATATATCGTATTTCCGTATAGTAAGTATTGATCTCTAGGAACAATTGGGGAAGTAGGATTTTGAATTGTAAAATTACCCAAGTTGATATCTGGTGGAAATAATGTTACTGAAGGGCGATGTACATGTACGCCTACTTTAGTAAGATAGTCTGATAGAGATTGCAAGTCTTCTTTTGTTTCTTGTAAAATAAGTTTTAATTTACTGTTATCCGACTCGCTAGTACAGTCGCCTACAATAACTTCTTTTAACGAATCCCAATTAGTCCAAATGCTCATGTTGATAATATCTCTTCTAGGTATTCACTTGCCCAATACGAATAGTAAGGAGTTGTAGCCAATTTGTTTCTTGCGTTGAGTAGATTATCACGCCACTGGCATAAGATAATATTCTTCTCACCGTTGTTGGTCTGAACTCCATTTATCTCAGTATAACGATCTTTAGGATCGGGCAGAAACACAAGAGTGGGAAAGACGTTGTTGTATATTACTGCGATGTCAATCACTTCTTGTTGTGTATAATGATCCGGTAGTACATATATCACTAACTCAAAGTTCCACGGTGGTGGATTAATATCACCACCGTTAGTAATAATGACATTATAGTCTGCTCCTTTAGCGTAAGGACACACACTTAGTCCACCTAATTCTTCTCTAGGTTTACTAATACGAGCAATCCATTTATCAAATCGCATCCCAGTCTCCGTTCATATGCCATGTAGGACGAGTGGGTATGTTACTTACATTATCAACCATAATAATAGTCGCATCTGGCACATGTTTGTATAGTTTTTCCAATAACAGCCTCTCGCTATAAATGCGATGTGACATAGGAACAAATGTTGCTACCGGATCATAATTGAAGATATGACTTAGATGAACGATAGTATTCGGCTCATTGTTTACCCAAGTACTTACAGACAATCCCTTATTAAGCACAAGGTCTTCATGACGATATTCAAACTTGACAGTAGACACAATGTCAATCCATGTCTCCTCATCAACGGTTTGTTCCTCACCAGTTAATGTTAACCACTCGATTCCGTCCTTGCCAAGGAACGTAGCACGTCCCTTAGCATACTCCTTCACAAAACCTAAGTAGTCTCTGCCATTCCATGAGTCTACAATGTTCTTCATGCATTCTAGTGCAAATAGATTATAGTCAACAAATCGCACAGTTGTATCGTAATTATATTTGTGCTCTAGCAGATATTTAATAAACTGAAGTCCACTTGCTTGTATTACCAATTGTTTGATAGGGCCTTTAAAGTCCGGCAATGCTACAACTGATTCTGTGTTGTATGGATAAAATAATGTTTGACCTGCTACACTGTACTTGCCATAAAGATACGTGCTCGCAGGTAAGAATGCTTGTTCGTAGTTAGGGTAGTAATACTTCTTATTTTTACGGAATGCTTCTGTAAACACAAGGATGGGATGCGTAGAATCAAAACCAACGGACAATAAGTTCCATCCGTGCCACTTATGTTTGTACCGCTTGGGAGTATGTCCTGTTATAACCCATGTAGGAGTATAATCATCGTGGATGTTATCTTCACTACGCAGTGGTTCTAGCTGTGTGTGTGCGGAGTAATAAGATGGCTTTCCAACAAGTGGTCGACCTAGTTGATTGTAGATGGTTAAGTTAATTAAGTAGCATTGGTCATGCAATTCATAATAACCATCCTCTCTATCTGGAATATGTCCCATTACAAAGTAATATGAACTATCAATAAATTTTTCTACTTCGTTAAAGAATGCGTTGCCGTTAATAAACTCTGTTCCTGTACTTAATACAACGGCATGTCTATATGTTAGGGCAGCTTCTTGTAATAAAATATCTTCATCAACGCCTTGTATAACATTGTATCCACTACTTAGGATCTTACTTAGAACATAATCACTCATGTTCTTCATTAGTTCAGCCGTCCAAGAATTTTGGCAGGTATGTATTTTATCTAAAAATATAAAAACAATATCTCTAGATCCGTTAGGTGTATTAAATTTGACCATATTTTTTATTATAACACCTCACTAGCATTTTACAAAACTCTTCGGTTCTGTTGCCTAATATAACATTGGCAATCATATGTATCCTGTCTTTATCGCTTCGATTAAATACCGCATGATTTTTGCTAATATTCAACATAATGATTTTACCTTCGGCCCACGGAACTACGCCGTGGTCTTCTATTTCCATTTCACAATTTTGAGGATGAATAACAGCAACATTAATTGGCAATATACTCATTAACGGATCTATCCCATCGGGCAATGTTCCGTCATTATGCCAACTAATACTGCCGCCGGCTGCGATCCGCATGAACCGTATACGAGAATACCGCTCAGACGGGAAATGATTTTTCCAAAAATCAGTTATGAGCGGAACTTTGTAAGCTAACTCTGTATATTGATACGGCGCATCATACTCATCGTACCCATAATTATCAGCAGTATAAGTTTTATCTACACCTAACCCATGTAAACAACAACTTGCCCAGCCTTTGCTCTCGCTATCTCTATATTCTTGATAGTACGGCTCGACTTCGAGAGATTGCTGCTTCCAAGTATCAACTGGAAACTCTAAATCTAGTTCTAGCCAAGGGATTCCCGACTTCATGATCTTACGTGCTTGGTTAATTACATCCACGGTTTAAAAATTTCCTGTGCTTGTGCTCTGGTCAGCCCTGCCTCTGGGTTGGATTTTAAACTAATATCACAACTAAGTACCCATCGTTTCTCTGGTCCATAATTTGTAATACGATGCGGAATTCCTATTTGTACCATACTCGGCCATTTAATTTGTTGTGTGTGTACAAGATCGACTTGTTCCGATTCGTACCGCGTGTAAGGAGTACCAGCAGTTGTAATTTTTGCTTCGGTAATATTATTATCTTTAAGAGAATACCATTGCATCTGACTGTCTATTCCGCCAACACACCAATTCATAACAACACGATCACTAATAACGACACCGTCTATATGAATTGGAATGTCTTGCCCGGCCGGAGTATAAAATATTAATATTGGATAAGTCATTGTCAATCCTAACCTATCTAAAAATGTAGTAAACTCTAGAGACACATCTTTATGATCACAAAACCAGCTAACTGGTTCATCTTCGTTGTTACATGTAAGTATACCGGAATCTACAAGTGGGTGGGCGACTGGTAAATTTAAATCAAAACAATAATCATTCATGGGGTATGATTCCTAGAAAGTTATACAAAAATTTGGATTCAAGTCCCATATTGATTCCGCCATGCCATTGTTGCCAATCGTTCCATTGATATACATTTCCCTGTGCTTCGTTATAAAATACATGATTTTCAAGCATAAAGGCCTGTCCAAATGACGGCTCGTTAAGGTGACATGTATATCTAACAGGTTGACCCATTTTTAAATAATCTAACTCGTCATCAGTTATATCGTAATGCCATGGCACACAGAACCCAGGTGGGACACATGTAATCCATCCACCTAGTAATTTCACCCCCACAAATTTACTAAATTTTTCAGCTATATCTGTAGGAGCACTATAATCTAACCACCATACTCCGTTTTCGGTATCATATCCTGCGTCTTCCCAAGTTTGTTTTAATTCATTAACTTTAGGATTATCGTGTATGTCATCTGGTTGATTATTACCTCTAGCACGAGGTTCTTGTTTTTCAAGAAGTGTTAATAGCTCGGGTATATCAATAATATTAGAGCAGTTTCCAATAAAGGTCATTTTTTAATTCCTAAAAAGTTAAAAAGAAACTTGGGGTCAAAACTACAGTTACCACCGGCGTGCCAGGCAAGATAGTGTGGCCACTCGTAAACTGTTCCTTGCGGTTGGTTATACAAGGCCTTGTTTTCTACTATGAATAGTTGTCCATTGCTAGGCATACAAGCATTAACTGTAAAGCGTACAAGGTTACCTTGTTTCAAATATAGTTCTTCGTTATCATCTATGTCTTGATGGTAGGGTGCCATCTTGCCGGGACGTATACAACTTATCCAAGCACGAGCACACTTGGTGTTAGAGAATGTTTCAAACTGTTCAACAACAGAGTTATCAAAATGCTTGCCAGGATAAAAGTTTATCCATTCAACTGTTCCTGCCTTGTTATATCCTGCTGTTTGCCATAAATCAATAATATGATTAAATCTACCGTCATCGTTGCGATAAAACTTTTCACCGTAAGACCGCACTTCGCCTTGTGTTAAATCGAGGCTGTCTATAAGCTGTTGCCAATCAATATCGAATAACATAATCTTTAAATTTTTCTACACTTCGATTTATTAATTCTATATGTTTTTGTTCATCTAGATTGCCGATTAAAATTAATATCACTCGTTTATCTAATACAATATCTGCTCCGTGATATGCTTCGTTATTATTAAAAGCATATATAGGGTACTCTTTTAAAATTTTAGGATAGTGTTTTTCTCCGTGTTTCTCCTTAGAGATAAAAAAAGAATCTTGTTCATAATGCGGTGATAACAATACATTGTACCGTTCGGGACTATAGACTCCTAAATTTAAAAGATCATCTCGGTGTGATTCTAATAGGGTAGTATGTAAATTTAACACCAGTCCTAAAATATCTTTGAAAGGCAACAAATTTGCTATATCAATCAATTCTGGAAAAATATCAGTAACTCCGGGAGCAAATGTTAATTCTTTATTAGTACGATTAGAAAATACATCATTAGCATCTTGCCAATTTAATATTAAATTTTTAGAAGCTATTGCACATAGTAACGAAGTGTAGCCATATTGATCTTTTAGATTTGTGATATGATTTTTTTCTATATAGTCAACTAAAAGTTCGTGTTCTGGAATCTTACAACTGATATCTATAGGAGTATAGGCTATCATAATATTTGAAATTCTTCTGGTAGAATACTTTTAAACGATTCTAGTTTATCCTGCTCTATATTAAACATTATCCCAAGCCCGTCCTGAGAAAAATTGTTTATAAAACCTGCTTTATTTGCTTTGTTAAACCACGGACTCAGTGAATTGTCAAACAAAAATCTAGAATGATGGGGATTATCTATCTTTGAAACTAATGACACTTCAACTGGATTTAACAATGTATTCTGTTTCAATAATTTCCGTATAATTAATTGTATTCTTGCTTTGCGGCCAAAATTAGTAGCTGTATGTAATAACCCCGCATTCATATCGTACCAAATTCCATTTTGAGTTAACGGGTACATTGTTTCATTTACTAAATCAATTAGATAGCTGTTGTCGCCTAGTATATGCAGATGATATCTATCATCTATATCTGCGTGAACTTGGTAGCATTGATTTGGGTCTAAAATAATAATCCTCGCTTGACCTTTATCAACAGGCAACGAGTTATACAATTCTTCCCAAACGGTGCCTTTATATTCTTCTTTTAAGATCCATGAATCATAAAAGAAATTGCCAGTAGGTTGGTTGATATCTGTTTTCATCTTTCCGATTGGTAATTGATCACAGGCTTCTTGAAATAAGGATAGATTAACGCTATAATGTGTAGGAAGTAACATGAAATATTTATATGCTACTTTAACACCATTAAATACTTTATGAATAGTAAAACCTTTTGTATGCACCCGTTTACTGGGTTAGCAACCAGAGAAGACGGAGCAATACAGGCGTGTTGTCGTAGCCATCCTATTGGTTGGATACAAAAAGATTCCCTTGAAGATATATGGAACAACAGTACAATGAAACGCATACGGAGTCAGGTACTCGGAGGAGAACGACCCCCTGAGTGTGCTCCGTGCTTTAATTTAGAAGATCAAGGTGTTGAAAGTCTGCGACAGCGCCACATTAAAGATATTATCCCCGAAAGTCGAATTAATCTATATCCCAATGCTTTAAATGAGTTACACACAGAGATGACTATGCCGTTTAAGTTTCCCACAATGGAAATTAAACTTAATAACTTATGTAACCTTAAATGTCGTATGTGCCATCCCATGGATAGTACAAGTTGGAATGATTGGGAACAAGTAGAAGAATTCTACGAGAAGGAAGGAAACTTTATGGTACATGCCATTAAGGACCTTAACCTTATAAAGAAACCCTATTTAGACAAGTTTGATGATAACCCTAATTGGTGGAATAGTTTTGAAAAGCTATTACCTTACTTCCGCCGTGTGGAGTTTGCTGGCGGGGAACCCTTAATGGATCCACAGCACTATCGCATACTAGATATGTTAAAGCCCTACGGACATCAAATAGAATTAAAGTATGCTACCAATGCTACAACATTGGGAATTAGTAAAGGACGAACTATACATGAATATTGGCCTCATTTTAGAAGCATTGCCGTTAATGTCAGCATTGACGGCATTGACGATGTTTACAATTACATTCGCGGTAACGGAGAGTGGCATCAAGTTGTGGAGAATATTAAAGAAATACAAAAGATTCCAAATGTAAGTAGAATAGTTGGAGCTGTAGCAGTTCAAGTTAGTAATGCTCTTATATTAGGAGATATGATTGAATATTTTCTCGATGAGCTTGGAATTGTATTCTATACCAATATGGTAAACTATCCTAACGTTCTGTCAGCACAGGTATTACCAATGTCATTAAAAAAACTAGCTATTGAAAACATGTCTCGAGCACAAACACGATTAGAAGAATTTAGGTTAGTAAAAGAACATCCTATGTTGTTAGATCTTACCAAAAAACAAATACTTGGTATTACAAATTACATACTAGCAAAAGACCAAAATGAAAAATGGAATGATTGTATAGAGTTTAATCGTAGATTAGACCAATCCCGTAAACAAAGTTTTTTTGATGTGACTCCGGAATTTAAGACCTATGTATAACGTTACTAGTCGATGGCCGCATCAGGGCAGTATTAAGATTGAATGGAATCTTGGTAAACGATGTAACTACGACTGTAGTTATTGCCCAGCAAGTATACACGACAACTCAAGCCCGCATACAGACATAGAAATACTCAAAGCAACTGTGGACAAATTAATGACATTAGGTAAACCTGTTCGTCTTAGTTTTACTGGAGGTGAGCCGTGTGTTCATCCTAAGTTTAGTGAACTAGTAAAATACTGTAAACATGTTGGCGTTAGTTGGATTAGTGTGACAACCAACGGAACATTACCTTATGAATTCTATTCGGCATTGGAAGCAGATCAAATTGTGTTTAGTATACACTTAGAGTTTGACTGGAGGCGTGTATTCAATACAGTAGAAAGCGTAGTAGATTTAACCAACAAAAAAGTTATAGCACAAATAATGGCGCATCACGATTATATGGATGCTGTATTACAATTACGTGCTAGGTGTTTGTTAGCCCATATTCCTAATACTGTAAGACGTATACGCTGGACTGAAGGCGACCACGATTTGTTCAATGATATGCGTTATAACGCAAATGACTTAAACTGGCTCAATGAGCAAGAAGCCACGGTGGATGGTAATTGTGTAATAGACGGTGAGCAAATAATACACGCTAACGATGTTATTAAATTACATTTAAACAAATATAAAGGTTGGACTTGCAACGCAGGTATAGAAAGTCTCATGATAAATTGGGACGGAGATGTGCACAGATCAACCTGCAGAGTCGGGGGCAGTTTAGGTAATATATATGACAATAGTTTCTCCGCTCCTAATGAACCAACTATATGCGACCGTAATTTTTGTACCTGTGCGGCAGATATTCCTATTACGAAAGAGAATATAAATGAGTAATTGGTTAATTACAGGAGTCGCAGGATTTGTTGGAAGCCATCTTCTTGAAACACTGTTAAATCAAAATCAAAATGTAGTAGGATTAGACAATTTAAGTTCAGGCAATATAGATAATTTAGAAACAGTCAGGAAACTAGTAGGAGAGACAAAATGGAAATTGTTTACCTTTGTCGAAGGCAACATTGATGATCTGCTAACGTGTCAGACGGTTACTAAAGAAATTGATTATGTATTACATCAAGCCGCCCTTGTTTCGGTATCCGAGTCATTTTCTAATATTGAATTATGTGTTGAATCAAATATCAAAGGATTTATAAATGTAATTGAAGCTTCTAAAAAAGCAGGTGTTAAGAAAGTTGTTTATGCCAGTAGTTGTGCGGTTGAGCAATTAAAATCGCCGTATGCCATTAGTAAGTCAACAAATGAAATGTATGCTAACATTCAAACAGAAATAGAATGTACAGGACTTCGGTATTTTAATATATACGGTCCTAGACAAGATATGTTAGGAGATTACTCTGCTGTTATTGCTAAATGGATAAAAAATATGTTGACTAATCAACCTATTATAATTTATGGTACCGGTGAAACCACTAGAGATTTTATACACGTTGAAGATATTGTTAGAGCAAACATTTACGCTGCCACTAATAAAACAAATAAGATTATAAATGTAGGGAGTGGAATTAGCACATCTCTAGATCACTTGTTCAATTTGATTAAACAAGAGACTAATAGCTCCTCTACATTAACATATGCAGACTTTCGGCAAGGAGATATCCTTCACTCGTGTTCTACTATTTCATTTATCAAATGTGTAGAACTACGCAAGGGGATTGCTGAACTGATTAAATGGTACGAAAATGAAACAAAAAATACTAGTAATAGAACCACACAGTGATGACAGCTTTATCGCCGCAGGCGGTTTCTTTATTAAAAACAAAGACAACTACGATTTTAACTTTTGTTTGGTCGCAGCAAGTGACTTGAAAATGCATCACGGGATTGCAACTAAAGAACAACGACTAACTGAATATCAAAATTTTGTTGACTTTATTGGAGGTAATTGGGAACGAGATGAACTGCCACTAGATTACGAATCTCGATTGGATACGGTTAGTAGGGCTAAATTAGTTAGATTAATAGAACAGAAGATATTGAATATCAAACCAGATATTATTATGATGGTAGGGCCCAGCTTCCATCACGATCATACTATTGTTTATGAAGCAGTTATTGCTGCAACACGCCCTACATTTAACTATGTTCCTAAATGTATTTGGATAATGGAGAACCCAACATATGTACATAAACCTTATCAAACTCAGTTTGATAATCCCAACGTCTATGTAGAATTATCTGAAGACATTGTTAATGAAAAAGAAAAAGCATTTAACAATTTATTTGTATCACAGATTAGACCGGACGGTAATTATCTGTCTAACCAAGGTATGCGTAATTGGGCTAGATACAGGGGAATCGAGGCACGCTGCGAATACGCAGAAGCGTTTTACCAATATTATCAAAGGATTTAGAAATGGATTTTGTAACGGTAGCATGTATCCGTGACTTTGACTTAATAAAGTTGCAGGCAGAAAGTATGAATAAATTTGTTAGTCCGTGTACACATTGGATTTTTGTTAACGACATGTTTCCGGACAAAAAAAAATGGATGGACGCATTAACTCCATATTACACCAAGCATAAACTTAATCTAGTTTTCCATAAATGGTATCATTATCTTTATGTTCCTGATGGGTTTATTAGACATGCGGCATATAAATTATTAATGGTTAAGCTCATCGATACTGATTTTGTTGCCCTAGATCCTAAGAATTTTTTTATCAAAC
>Ga0114975_10003274_pt1 | contig 10820 bp, 8 predicted proteins | sample S_130626_EF_Meta_FD_87031 | JGI IMG/M metagenome (GOLD analysis project Ga0114975, IMG submission 87031) | Freshwater microbial communities from Lake Simoncouche, Canada to study carbon cycling - S_130626_EF_MetaG | ecosystem: Environmental > Aquatic > Freshwater > Lake | place: Lake...
TACCAGATAGCCATGCGATATTGATTCCCAGAGGTTCAAACCACTCTTTCATCTTGAGGTAATGTTGCTCAGCCAAAATTTCTGTGGGGGCCATGACTGCAGCTTGATAGCCATGATCCATCGCACGGGCGGCTGCCAGCGCAGCCACCACCGTCTTACCGCTCCCGACATCGCCTTGTAAAAGTCGATTCATTGGAAACGAGGAGGAAAGGTCATCTCCAATTTCTGACCAAACCCGATTTTGTGCTCCAGTGAGCTTGAAGGGTAAGGCTCTTAATAAACCTACCTCAATGTTTGACTCTTTTTTATCTAGCTTGCCAAAGCTTGGAGCATGCCGCTCCCTACGAATAGCATGGGCTCGCTTTAAGGAAATTTGTTGGGCCAGTAATTCCTCAAATTGCACACGTCTCCAAGCGGGATGAGTGCGCTCTAACAATGCTTGGGTATTAGCGTCAGCGGGCGGTTGATGCAGATAAGTAATCGCTGCTTGCAAGTTAGGCCAATCGTTACTGGGAAGAAGCTGTGCCATTAATTTCTTCGGTAAGAACTCAGCTAAACCTTCTTTCAAACTAGGATCCCGCAATGCCTGCGTTACTGCCTTACGAATGATGGTTTGTGATATTCCAGCGCTCGCTGGATAGACTGGCGTCAAACTAGTCGGTAATGGTGTATCGGGGGAAACGGCGCGCACGGTTGGATGCACCATCTCATTCCCCTGAAATCCATCTCGAATATCACCACGCACTCTAAGGTGCGCACCCACTGCCATTTGTTTTTGTTGGCTAGGATAAAAATTGAGAAAGCGCAATTGAAGGGTTTCGGCTTCATCCTCAATAGTGACAATCATCTGTCTTCTAGGTCTAAAGAGCACTTGATTGCGAATCACAAGCCCTTGAGTTTGGACCGATCCATAGCGGCCATGGCTAATGGCCTCTTCAATTGTCAATAATTCGGTTTCATCCTCATAACGAGATGGCAAGTGCAAAGCAAGGGCCATTGGGCTGTCTAAACCCATTTTTTGTAGTGGAGTTGGGGCTTGTTTCGTAGTCATCGTTAAAATCTCATACCTGATGGTAATGCTATGCAACTCTCCGACTTCAATTACGAACTCCCGACCGATCTAATCGCTCAGCACCCCTTGGCGAATAGAACGGATAGCCGCCTCTTAGAAATGAGGCCTAAGGTGGGTAAACACGCCCAATTCGTAGATCGTCAGTTTAAAGAAATTCTTGACCTTGTGAGGCCCGGGGACTTGTTAGTACTGAACGATACTAAAGTGATACCTGCTCGGCTTCATGGCAAAAAAGAGACGGGCGGGAATGTTGAACTCTTCATTGAACGGATTACTGGTGAACGGCAAGCGTGGGTTCAAATCAGAGCCTCTAAGGCCCCTAAAACTGGATCAATAGTACACATTCACAATACTGCAGGAGAGTCATTCGCTGTTGAAATGATTGGGTATGACGGACGATTTTATGAAGTACGTTTTCCGGAAAATGTATTTTCACTATTAGAGCAATTCGGTGAATTGCCATTACCGCCTTATATTCAACACCAGCCTGATAATGAAGATGCGCAGCGCTATCAAACTGTCCTAGCCAAAAATCCTGGTGCTGTAGCGGCTCCCACTGCAGGATTGCATTTTGATGAAACTATCCTACAGAAAATAAAGGCTCTTGGAGTACAACAAGCTACCATCACATTGCATGTCGGTGCTGGTACTTTTAGTCCAGTACGGGAGGAAGACCTCTCAAAACACCAAATGCACCATGAATGGTTCTCAATTCCGGATGCCACCCTAAAAATGATAGCGAATACCAAACAAGCTGGCGGTCGCGTCATTGCCGTAGGTACCACCAGTCTTAGAGCCCTAGAGAGTCATGCTATCAGCGGTCAAAGTTCTGGGGAGACTAATCTCTTTATCACGCCGGGCTTTGAATTTAAAACCGTAGATTGTTTGTTAACGAACTTTCATCTGCCAAAATCTACCTTATTAATGTTGGTAAGCGCTTTTGCAGGGGTAGAAAATATTCGCGCTGCTTATCAACATGCCATTGCTCAACGTTATCGCTTCTTTAGCTATGGAGATGCAATGTTTCTTTGCCGACTCGAGAATATCAATTCATGACCAAACCTGTTCACTTCAATATCCTGGCACGTGACTCACACAGTCCTGCTCGGCTTGGTCAATTAGATCTCCCTCACGGCAGCATACAAACCCCAATCTTCATGCCAGTGGGCACCTATGGGACAGTCAAGGCAATGACTCCCCGTGACCTAGAGGAAGCAAAGGCACAAATCATCCTAGGAAATACTTTTCATCTATGGCTCAGACCTGGGTTAGAGGTCATTCAAAAACATGGTGGCTTGCATCGCTTTATGGCTTGGAACAAACCCATACTGACTGACTCTGGTGGATTTCAAGTTTTTAGCTTAGGCGCACTTAGAAAAATTTCTGAAGAAGGGGTGACCTTTGCTTCTCCTATTAATGGCGACAAACTCTTTATGTCGCCAGAAGTATCGATGGAAATACAAGCAGTTCTCAATAGTGATATCGCAATGCAATTTGATGAATGCACCCCTTATGAAATAAAGGGCCAACCCACTTCTGAAAAAACTGCCCGCGCCTCATTGGAGATGTCGCTGCGATGGGGAGACCGCTCCCTTAAACGCTTCCGAGAACTCAATACTGGCAATGGTCTCTTTGGCATTGTTCAAGGAGGAATGTTTGAAAATCTCCGAGAATGTTCATTAGACGCAGTCAGTCAACAAGGCTTTGATGGGATTGCGATTGGTGGTCTGTCTGTAGGTGAACCTAAACCAGAATTTGAGCGAATTCTGAATTTCACAGCGCCCAAGCTTCCCGAACATATGCCCCATTACCTTATGGGGGTAGGTACGCCTGAAGACCTTATTTTGGGCGTGAGCCTGGGCATTGATATGTTTGATTGCGTAATGCCTACCCGTAATGCACGAAATGGCTGGCTATTTACCCGTTTTGGCGACTTAAAACTGCGAAATTCAGGCTACAAAGACGATGATCGTCCGGTTGATCCTAGCTGCAGCTGCTATACCTGCCAAAATTTCACGAGATCCTATTTAAATCACCTCCAAAAGGCTAATGAAATTCTGGGTTCACAGCTCAATACTATCCATAACCTCTCCTATTACCTACAGTTGATGACTGAGGTGAGAGAGGTTTTAAGTAAGGATCGCTTTAGCGCCTACCGCGAGGAATTCCACTCCAACCGTCAACGTGGCGTAGCCCCTGGGCAGGATTAATAGCCCTACAAAGGGCTAAGCCCCTCCAAATCACCTCCAAAACGCCACACAGTTTAGAATTGCGGGTTTACGGCTTTGCTTTAAAGCCTATAACTAAAGCAGTTTCCAAATCGTCTTTAACGGAGGTTTTATATGTGGATTAGTAACGCTTTTGCCCAGGCCCCTGCCGCGGCTACAGATTCCGGTGGCTTAATGAGCTTCCTTCCCCTCGTTTTGATGTTTGCAGTTTTGTACTTCATCATGATTCGCCCGCAAATGAAGCGTCAAAAAGAAACAAAAGCGATGCTCGAAGCATTGGCTGTTGGCGATGAAGTGGTTACCATTGGCGGCATCATGGGTAAGGTCACCTCTTTGAAAGATGCACTAGTCACCGTTGAAATTGCCTCTGGGACAGAAGTACAAATGCAAAAAGGCGCGATCACAACTGTATTGCCTAAAGGCACATTGAAGTCCGCCTAATCATTTTGATGAAAAGTTTCTCAATATGAATCGCTACCCTCTCTGGAAATATTTAGTTATCGCCGTTGCTTTGCTCATCGGCGGACTATATTCAATACCAAATTTCTTTGGAGAGGCTCCAGCAGTTCAAGTCTCGTCTGCCAAGCCAACCATCAAGGTTGATTTGGCGACACAGTCTCGCGTTGAAAAAATCCTGGCTGAAGCAGATATTGCCAACACTGGGATCTTTTTCGAGGCTGTAGCAAACATCGGCTCTATCAAGATTCGTTTTAACAATACTGATATTCAACTGCGAGCGCGCGATCTCTTGCAGCAAAAACTCAATATCGATCAAAACGATCCAAATTTCACCGTTGCACTAAACCTCCTATCAAATACTCCAGGTTGGTTAAATGCTATTAATGCCCTGCCAATGCCCTTGGGTCTTGACCTACGTGGCGGCGTTTACTTCTTGCTGCAAGTGGATATGAAGGGCGCAGTACAAAAGAAAGTGACTTCTTTAGCAAGCGATATTCGCACTCAGTTACGTGATAAGAATATTCGCCACCAAGGTATTGAGCGTGGAACCGAATCCATCACAATTAATTTTGGCAGCACTGCTGAAGCAGAGGCAGCCCGCACTGTCCTAGTGACTAGCCAGCCTGACTTAGTCTGGCAAGTAAAGCCTGCAGGCCCTTCCCCAAAATTACAGGGTGAATTTAAGCCAACTGCCTTGAAAGAGATTCAAGATAACGCCGTTAAGCAAAACATCGTGACCTTGAATAAGCGGGTGAATGAATTAGCGGTAAAAGAACCGGTCATTCAACAACAAGGCGCTGAGCGAATCATCGTTCAGCTACCAGGCGTACAAGACACTGCGCGGGCCAAAGACATCATTGGTCGCACCGCAACCTTAGAGTCACGTCTTGCCGATCCAACTGTTTCTACAATCGCGATTGGTGAAACGCCTCCCCCTGGAATGGATGTCTTTCGCTTTGGTGAAAATCGTCAAGGCGTATTTAAAAAGTCCGTTATTTTCAGTGGCGATCGCATTACCGATGCTAGTGCTGGCTTTGATCAAAACCAAAGACCGGCAGTCAATATTTCTTTAGATGCTGCGGGTGGTCGCGTTATGCAAGAAATCACCCGTGAGAATATTGGTAAGCCGATGGGAATGATTTTGTTTGAAAAAGGCAAAGGTGAAGTCCTTACCATCGCTACCATTCAAAGTGAGTTTGGCTCTAAATTTCAGATTACGGGTCAACCTACTACTGCCAGCGCAAATGACTTAGCGCTTCTGCTACGTGCTGGCTCACTGGCAGCACCAATGGAAATCATTGAAGAAAGGACGATCGGTCCTAGCCTAGGCGCTGAAAATATTGAGAAGGGGTTTAAATCCTTACTCATCGGATTTGCCGCGATTGCTATTTTCATGGCGTCTTATTACCTGCTCTTTGGCTTTTTCTCTGTCATTGCTTTGGCAGTGAACTTAGTCTTATTGATTTCTATTCTATCGATGCTACAAGCAACATTGACGCTTCCAGGCATTGCCGCGATGGCCTTAGCACTCGGTATGGCGATTGACTCAAACGTATTGATTAATGAACGTATTCGGGAAGAGTTACGTAACGGTGCTGCGCCACAAACTGCAATCGCAGTTGGCTTTGATAAAGCTTGGGCTACGATTCTTGACTCTAACGTCACTACCTTAATTGCTGGTCTGGCCTTGCTTGCATTTGGCTCAGGACCTATCAAGGGCTTTGCAGTGGTGCACTGCCTTGGCATCTTGACCTCAATGTTCTCAGCGGTCTTCTTCTCTCGTGGTCTTGTCAACCTTTGGTATGGCAGAAATAAGAAGGTTCAGAAACTTGCTATTGGCCAAGTTTGGCGCCCTCAGGAGAAATAAGCCATGGAATTTTTTAGAATTAAAAAAGATATTCCATTTATGCGCCATGCATTGGTGCTCAATGCGATTTCTCTCATCACCTTCTTGCTTGCTGTTTTTTTCCTCTGGCATAACGGCTTACATCTTTCCATTGAATTTACAGGCGGTACTGTAATGGAGGTGAGCTACCCACAAACGGCGCCACTGGAATCTATTAGAACGAAGGTAGAAAAATTAGGTTACACAGATACCCAAATCCAAAACTTTGGTAGTTCACGTGATGTCATGATTCGCCTGCCCTTACAAAAGGATGCTGCAGGTAAGATCATCTCCTCGGCCGATCAAAGTACTGCTGTGATGCAGGCACTTGATGCTAGTACTACTGGTGCCAAGCTTCAGCGTGTTGAGTTCGTAGGCCCTCAAGTTGGTCAGGAATTGGCAATTGATGGACTCAAAGCCCTCATCTTTGTCATCATCGGTATCGTGATTTATCTCTCATTCCGCTTCGAATGGAAATTTGCCTTAGCTGGCATCATTGCGAACTTACACGACATTGTGATCATCCTTGGATTCTTTGCCTTCTTCCAATGGGAATTCTCACTATCCGTTTTGGCAGCCATCTTGGCAGTGCTTGGCTATTCAGTCAATGAGTCCGTCGTGATCTTTGACCGTATTCGTGAAAATTTCCGTAAGTATCGCAAGATGAATACTCGCGAGATTATTGATAACGCTATTACTAGCACCATTAGCCGGACTGTTATTACCCATGGCAGCACGGAGATGATGGTTTTAGCGATGTTGATCTTCGGTGGGCCTACGCTCTTTTACTTTGCCTTAGCGCTGACCATTGGTATTTTGTTTGGTATTTACTCTTCAGTCTTTGTGGCTGCAGCCTTGGCTATGTGGTTAGGTGTGACCCGTGAGGATTTACTCAAGGGCGATAAAAAACCTGATGACAATTCCAGAAGCGATGACCCTAACTTCGGGGCTCGCGTTTAATTTAAAGAAAAGTTCTGTTGATCAAGGGCAGCAAGAATTCTGTTTGTCGCACCTTGATGTTCAATGGAATAAGTCTTAGCAGCAATAGCCATCTGACTTAACTCTGCAGGATGAAGCAGTAAGGATTTCAAGGCCTCCATTAATGCAATGGGCTCACCTAAGAGTAATTCCCCTTTAATGCGTTTAGCAGCTCCAGACTCTAGCGCATCGATCGATGCTTGCTGAAAGTTATAGGTGTGCTCGCCCAACAAAACAGGGCAACCAGCAGCACAAGCCTCAATGAGATTCTGGCCGCCAAAACGCAATAGACTGCCGCCCATGACTACGAGATCAGATGCGCTGTAGTACATCGGCATCTCACCCATAGAATCCCCTAAGACCACATCCAAATCTAGGCTATCTTTAGGAATGCCTTGCCATTCAGTGCGTCTACGGAACCTCAAGCCAGTTGCATGAATCTGGTCTGCTACTTCTGAAAAGCGCTCGGGATGTCGAGGCACTAAGCACAATAAAGGTGGAACTTCGAATGCATGATTGAGCAATAGATCTTTCCAAGCTTTGAGAATGATGGCCTCTTCACCATCACGCGTGCTAGCAGCACAAACCATTAGTCGCTGTTTGGCATGTAGAGATTCTTGCCACTCTTTACCTTGTTTGACTAAATGCGCATCAAGCGGAACATCAAACTTCAAATTACCCACTACCTCAATATTTTGAACGCCTAGGCTACGATAGCGCTGTGCATCAAATTCTGTTTGAGCCAAAATACCGGCAAAGGCCTGAAACAATGCCCGCCCTGCCTTACCGAATTGATTTACTCGGCGCGCACTTCTCTCTGACAAACGAGCGTTCACTAGGAATAAGGGTAAGCCTTTATCAGCACAGCGAAATACGACTGTTGGCCAAGCTTCTGTTTCCATGAAAAGGCCCAGCTTAGGCCTAAAAGTATTCAAGAAATGTTCAACTGACCAACACAGATCATAAGGTAAGTACACCTGACGAATCTGCCCCGCTGCAATTGCCTTAGCAAATAATTGCTTGCCAGTGCGGCGGCCATTGAGCGTCATATGTGTCAATAAAATAGATTCGCCCCTGGCAAGATAGGCTTCAATCAAAGGCTGTGCAGCACGTGTCTCGCCCACAGATACTGCATGAATCCAGACAACATTTTGAGTAATCGGTTTTTGATAGCCAAAACCTAAGCGCTCAGGAATGTGGTGCAAATAAGCAAAGGCATGACGTGAGCGCCAAGCAAGACGCACAAACGCTAGTGGTAATAAAAGATGCCATAGCAATTGATAAACAGCAAACCAGATCCGAGGACGCGCTCCGTATTCTGAAGCGGGAGTAAGGCTCACTTTTTCAGACGTTCGGTCAACTCGACCGCCTTACCTAAATACGATGAGGGAGTCATTTCGAGCAAGCGGGCTTTAGCATCTTCAGGAATCTTTAACCCTCGAATAAAGTTTTGTAGATCGAGTTGATTAATGCCTTTTCCGCGAGTGAGCTCTTTTAATTGCTCATATGGATTCTCAATGCCATAACGGCGCATGACGGTTTGAACTGGCTCTGCCAATACCTCCCAACATGAATCAAGATCAGCAGCAATAGCAGCATGATTGACTTCCAACTTACTGAGACCACGTAGGGCACTGTCATAAGCTAAAACACTATGCCCAAATGCTGGGCCTAAATTACGCAACACCGTAGAGTCAGTCAGGTCACGCTGCCAGCGGGAGATGGGTAATTTTTCTGCCAGGTGACGAAGTAAAGCATTAGCCACACCCAAATTACCCTCAGAGTTTTCAAAATCAATTGGATTAACTTTGTGCGGCATGGTTGAAGAGCCAATTTCTCCCGCTTTAGTACGCTGCTTAAAGTAGCCAACAGAAATATAAGCCCAGAAGTCACGATCCATATCTAGCAGGATCGTATTAGCGCGCGCAATGGCATCAAATAATTGCGCCATTCCATCATGCGGTTCAATTTGAATAGTGTAAGGATTAAAAGTTAAGCCTAAGCGCTTCTCTACTACTCCTTTAGAAAAGTTCTCCCAATCAAAGTCAGGATATGCAGAAATATGGGCGTTGTAATTACCTACCGCACCATTCATCTTGCCAAACAAGGGAACTGCAGCAATCACATCGATGGCGCGATCAAGTCGTTTAGCAAAATTAGCAATCTCTTTGCCAAGAGTGCTTGGGGAGGCAGGTTGACCATGGGTGCGTGACAGTAAAGGTACTTTTGCATGCTCAATGGCCAAGTCGGTCAAGACTGACAGAATCTTGTTTAGCTGCGGCAATAACACTTCATCGCGAGCGCCGCGCAACATTAAACCATGCGAGGTGTTATTAATGTCTTCAGAAGTGCAGGCAAAGTGAATGAACTCACTGGCTTTTAATAGGTCGGGTCGGCCAGAGACTTTTTCTTTAAGGAAGTACTCAACTGCTTTCACATCATGATTAGTGACTGCTTCAATATCTTTAATCCGCTGGGCATCAGCATCGGAAAAGTTTTCCGCCAATGACAACAAGAATTTTTCATCGGCTGCATTGATTTTGGGTAGATCAGGTAAGCCAGCCGAAGCCAAAGCCAAAAGCCAATGAATTTCGACAAAAACACGCTGGCGCATAAAAGCGGACTCAGAAAGCCAAGGGCGGAGCGCATCCACTTTTCCGGCGTAACGGCCATCTAGTGGGGAAAGGGCATTGAGGGTTGAAAGAGGCTGACTCACGGAAATTGCCTTTGCACTGAAAGTATCTATAAAACCTGATTTTAATGCGTTCTGCCTAGCTTTCCCAGGATCGCTATACTATCCCCATGAAACTAATCGGATCCCTAACCAGCCCCTACGTACGTAAAGTACGCATTGTTTTCTCTGAAAAAAAGGTAGATGTTGACCACGTTCTCGAGAACGTTTGGGCTCCTGACACCAAAATCACGCAAACCAACCCTCTAGGCAAGGTTCCCTGCCTTGTTTTAGATGATGGCGGGGTGATTTATGACTCCAGGGTCATAGCCGAATACGCTGATGGCTTAAGCCCTGTTAGCAAGCTCATCCCGATCGATACTCGTGACCGCGCCTCTGTAAAGACTTGGGAGGCACTGTCTGATGGAATCATGGATGCCGGTATTTTGGCGCGCTTAGAACTCACCTTGCGTCCAGCAGAGCAACAAAGCAAAACTTGGGTTGATCGTCAAATGGGCAAGATTGAAACGGCTTTGCGCCAAATGTCAGAGGAGCTTGGTGAAAATGCATGGTGCCATGGCAATCAAATGACATTGGCAGATATCGCAGTGGGTTGTGCGGTCGGATATTTGCTATTCCGTTATCCAGATGTGCAATGGCAAAAGCAGTATCCCAATCTAGATCGTCTCTATCAAAAACTAATGCTCAAAACTTCGTTTATTGAGACTGCACCACCGCCAGCGTAATAATTAGGCGGAAATAATTCCGCCGCCTAAACAAATATCGCCGTCATACAAAACGGCAGACTGTCCAGGCGTTACTGCCCATTGCGTTTCTGGAAAGCTCAACTCAAAACTCATTAGGCCTTCTTTGCCGGCGACAATGTCACAAGCAGAGTCTGCCTGACGATAACGTGTCTTAGCAGAATACTTTCCTGCAGCTGGTGCAATACCAGCGACCCAGCTAGCATCAATCGCTTCAAGCTTATTGGCTAATAACCACGGGTGCTCATGACCCTGAGCCACATACAAAGTATTGTTGTTCATATCCTTACGCGCTACATACCAAGCATCCCCAGTACCGTCCTGACTGCCACCAATCCCAATGCCTTTACGCTGACCTAAAGTAAAGAAGGCCAAACCCATATGCTCTCCAACAATCTTGCCTTCTGGCGTTTTAATTGGGCCGGGTGTAGTAGGTAGGTAGCGATTTAAAAATTCACGGAAAGGGCGTTCGCCAATGAAACAAATTCCAGTGGAATCTTTTTTACGAGCATTAGGAAGTGCAATTTTTTCTGCAATTTGGCGCACTTCTGTTTTAGGTATCTCCCCCAGAGGAAATAAAACATTGGATAGTTGAGCTTGGGTAAGACGATGTAAAAAATAGCTTTGATCTTTACTAGCGTCTATAGCTTTTAACAGCTCCACTTTACCTGCCTGATGTCGCACTCTGGCGTAATGGCCAGTAGCAATGGCATCAGCACCCAAACTCATAGCATGGTCTAAAAAGGCTTTAAATTTAATTTCA
>Ga0114975_10003275_pt1 | contig 10818 bp, 7 predicted proteins | sample S_130626_EF_Meta_FD_87031 | JGI IMG/M metagenome (GOLD analysis project Ga0114975, IMG submission 87031) | Freshwater microbial communities from Lake Simoncouche, Canada to study carbon cycling - S_130626_EF_MetaG | ecosystem: Environmental > Aquatic > Freshwater > Lake | place: Lake...
ATCAGCGCGATTGAGAGAGCTAGTTTCACTTTTCTTAAACTCCTAGTTCGTAGAGGGTAAGGATACCCGTCCAGTGGGGGTAATGCTTACTCGCTCACCGCGTGGAATTTAACGATCTTGGCCAATTCCTCAGGGTCTAGGCTCGCTCCACCAATTAATGCTCCATCAACATCGGCTTTTTTCATGATCTCTACGATGTTTGAAGATTTCACCGAACCGCCATAAAGGATTCTCATATTTGCTGCAATTTCAGGGGAACCAATGTTTTCTACTTCTTCACGAATTGCGGCACATACCTCTTGGGCATCTTCAGGTGTCGCCGTTTTTCCGGTACCGATCGCCCACACTGGTTCGTAGGCGATAACGATCTTCTTAAGCTCTGGCTTAGTGAATCCTTCAAGCCCTGCACGCACCTGGCGGATTACATGACTTACATGCGTTCCAGCTTCGCGAATTGCAAGCTCTTCTCCTACGCAAAAAATTGGTGTCATCTCATTTGCTAGCGCTGCTTTAATTTTTCGGTTGATTAATGCATCAGACTCTTGGTGAATTGCGCGGCGCTCGGAGTGCCCGATAACTACATAACTGCAGCCAAGCTTTGCAAGCATTGATCCTGAAATGTCACCAGTAAACGCACCGCTGGCATCTGGTGACAAATCTTGCGCACCATACTTAAGGCGCAAACGATCTCCATCAACTAAAGTCTGAATTGAACGAATATCCGTAAACGGTGGAATGATTGCAACATCAACTGCGTCGTAATCTTTGTCATCGAGGCCATAAACCAACTTTTGCGCAACTGCAATCGCCTCAAGGTGGTTGAGGTTCATCTTCCAGTTTCCAGCCATTAATGGTTTACGCATTGGTTCTCCCTCGCTAGATATTTCTTCTTACAATAATTCTAGAGCCTTAAGGCCAGGAAGTTCCTTGCCTTCAAGGTATTCAAGTGATGCTCCTCCGCCAGTTGAAATATAGCCAAACTGCGAATCAGCAAAACCAAGCGCACGAACCGCTGCAGCTGAGTCTCCCCCACCCACAACTGAAATTCCTGAAACTTCTGTTAATGCTTGGGCAACAACCTTTGTGCCCCCTGCAAAGTTAGGGAACTCGAATACACCCATCGGGCCATTCCAGAAAACCGTCTTGCATTTAACAATTTCGGCGGCAAATGCTGCAGCTGAATCGGGCCCGATATCTAGCCCCATTTGATCTGCGGGAATTGCATCTACTGAAACCAGAGTTGGCGTTGCATCTGCAGCAAATGCAGGAGCAACAACAATGTCAGTCGGAAGAACTAGCTTTACGCCATTCTTTTCTGCAGTTGCAATCAAACCTTTCACAACATCTAGCATTTCTGCCTCGACAAGTGATGTACCGATCTCTTTGCCTTGAGCCTTGAGGAATGTGAACACCATTCCTCCGCCGATGGCTAAAACATCAACTTTGCCAAGTAAGTTTTCGATAACACCAAGTTTGTCTGAAACTTTCGCTCCGCCAAGAATTACTCCGTATGGGCGTTCTGGGTTTTGTGTCAGCTTCTTTAGTACTTGCACTTCTGCTGCAACTAATGTGCCTGCTGCATGTGGAAGCAACTTAGGTAAATCAAAGACAGATGCATGCTTGCGGTGAACCGCACCAAAGCCATCGCCAACATAGAAATCAGCAAGCAGTGCCAGGTTAGCTGCAAATACTGAACGTTCCGACTCTTCTTTGCTTGTCTCTGCGGCGTTAAAGCGAATATTTTCCAGCAAAAGAATTTCACCAGATTTTAAAGATTCTACTGTTGCGGTTACTGAAGTTCCAGTTACTTCGCCCGTGAATTTTACTTCTCGACCTAATAGTTCAGACAACCGCTTTGCTACAGGTGCAAGGGACAGGTCAGGCTTTGCTTCTCCCTTTGGGCGACCAAGGTGGGCTGCAATAACAAGTGATGCGCCCTTTTCAAGCAGTAATTGAATAGTCGGAAGCGAGGCTTTAATGCGTCCATCATCCTTAATAATCCCTTCTTTCAAAGGGACATTAAGATCGCAACGAAGAAAGACTCGCTTTCCGGCTACATTAATTGTTGAAAGATCTGGCATTACAGAGTTTTGCCAACATAATCGATCAAGTCGACTAGGCGGTTTGAGTAACCCCATTCATTGTCATACCAACCAACGACCTTTACCTGATTTCCAATTACCTTGGTGAGACCAGAATCGAAAACACATGATGAAGGATCTGTAACGATATCTGAAGAGACAATTGGGTCCTCGGTGTATGACAGATAACCCTTTAGCGGACCTTCCGCAGCAGCCTTCATGGCAGCATTAATCTCAGCAGCAGTTGCTTCCTTTGCTAGTTCAACGGTTAGATCTGTTGCAGATCCCGTTGGCACTGGAACGCGCATTGCATAACCATCTAGCTTGCCCTTGAGCTCTGGCATAACTAGTGAGATCGCTTTAGCAGCACCTGTTGAAGTTGGAATCATGTTGAGTGCAGCAGCGCGAGCGCGGCGAAGATCTTTATGTGGAAAGTCAAGAATTGGTTGATCATTAGTGTATGCGTGAATTGTTGTCATCAAGCCCTTAACAATTCCCCAGTTGTCCTGAAGTACCTTAGCCATTGGTGCAAGGCAATTTGTTGTACATGACGCGTTTGAAATAATGTTGTGCTTTGAACCGTCGTACTGTGTGTGGTTAACACCCATAACGATTGTGATGTCCTCATCAGTTGCCGGTGCAGAGATGATTACCTTCTTGGCACCCGCTGTAATGTGCTTCTGTGCATCTGCAGCCTTTGTGAAAATACCAGTTGATTCAACAACAACATCCGCCTTAACAGATGCCCAAGGAAGATTTGCTGGATCGCGCTCTGAGAAGACTTTAATTGTCTTTCCATCAACAGTGATTGAGTCATCTGTAAATGTAACTTCCAGACCAAGGCGGCCCAAGATTGAGTCATACTTCAAAAGGTGAGCAAGAGTCTCATTAGGAGTCAGGTCGTTAATTCCGACGATGTTGATATTTGGGTTAGTAAGACTGGCACGGAAGAAGTTACGACCGATGCGTCCAAAACCATTGATTCCGACATTAATCACGAAAGTGTCCTTGCTACTAGTGGGGCCTATACCGCGGAGCTATCTCCATAAGGCATAAAAAAGCCCAGCTGTTGGTGGATCATAAAACTGCCACAACGCTGGGGTCTTAGGTAGAACCTTATCAGTGAAGGCTTAATGAACAGTTGCTACGCGTAAGTAATTAATTGAGCAAATCTGGGGAAAGCCCGCTCTCTGTATCTGGAATACCCAGCTCTACTGCGCGTTTATCGGCCATAGCCAGCAAGCGGCGAATGCGCCCAGCAATAGCATCCTTTGTCATTGGAGGGGTTGCCAGTGAACCCAACTCTTCTAACGATGCCTGACCGTGATTGATGCGCAAATCCCCCGCCTCTTTCAGGTGATCGGGAATCGTCGGTCCAAGAATTTCCATCGCGCGTTGAACGCGGGCGGCGGCGGCAACGGCGGCGCGAGCAGAACGACGAAGGTTGGCATCATCAAAATTTGCCAATCTGTTGGCTGTTGCTCGAACCTCGCGGCGCATGCGGCGTTCTTCCCACGCAAGGACACTTTCATGTGCTCCTAAGCGAGTCAGCAAGACACCAATTGCATCACCATCACGAATAACAACACGATCAACTCCACGAACTTCGCGCGCCTTTGCAACAATTCCTAAACGACGGGCCGCACCCACTAAGGCTAAAGCCGCCTCAGGTCCTGGGCATGTAATTTCTAATGATGATGAACGACCAGGTTCGGTCAATGAACCGTGTGCGATAAATGCACCGCGCCAAGCCGCTTCTGAATCACATGTTGCAGCTGAAACAACTTGAGGCGGTAATCCTCGAACAGGTCGACCGTTTGCATCGACTAAACCTGTTTGTCGTGCGAGTGCGTCACCTTCATTAATTACTCGCACAACATAACGAGAACCTTTACGCAATCCGCTAGATGAAAGAACCGCCAAATCTGAATCATGTCCATAAATATCTGCAATATCTTTGCGCAATCGTCGTGCACTCTGTGAAGTATCAAGTTCAACTTCGATGACGATTTTACCTGCCGCGATATGCAGCCCACCTGCGAAACGAAGAAGTGAAGACACCTCGGCTTTTCGACAACATGGTTTGGTAATTGAGAGACGAGAAAGCTCGTCTTTAACTGATGCTGTCATTGCCATGGGGCTAATCCAACCATTTACCGTGAAAAAATGTGGCCCAAATGGAGAGCTAATTTTTCGGCATCATGATGAACGCTGCCAGGGGCTTTTCGTATATCTGCTAGGACAATCTCTGAACCTAAGGTTGATGCTGTTGCCCTTAGGGACTCTGGATCTCGAACAACTGATTGGTCCACAAGGCAATAATCCATACTCAAGCCATCTGAATATCGATGAAAAAACTCTAGATGCTGTTCTGGAGTCGATCCAGCGAACTCTTCGCCCTGAGATCTACTCGATGCATCCAGATTTAAAATCAAAATCTTTTTCGCCTTGGAGTTCTTTAGAGCCTCGAGCTGTGCCGGAACCAATAGGTGTGGAATCACACTCGAAAACCATGAGCCAGGACCCATGGTGATCCAATCAGCTTCTTCAATTGCAGATATGGCTTCAGCTCGTGCGGCAGGATCTTCAGGATATATTCGTAATGATTCGATGTGGCCCTTAGCTGTTGCGACTTCTTTCTGTCCTCGAACCACAATACGACCCGTAGAAGTCGTAAATGTTGCTTCGATATCAAGTGCAACAGAAGCCATTGGTAATACTCGACCCACAACTTTTAGCAATTCACCTACTCGATCTAAGGCGACAACAGGATCATCGCCAGAATTCCACATTGATGCCAGTAGTAAGTTGCCCATCGCATGGCCATTGAGTTCACCCTCACTGACAAATCTATGTTGCATTATTTCAGCCCACGTTCGCCCCCATTCATCGTCGGCGCACAATGCAGCAAGGGCCATCCGTAGATCACCCGGCGGGAAAATAGGAAATTCTTCGCGCAACCGACCACTAGAACCGCCATTGTCAGCAACGGTAACAATTGCGGTGATCTCTTGAGTTATTTGGCGCAGCGCTGCGAGGGTTGCAGCCAAACCATGGCCACCACCAAGTGCGACAACTTTAGACAAACTTATTCACGACCTACATCTCGATGAGTTGGGTGAGCTGAAATTTCACTTCCAATTGCGGTTAATTGCTTGGCGATTTCTTCTGTAATTGCAACACTTCGATGTTTTCCACCTGTGCAACCTACTGCGATCGTCACATACTTTTTACCTTCTCGCAAATAACCATCCATCATGGAATCAACTAGACAAACATATGCGTGAACAAACTCTTTTACCCCTTCGTTACCTAAAACTTCTTGGCTTACCTGCGGGGTCAATCCAGTTAATGGTCGTAGTTCAGGAATCCAATGCGGATTTGGGATGAAACGGCAATCTAAAACTAAATCGGCATCAACTGGAATTCCGTACTTGTACCCAAATGACAATACATTTACTCGAATTCCTTGTAACTTCCCTACTCCAAATATTTCACCAATTCGCTTTTCTAATTGGTGCACATTTAGATTTGATGTGTCTATCGCAACATCTGCTTGTGAGCGAACATCTTCAAGCTTTTCTCTTTCACGGGCTATGCCATCAACTATGCGATCACTACCTTGCAATGGATGTGGGCGACGAGTTGATTCAAATCGTTGCACTAGTGATTGGTCAGTCGCATCCAAAAAAACCAGTCGATAATAAGAATTGCTTTTCTTAAGTTCAGCAAGTGCGTGAGTTAGTTCATCAAAGAACTCTCCCCCACGAACATCAACCACAACAGCTAACTCTTTACCTTGAGGACCAGTTCCTTTACTTACTAAAGCTGGCAACAAAGATGGCGGAAGATTATCGACGACATACCAACCAAGATCTTCCAAGGCGTGGGCAACCGTAGAACGGCCAGCACCTGACATGCCGGTCAGAATCAAGGTCTCTTGTGTCATGGATTAATTATTACTGATTTCTCCAGTTTCAGTGTTTACTTTTTGGGTCGTAATTGTGATCAAATGGTCCTCGATAATCGAAGCGATCTTTGAGCCAATCCCAGGCGTGGCTGCAATGTCTTCCACGTTAGCTTTACGAATCGCTGCCACAGATCCAAATCGATCTAGCAGCGCCGCTCTGCGCGCTGAACCTAACTGCGGGATATCGTCTAAGACCGACTCCAGCATCACTTTAGATCTACGAGATCGATGGAATGAGATAGCAAAGCGGTGGGCTTCATCGCGAATTCTCTGCAGCAAGTAGAGGCCTTCACTGTTTCGGGGCAAAATCAATGGATCACTTGAACCCGGAATCCAGACCTCTTCTAAGCGCTTAGCTAAACCACATAAAGCGATATCTGTAATACCAAGTTCGTTTAACGCTCGTTGCGCGGCGCTTACCTGCGGTGCGCCACCATCAACAACGATTAATTGCGGCGGGTAAGCAAACTTACTGGGCTTTCCCCCAAGTTCGGCGACCTCTGCTTCATTTTCTTGACGATCATCTATTAGTCGTTTAAGCCTGCGAGTAATCACTTGATGCATAGCTCGGGTGTCATCAAAACCTTCATCGGTATTAATGATAAATCTGCGGTACTCGCTCTTCTTTGCCATTCCATCTTCAAAAACGACCATCGATGCAACCACCGATGTGCCAGAGATATTTGAAATATCAAAGCACTCAATTCGCAATGGAGTGCGGCCTAAGTTCAAAGATTCTTCAATTTCGGTGAGTGCCTTACCACTAACGGCGGCATCGGTCGCCCGCTTACTTAAATACTGAATCAATGAGTATTGGGCATTCCTCTTAACAGTATCTAGCAGCTCTACTTTTTCGCCTCGCTGCGGAATCTTGATCTCAACTTTTGAAGCTCCTAAAGATTCAAGCCATTTTTCTAATTGATCTTTATCAACTGGTTCGCTGTTGACATAAATATTACGCGGCACAGCCATCGCGCCAGTTCCGTAGATGGAATACAGCAAAGCGGTTAACACGTCTTGCCCCTCAAGCACCATTTCTTGATCCACAATCCAAGATCTAGATCCTTTAACAGAACCGCGATGCATTGAGAAAATTGACCCAGCCGCATGGAATCCATCTTGATAAAGGGAAATAAAGTCACCATCTAAATCATCCGAGAAATTGCCTTCTGTGGACTTTTGCGCTTTTTCAAATGAATCAATCTGATCACGCAGACGTGCTGCTCGCTCAAACTCCTCGTTATTGGCCGCGTTCTGCATCTCTTCATGCAACTTCGGCAGGATGTTCTCCATGCCAGAATCCATAAAGTCGTTGAGGCGTTGGGCTAGGTGCTTGTGATCCTCTTTGGAAATCCAATCGACACATGGTGCGGCGCACTTTCCAATATCCCCAAGCAAGCACTGCCTCTTGCTCTTGCGGGCACGGGTGAAGTTAGCCGACGAACATGATCTAACTGGAAATACTTTCAGCAGAACTTCGAAGGTATTACGAAGCGCCCATGCGTTTGTATAAGGACCAAAGTACTTAAGACCGGGCCGTTTATCTTTACGAGTAATAAAGATCATTGGGTACTCATCATTTAGCGACAGAGCAAGATACGGATAGGACTTATCATCCTTAAATTGCACGTTGTACTTAGGCTGATGTTGCTTTATCCAACTAAATTCAAGGGCCAACGCTTCTAATTCGGTACTTACGATGGTCCAGTCAACCCTGACCGCTTCATGCACCATGCGATAAGTCTTGGTCGCCAGATTGGCTTGGAAGTAATTACTTAAGCGGTTCTTGAGATTTTTCGCCTTACCAACATAAATGATCTTGTCTTTAGCATTATAAAAACGGTAAACCCCAGGATGCTCCGGGATGTTACTTGGCCGATAACTTTGAGGATCTGCCATTGCGCTACTTCTTTGCTGGTGCTTTTCTATTTGATTTTAAGATCTCACCCAAGAACTGTCCCGTGTAACTCTCTTTCACCTTTGCAACATCTTCTGGTGTTCCCTCGGCAACAACTAATCCCCCACGGAATCCGCCTTCAGGTCCCATATCAATGACCCAGTCTGAACACTTAATGACATCTAGGTTGTGTTCAATAACAACAACTGTGTTACCAGTATCAACTAAGCGGTTGAGAACGATTAATAGCTTATTAACATCTTCAAAGTGCAAACCAGTCGTTGGTTCATCCAAAACATAAATGGTGCGACCAGTTGACCGGCGTTGTAGCTCGGTAGCAAGCTTCACGCGCTGGGCTTCACCACCGGATAATGTTGGAGCAGATTGGCCTAAACGAACATAACCGAGGCCAACATCATTGAGGGTCTTTAGGTAACGAGCGATTGCTGGCACTGATTCGAAGAAACCACCAGCCTCTTCAATCGGCATATTCAATACTTCTGCGATTGTCTTGTTCTTGTAATGAACCTCTAACGTCTCCCGGTTATAGCGCGCTCCATGGCAGACCTCGCACGGAACATACACATCTGGCAGGAAGTTCATTTCAATGGTGATAGTGCCATCACCAGAACAGTTCTCGCAGCGTCCGCCCTTTACATTGAAGGAGAAACGTCCTTGTTGGTATCCGCGAATCTTTGCTTCACTTGTTTCAGCAAAGAGCGCGCGGATCTTGTCGAACACACCCGTGTAAGTAGCAGGATTTGACCGTGGCGTACGACCAATCGGAGATTGATCCACATGAACAACTTTGTCCAATAATTCGATACCACTGACTGTTCGGTGACGACCGGGAACTAAACGCGCTCCATTTAATTTATTAGCTAATACCGTGTACAAAATGTCATTAACAAGAGTCGACTTACCAGATCCACTTACGCCAGTAACTGAAACAAAAACACCCAAAGGAACTTCAACATCGATTTCCTTAAGGTTATTTTCCTTAGCCCCCTTCACGACAAGTTTGCGCTTTGGGTCGATCGGACGACGATGCTTAGGAATCGCGATTGATTTACGGCCCGATAAATATGCACCGGTTATAGATTCTTTGGATGCAATCAAATCTTCATAACTTCCAGACACAACTACCTTGCCGCCGTGTTCGCCTGCACCTGGTCCAATATCAACGATCCAGTCTGCGGTACGAATTGTTTCTTCATCGTGTTCAACAACGATTAGTGTGTTACCGAGGTTGCGCAGACGGGTCAAAGTTTCGATAAGTCGTTTGTTATCTCTTTGATGCAATCCAATAGATGGTTCATCTAGAACATAGAGAACGCCTACTAAGCCACTACCAATCTGAGTGGCAAGGCGAATGCGCTGTGCTTCACCGCCAGATAGAGATCCAGCAGGGCGAGCTAGAGAAAGATAATCAAGTCCGACATCTAACAAGAAGCCTAGACGTGCATTTACTTCTTTCATTACACGTTCTGCGATCTGTGCCTCACGTTTATTGAGCTTGATCTGTTTTAAGAATGTTGCACAGTCTGCAATTGAGAGTTCACAGATCTGCGAAATGTTTTTATCCCCAATTGTTACAGCAAGTACTTCTGGCTTAAGGCGCGCACCATTGCATTTCTCACATGAGATCTCACGCATATACGCCTCGTATTTATCACGACTGTAATCGCTATCAGTTTCCTCGTGACGACGGTGAATAAAGGGAATTACACCTTCAAATCCAGTTGTGTAATTTCGCGCACCGTAGCGGCCCTTGTATTTCATCTTAATTTCATACTCGTAGCCATTAAGTATTGCTTCGCGTGCCTTGGTGGAGATTTTCTTCCAGGGCGTATCGAGCGAGAATGGCAAATCTTTTGCAAGGGCTTCTAGCAAACGCAGGAAGTAATCTGATGATTGCCCACCAGACCAAGGGGCGATTGCGCCGTCATTAATCGAAATTGAATCATCGGGAATGATCAGGTCCTCATCTACCTCTTTTTTGGTACCGATACCCGAACATTCAACGCATGCACCAAAGGGAGAGTTAAATGAGAAAGAACGGGGTTCTAGCTCTTCGAAGGAAAGCTCGCAATCATGGCACGCAAGATGCTCGCTATATGTGCGTTCCTTATCGGCACCCTTTGCATCAACAAAATCCAACACAACGATTCCGGATGCAAGTCGCAAAGCAGTTTCAATGGAATCGGTCAGACGAGTTTTGCTTTCCGCCTTTGCAGTTAAGCGGTCGATAACCACTTCAATAGTGTGCTTTTCCTGTTTTTTTAGCTTTGGTGCTTCAGATAACTGAATTACTGCACCATCAACGCGAGCACGTGAATATCCTTGTGTAATCAAATCACTGAACAACTCAACAAACTCTCCCTTGCGGGCACGAATGACCGGTGCCAAAACCTGAAACTTTGTAGTCGGCGGTAGCTCAAGAATTTGATCAACGATTTGTTGTGGTGATTGACGTGTAACAGCCTTGCCGCACTTTGGGCAATGTGGTCGTCCAGCCCGAGCAAATAGGAGACGCAGGTAGTCATAGACCTCCGTGATTGTTCCAACGGTCGAGCGAGGATTGCGGTTAGTTGATTTCTGATCAATTGAAACCGCAGGTGATAATCCTTCGATGAAATCAACATCTGGTTTATCCATTTGGCCGAGGAACTGGCGCGCATAGGCCGATAGGGATTCGACATAACGGCGCTGACCTTCAGCAAAGATCGTGTCAAAGGCAAGAGAGGACTTACCTGAGCCAGATAATCCAGTAAATACAACTAAGGCATCGCGTGGAAGTTCGATGGAAACATTTTTAAGGTTGTGTTCGCGTGCTCCGCGCACAACCAACTTATCGATGCTCAAACCCC
>Ga0114975_10003277_pt1 | contig 10815 bp, 12 predicted proteins | sample S_130626_EF_Meta_FD_87031 | JGI IMG/M metagenome (GOLD analysis project Ga0114975, IMG submission 87031) | Freshwater microbial communities from Lake Simoncouche, Canada to study carbon cycling - S_130626_EF_MetaG | ecosystem: Environmental > Aquatic > Freshwater > Lake | place: Lake...
CTGCATCATATGGACGATTCACATGACCGCGTAATATTTCTATGCTTTCATCGTCTAGATCACCAGTACGTATTTGAGATAGTATATTTATGAAAACCTCGTCCTTTTGTCGAAAAATCTTGGTCAATGCTATATGGTTCTCCGATTTGAATGTTTCTTTCCATAATGGAGATTCAAAGCAAAATTTGTCTGAATCTTTATCATCCTCATTACCCACCGGTGGCAATTGAAAGAAATCTCCCGTTAGAACCATTTGAATTCCACCAAAACGCGTTGGAATCCGGCGAATGGCTCTGGCTATTTCATCCAACAATTCGAATATTTTTTTAGACATCATACTTATTTCATCGATGATTAATACATCGATGGATTTCCATGTTTTCACGGAACGCTTATTCTTTATTACAGATTGTATAATTTTATCAACATCACCTTTTGCCAAACGTATTCCACTCCAAGAATGAATTGTACGAGCATTGCAATTTAATAGGACTGCCGCGCAACCTGTTAGAGCACATACCTGTATCCTTCGTTTTATTGTTTTTGCGTAATTTACCAAATGTTTTATTAATTTCGTTTTTCCTGTACCTCCCGGTCCGGTAATAAACAAATTTTCATTCCGCTTGAATTTTTCAAATGCATAATTCTGTTCTGGTGATAACTCTTCGTTCATGTGGTTTCTTATTATAATTCATTGTTTTTATATTACCTTTCAATTTTTTATTAGTACTTTATACAGATGTGTACTATTGTAATTTATTGACTGCAAATGTGATGTCATATTGAATACATTTAGCATAAAAATAACTTTTATAAAATGATATATATATAAATGTCTTACTATCCTTATGGATATAGTTATCCTTACGCATACGGTTTTGGTTATCCTTACAGATATGGTTATCCTTACTATTCTTTTCCATTATTATTCAACGAATACAAATTAAATGGTCTTTACAATGAACTCGATGAATTAAATGAACTAGAAGCACATAATGCTTTGTTAATGAATCGCGATGTTTCTTTTGATACATCCATGAATCATGATTTACATGGCCAACTTAAAAAAAAGAATCACGAATTAGTACAGCATATTGTTGGTAAAAACAAAGAAATTCATGAATTGCGAGAACTATTAAAAAAAAATAATATTGATTATTCAAACGCGGAAAAAGGATTTGATTGCTCTATGAATCCTAGATATTTTTTCCCTCATAAACCCTATCCTCATTTTCACCCACATACACACTATCCACATCATCCACATCCACATCCCTACTGGCCACCATTTTTTTATGATAAAGATAAACACCACGAAGGTATGAGTGAAACTCATACCGTTCATGCTCCTCCTGCTGCTCATGTAATTATACCTCGCGCTATAGCACCAAATTCTCATCCACAGCATTATATTATTCCTCCTCATGAACATACTAACATGTTACCATGTGTGCTTCCGCCTTAGATTTATTATTCATTATATCTATATGATATCATGAATTCATTATTCATGTTCTACCTCCATACAAAATGAAAAATCCAATCCATTCAAACTTACTGGATTACCATATTCATCTAATATTTGCACATTTAATTTCTGTAAATCTATTTTTCCTGTATATTCACGTTTATCACTTACCATAGTACCATTTGCACGATTTGCCGAAATCAATTTATTGAAACCAAATGCTACAGTTTCTACAGAAATACGTGCAGCAATATTTTTGTTGATAAAGGATTTTGGTAAAGGTGAAATAAAAGAACGTTGATTTCCATGTGAAAATTCGTCAATCGCCAAATACAAATATTTTGAACCCAAAACATCAGGCAATGCTTCCGCAGTAATTCCAATACTTTTTACTGTATAAGTAATATTTCTAAATCCCAATATCCATCCGAGCTTTGAATTTAAAAGCGATTTATCAAAATTTCCGCTGGTATCCACTGCAAAATTAATTGTATATGTATTTGTTGTACTTGTAATTTTACTCTTATTTGAAGAATTCAAAGATATTGAAATATTTGAATCTCCTGTAATTGAATGCAATTTAGCATTCAATGCGCTATGTAAATCATCAATAGTTGTATATCTATTATCTGGAACAGTTACGACATATTTGGTTGTGGCAATATTATTCGCAATTTTAGTAAGAACTAAACTGCTATTTTTTTGTACAGCAGATACATTATAAAGAACGTCTGGTATTTCGACATTAGTTATATAAATGCTTTTCGCGTCGGTAATTCTTTCTGGAAGTGTAATTGTATAATTGGCTAATTGACTGTAACTATAATCATCTCTAAATCTCGTGTCAATGTTCACATATTTTTTTTTCGTTTCTTTATGTACATTCGTCATAACCATATGACTGCCATATTGTTTGGTATTGGGACTTAAAAATAAATCTTTATTATCAAAGTATTGGCTCATTTATAATAAACATATACATTATTTGGCACCGCCGCACGAAGAACAATTCTTTTTTGGTCCATTTACATTTTCAATCATACCTGTCTGAAACATATTAACAGAACGTGATATTATGGTTGAGGGTGGTTTATCATAATTACTAAAATCTTTTTTGGGTTTTATAATGTTTTTTTTTAAAGTATCTCTCGGATCTCTATTTGTTGGTATAATGATTGGAGGTCGATTGGCTAAATCTAAATCAGTTAAATTTCTCGAAAAGCTATTTTGAAACACCATTTTCATAATAAAAAATTGAATTGAATATACGTTTATACTTTTACAACAGAAATAAAATGTCAAACGCATCCAATAAATACAAGTGTAAGTTTTGCACGCAAGAATACAAAGAAAAATTCAATTTCGACAGGCATGTTGGATTTTGCGAGTTCTCCTTCAAATCAGCAAAAGAAATCAATAATGAAATTGAAGCGTTTGAAAAAGCGCCCTCTGTGAGCGAGCTTTTTGCATTTGTTAAAGAATTAACTGTCCGTGTTGGTAAGCTCGAAAAGGAGAACATTGAATTAAAACAATTTGCATATAAACAAAAGAAAAAAGTAGATATCTTAGATTGGTTAAATAATAGGTGCGAATATATACCAGAAGTTACGTTTAATCGATGGATGACGGAATTGCCCGTCGAATCTTATTTACATAAAGTATTTGAATATGATCTATTGACTGCACTAATAAAATGTCTTGATGATGCTTTTGAGAAGATGGAAAAATTACCCATATGCGCTTTTTCGCAAAAAGCTAATACGTTTTATGTTTATGATAATTCGACCAGTTGTTTGGGACAAAATTATAAATGGTCGCAGATTTCGAACAAACAATTAGATAAATGGTTCTCGTTTATGGCGAAAAAAATAATTGGTGCATTCAAAAATTGGTACGAAGAAAATAAAACGACCATTGATTCCGATGAAAAATACAAAGAACAATATTTCGAATATTTCCAAAAAGTGTTGGGCGGAAAAATGAATGATGAAACTCGCAATCATCGCCTGCGCCAATTTTGCTATACAAAACTAAAGCAGAACTTGAAAACTGTTGTTGAATTGGATTTTGTTTGATTATATGATTATTGTCAATAAAATAGAAAAATTGAAATCGTTTTTTATTTTTATTGATGTATAAAAATAATACAATGCCTATTCCTCCAAATTACCTTGCAATGGTTAACTCTCATGAGCGTGATCAATACATCGAATTCGACGAAGGACCGCATATTTATACGGTTCATGGAGAACAAGGTTATACGTCAGTAACCACATTCAATCATAGTCATTTTCCTCATTTTAATGCCGATGAAGTTGTCGCGAATATCATGCGCGGGAAAAAGATTCACGATCCAACTTATAAATATTATGGAATGACCGCAGAAGAAATCAAAGACCTATGGGCAAAAAAAGGTAGTAATGCGTCATCTCTTGGTACCAAATTTCATTATATGATTGAATGTTTCTATAATTATGAGGAAGTAGAAATTGATTGTAATGAATTCGAATGGTTCTTAAAATTTGACGAAGATTTTCCGGAATTGACTCCTTATCGCACAGAATGGATGATATATGATCAAGAATTACGTCTTAGTGGTTCGATTGATATGGTGTTCGAATTACCTGACGGTACTCTTCAAATTTATGATTGGAAAAGAGTTCAAGAAATAACGTATGAACATCCTTTTGGAGAAACAGCAACAACAGAATGTATTAAACATCTACCTCATTCTAATTTCTGGCATTATGCGCTGCAGCTTAACACATACAGAGCAATATTACAGAAAAACTACGGCAAAGTCATTTCTGGACTTTATTTGGTATGCATTCATCCGGATAATCCATACAAACGTTATGAGCGTATTGAGGTTCCATTTTTAGACAAGGAAATTAACGACCTTTTTGAATATAGGAAAAAACAGGTTGAAGCAGGAACTCATGATATCAAAAAGCATTAATTGATAATAAATATAAAAACGTAAATTCATTATTCTATAAAATGATATCCATAAAACATTTTTTTGTTCTCTTGTATATAAATTTTATAAAGATTGTATATTTGCTCTTTTATAAGAGACCTAGTACCGTAGAAAATAAACCCTTCATCAAATCGAAGCCATTTGGTGAATTATATTTGAATCGATTCAAAAGAAGTTTTTCCGATTTGACCAATATGGATTTCAATATAGACGCGGTTTTTTATGATAAAACAAAATTAAAAGTCACATTGATTGATGCAGACAACGAATTGGAGAAAAAATGGAGAACTCGTATATTGATAGAACCTACACCACTTTGTGGTAATGTTATTATGTACTATGATCCTTTTAAACTGGGTTTTGCATATCACAGTGATTATTTTGTATCTTATGATGTTTTGAATAAAATTGCCATGAAATATGTTATCACTTATCAATGCCGTGATTTTTTTATCGACGAATTAGAGCGTCCTCTAGAAAATCCTTCAAAATTATTAAATTTATTAGAAGAAGATAAGACAAAAGAATCACCGTCAAAAGACGGAAAATCTTTCTCGCATTTACGAAGTGGTCCTTTTGCAAAGTTGAAAAATTATAGTGTGAATAAGGGAGAAACCGGAAAAACAACTGATCCAGTAAAAAACAAAATGCGCAATTGTTTTATTCATCGTGGTAAAATCGCCAATTTTTCCTTTTTGCAGAAAGCACCAATAAAAAAAGCCACAATCGGGCCATATGAAAGCGATATGACAAAGGGACTGTTTAATAATTCCAATGTGCAAAAGGAGGTTTTTTGTTATCGTGATTTTAAGAAAGCTTTTGCTAAGGTTGCTGCAGGAGAATCAGATTAATTATTTTTTCCTGTGGTTGATAGCCATTTCAAAAAACCAACCGATTTTTCTAATTCAAACGAAGAACCTAAGTGATCTTTGGCGATTTCATATGCTTTGAATTCTTTTTCTGATAGCGTCTTCAAATATTGTTCAGTAAGGGGTAGTGGGTCCATGTTTTGATTTTAATTAATATATGTATTTTGTACAAATATTAATCAATTTTTTTGTTTTTGTTATCACATTCAACTGGGTTGACCGTTCTATTTTTTAGATGTTTTTTTTGATTTGCGATTTTTTTTAGATGTTTTTTTTGATTTGCGATTTTTTTTATTAGATGTTCTTTTTGTTTTACCACCTGTTTTGCGTCCTCTACCAGAATCTAATCTATGGGTATTTGATCTATCAACATGTATAGTACTTCTATTTTCTATTGATTGTTCTGGGCTTCTGTCTCTGCTTCTGCTTCTGCTCCTCTTTCTTATAGGAGGACCATTTCCATTATCGTTATCATCATTATCATTATTGTTATCATCATTATTGTTATCATCATTATCGTTATCATCATTATCGTTATCATCATTATAATTATCATCTTCGTTATTTTCATAATGAGCATAGTTATTTCTAATAAAGCCGTCTATTATATCTATAAGCTCTTCCTGACCAACAGTAGTAAGTGGATATTCTGGATCGTTTTTCAATAACAAGGAAGTTATAAAAACCACCATATTGTTGTCGAAATTTGTCAAATCTTGTCCTCGAAGTTGATCTTCTGGAAACATAGAAATATATAATCCAAATGATTCTAAAATGTAATATTTTATTTCTTTGTTCTCTTGTCTCTTTAAAAAAATTTTTACACTCGTTATGTAATCTTCAATTTGTTTTCGTGCGTCGTTTCGCAAATCTTCTGCAGTAGGTATTTCAAATTCGTCCATTATTTTCTCAAAAATTTTTTTGTTGTTGATATGTTGTATTTTTTTATTAGTCCAATCAACTGTGATACTGTGTGTGTATGCTTGAAGTTTCAATTGTACTTGCGTTTTAATGTTCATCAAAGCTTCCCTATAGTCAACATATCTTTCACTAGCTAATGTCGTAATATCTGCTAGTGTTTTCGAAGTTAAAAAATTTGCAATAGCATCTGCCATTTTGTGTTTATATATATATATATCATAATGAGAAAAAAACAATAAAATACACCTATCTGTTTTCGAGTTATGATATTTATTTCAAATAAAAATATTTGATAAATTGTTGCTAATTTTTTACTAAATAATACAAAAGGTTTTTCGTAATGAAAGAGTTTTTGTAAGTATAATTTGTTTTCATAAAATTGAATGAATAATCGAACCTATAAAAAAATAACAAATACAAACATGACTACACAATATGAAGAATTTATTGGTAAAGAACCATCTTTGAATCAATTAATAAATTTTATAAAAATAAACAAAAATGAAATCGATCGTTTTAACAGTGAATGTACAGCAGACAACAACGAAGAAGAAAAAATAGATTACGCCGTGCTAGATGAATATATTGATTTTGCAAATAAATATGGTCATAATGTTTATTATTACGTAGGAGGTCACATAAAAACGCGCCTAGATGATCCAATAACAAATGAAGCCATTATGCAAGCAATTAAATTAAATAATGAATCCAGACCTGAACATATGATGGAAGTAGCATCTAAAATAAGATCTTCGAAACAATTACGCAATTTACAAAAAATACTAGATATTTATTATGAAAAATGTTTGGAAGAATATTATGCGCCTCCACCTACATTGTTCGGGCAAAATTCGTCACCATTATTATGGTTTATTTGTAGTAGTAAAAATCAACAGCAAGATATCCTTCGTAGAGGAGGCGAGGGTTACGAAAAACTAGCAAAGAATACAATAATTGGAAAAACAAGAATAGTATGAATACACAATTGTGTCTACGAAAACATATTTTTTATCTCGCTGTAGGTCCAATAAAACATGCGCCTTCGGTTGATCTTTGTACTGTTAAAGTATTTATACCGTCACAAATCAATGTTTCACCAACTTTATTTACCAAATTATCACTTGCCATAATTGGAGAATAAAAACTCAACGGTTTAGTTATGTTACAAACAGATCCGCGGAAATATGGATTATAATTAGGGCAACCCGAAAATATTACGTCGTTTTCGCAATATCTATTCACCATAATTTTCGTGGTTTTTCCTAAATTTTCAGTATATTCTTGCATATTATTCGAATTTTGTGTATTATCTGGCTTCACGGTGATATTAGAATCATTGTAAGGAGTTAGTTTTTCTTGTAACATACCTTTCATGGTTTTTACAGAGGATTTTACACTTGTAGGATCGTTTAATGAAGTAACTGCACTTTGAATGATACCGGATGCTGTATTATAAGTTCCGCAGCAACCACCATAACCTCTAGGCGTATTTCCTTTCATAGGTGTTCTAGGTAATGATCTAGATAACATAGTTTGTCCAACCCATCCCTGACTGCGGCGTGTTCCATTCAATGAAAATCCTTGTGAACCTACACTCATATTATTATATTTGGTTTGTGTTTTCTTTTTTAATGTTGCAACAGACATTTATATTATAACACGATATAAATTTATTGTAGATACGTTCTCTTCAAGTATTGAAAAAGCTAAATATATAATATATGACTGATCATTTGGATTTAGATTTAGATATTGGTAATTATAGTATCAAAGATATTGAACGTTTCTTCCAATTGAAACCTCGATTGAAATATACTGCTGCTGATATTGAAGAAAAAGAGTATCAAATTAGAGAACAATTATTATCAAGTGGACATATTAGTAAACGATTCAAACGTGATTTGATTAATTTTTTAGAATTGGCAAAAGATTGGTTAATTTATGTAAAATGTCCTTCTGCGCGACAGCCATCTGTCATACCTAAAAACTATAAATTGGATACTATGGATACACCACGTTCTGCTGTAGTTCCAAATCGAACTGACGAATTAATAAAACGATCTGATACTCCTTATGTAAATATACACCAAAGTGATTTTTTTCCAGGTATCGTAAATCCACTGAGTACACGTATCATTACAAAATGCCTCAATATTGATACTCGATTTCGTGACAATATTCATGGTACATCAAGCGCCGATTTTTTGATTCAATTACCGCAAAAATTTTCCAAGGTTGTTTCTATGCAATTGGCTGCATTAGAAATGCCCGTGTCATTTTATGGTATTTCATCAGGTTATGGTAATAATTATCTTTATCTTGATGTCAATTACAATGAGCTTCCTGGAGATACAACAGCGGACTATTGGCCTAATTTTACTTTTACAAAAAATGAAGATGGAACAGTTAACGCAAAAGGTTCTTTTTTCATACCTGATGGTAACTATAGTGCAACAGATTTGATATTAAAACTGAATTTAATTATGAGACCTTTGAATTCTGATAATACGTTTCTTCAACCTAATAGTATTTTTTCTTATATACAGCTTGTTTTAGATATCAGTATTAATGGATCTGGTTCTGGAAAGGTAACTATTGCACCAAATGGCGTTAACGCAGGAAATGTTAATTATATAAATATGGATTTTACTCTAGGTAGCAATGGTGTTTTTGATGGTATCGACATTTCAAGTAAATTTGGTTGGAATTTAGGTTTTCAAAAACGTCAATATTTGGGTCTAAAAACATATACAGGTGAAACCATTATCGAACCATCCAATATTCGTTATATTTATTTGGTTGTCGATGATTTCAATAACAGTGTCAACAATCATTTTGTAAGTGCATTCAATAAATCCATTCTTGGTCCAAATATATTAGCAAGAATACCCATGAAAGGAGCCAGTTTTTCGTTAATGATGGAGAACGATTTTACTACAGTTACAGAACCACGACGATATTTTGGACCCGTTGATATACAAAAACTAAAGATACAACTTTTGGATGAATATGGTAAACCAGTACAGCTTAATAATTCAGATTATTCTTTTTGTATTAACTTAAAAATGATTTATGATTTATAATATGCGTGTGTTTGTATTTTTAGAAAAATTTCCGTAGCTATACATAATGAGCTCAACATCTCGAATTATCCAAAGTATATTAAACCCTCCTCCTCCTTTGAATGATAAAGCTTATTCTGGTTATTATTACGCATTTTTTGGAGCAGGTGGTTTCTCTACAGACCAATCGTTCAATCCTATTATATTAAATGAACAAGCTTCGGCTTCATTTCAACTTTATGATGTAACTTATGCCATTCAGGTGCAATTTGACGTGCGAACTATCAATCAGAAAATCGGATTGATCAAGGATTCATCCAACATTGTTGTATTAGACAGCAGTTATAATGTAGCCAGAGACATGTTTCCCACCAATTCTATTGATATCACAGCTAGTGAATTTGTTAATGGAATGACCGCATCTCAGGTCATTTCCGTAGGTGCATACCAAACAATGTACAATGAATACATGGAATCGGTAAATAGATATTTTTTCAAAATTTCAACTTTAGACGATAGTTTGTTCTCAGCAGCAAGTACGAATGACATTAGCAATGGACATTTCGATGCCAATCAATTTATGGAATTAATCCATCAACAAGTGGATCCTAGTCATCAATATATAAACCCACTTAGTGGATTCGTTACATTGTCTAATGTCAATCAACTATTACGTTTTGCAGTAGATAGTGATGTTTTTGGTAATCGTGTGCCTCTACCAAACAACCCTTCTGCAAATATAACGCCTATTGATAACAGTTTTAATAATACGATCCATTTTACAGAAGGAACCGTTACTGACGCTTCAACAAATGTAACTACTACTACACAGTATGACGCTGAAACAAATACAGAGACCATTACTATTCAAGATAATTCGAATAATACGACTACCGTTATCGTATATGATTTATCCGCAAATACTACTACCACTACTACGAATACCGCAGGACAATCGGGTACATCTACTGGAAATGTAAATACTGGCACATACACTAATCCTATTAAACCCTCATATGCCGACGTATCGTTTTCCACTGTTCCGGCAAATTTTGGTGTTGGAAATGGATTTTTAGCAGGGGATTTAATTTTTATACCCGGCGGTATAACATCTACTCTCGAAATTTTGATTGATCCAATGATTGACGCTAGTACGTCTTCCATTTACGATTTAATTTTAAATAGTGGTCTTGCTTATGAATATGCAATTGATTTAAGTAATATTGCTACACAAAAATCTACCATGATTCAAAAAATCTTAACCGCGCCTTTATTGATTGAACGATCTAATTTATCTTAATTTTTATATTATCACTATAATATAAAAATGGACTATCCTTTAACACCATATACTCAAAATGACAACGGTATTTTTGTTGGAAGATTTTATGCATTCAATGCTTCCGGTGGGTTTATGGTATCACAAGGTTTTAATCAAATTCAATTGGCCTCTTCTAATGCTTTAGTACAATATGACGTTTCCGGTGCAATACAACTTCGATTCAGTGCAAGAAC
>Ga0114975_10003278_pt1 | contig 10814 bp, 27 predicted proteins | sample S_130626_EF_Meta_FD_87031 | JGI IMG/M metagenome (GOLD analysis project Ga0114975, IMG submission 87031) | Freshwater microbial communities from Lake Simoncouche, Canada to study carbon cycling - S_130626_EF_MetaG | ecosystem: Environmental > Aquatic > Freshwater > Lake | place: Lake...
AATATACCACATAGTTCTTATATAAAATCAATCGTACCATCACTTGATTACAATGGTAAAAAAGATATGCATTATATATTAAATGAAATCTTTTATCAAAAGGTATATAACAATGATTTTGTTTGTGTAGCTGAAAATGATATCGTATTTGATATTGGATTTAATTATGGATTTTTTACATTGGATGCGTTAACATATAAACCTAAAAAAGTAATTGGGTTCGAACCTAATCCAAATTTGGTTAAGTTATTTAATCGATTGCATATAGATTCAGTTGAATTACATCAATCAGCGGTATCGGATAAAGCAGGTAGTACTATTTTTTATGAAAATAACTTCTCTGGAAAATCTTCAATTCATAGTGATGTAAATTCAGATACATCTTCAAACTCATATCAAGTTAATATATGTAGCTTCAATGATATGGCTGAAAAATACGATGTTATTGATTATTTGAAAGTAGATTGCGAAGGAGCTGAGTATGAAATCTTTGAATCAATACCAAACGAATTTTTGACAAATAGAATAAGAAAAATAGCATTAGAGTTTCACCACAATATAAATGATATCAAAGTTGTAAACTTAATATCAAAAATAAAACAATGTGGATTTGAAATTAAAATAGATTATAAGGATGGTGATAGCACGGGAATGTTATACGCCAGAAAATAAATTAACAATTAAACATGGAGAAAAAACTATGAAGTGTATTAAAGTAATTAAACAAGCAAAATCCTATGAATTAGGTGAAATCCGTAGAATGGATGATTTGGAAGCGGAAGTAAAAGTAAAGACTGGCTATTGGGCATTTTGTCCAAAGAGTGAGTGGAAACTAGCAACTCGTAAAGTGAAAGTAAATCAGATTGTAAACGAGCAACCAACAGAAGAACTTTCTATTGAGGAAAAAAAATTAAAACGTAAAAAAAATGACAAACAAAAATAGTGTAAAGATTGTGGAATTATATCCAGAAATGTTTACATTTACAATGAGAGGGTATGAGCATAATGTGTTTGAAAAAACATATAATAAAGCTCTTGTTTATATTCACAAACATATAAAGTGGACTAGAAGTATCAATTATATACAACAAACGAATCCATATAGTTACGGATTTGGTATTGGCGATGGTTGGTTCAAACTTGTATATGAATTAGTGAATGATATCAAAGTAAATGACATAAAAAAAGGTGGATGGGTTACAAAGGTAACTCAATGTAAAGAAAAATTTGGTGGGTTACGTTTTTATGTAACCGGTACATCGGATAAGAATTGGGCACTAATTAGAACCGCTGAACAAAAATCATATGGTATATGTGAAGAAACAGGTTCAGAAGTTGAAGTTGGTACTTGGACTCGTGATTGGACAAAAACAATGTGTCGTCAACATGCACTTAAAACTTATTATGACAAGATGGATAAAAATGAATTTTCTACTCCTGTTAAGTTTGAAGATTGTTGGAAGCCTGGAGTTAAACAGGAAACCATTGTAACCAAAAAGAAAAAATAATGAGTTTAGCTCAAAGAGAATTAGGAGAAACTTTTAGAAAGGATAACAATAAACAAATGAGTAATAAACACATTGAAATAATTAGGTTTGATAACGCTAAAATATCAATAAAAGAATATATTGGTGAAAGGGTATTGCAACCATCAACATATCAGCCGGCAATTATCAAAATGATTGGAGCTAGATTGTTAGTTATCAATGCCGATAATCAAGAAGAATACTACGATTGCAGATATGAAGATTGTACTATTAAGAGAATGAATGGATAATGAAATTAGTATTAAGTATAATAGCAGTTATGTTTATAGTAAATGTATCTGCTCAAACAAAGAAAGTATTAGCTATTGATAGTTTTCCAATTCTAACTACGGATACTGCATTAAATAACTTTGTGTATTATTGGTTAGGTAAACCGTATAAGTTGGGCGGTAGAACTGAAAAGGGAATTGATTGTTCGGGATTCAATAAGAGATTATATACCGATGTATATAAATTGAATTTGGAAAGTGTATGTTATAGACAATGGGCACAAACAAATAGAATACAAAACGATAGCTTAAAAACAGGTGACCTTTTGTTTTTTAGAAGTACACAATCACCTAGTGGATGGCATTGTGCAGTTTATTTAGGTGAGACCCTATTTGTACACGCGGCAAATAGATATGAAGGCGTAAAGATTAGCTCACTTAATGAGCCAAACTATAAAAGGGCATATAGAGGTGCCGGTAGATTATTAAAATAATAAACTTATGAAACAAAAATTAAATTGGGGTAACCTATTCGAAGCAATTGCATACATTGGAATAGCATGTATGGCCTTTGGGATAATGTTTTTTGCATTCACATTCCTTTGGCAAATCTTTAAATCAATAATAAATTAAAAACACAAATTATGGCAACATTTATTTCACCGCTAATCCTATTTGGATTTTTCGCAGTACTAGTAGGCTTTATTGGAAAGTTTATTTATGACTTCCAACAAAGCAAAAAACAAACACCCACAAAAAACGAAGATGGGTTTGAATTCAAAGATGATTTTCAAAAGTTAGCAGGTATTAAAGAATTTCCAACCTCCTCTTTGAACATACCTACAAATGTTACAACAAAAAAGTTGAATGAGCAAATTGTAGAAGCTCTTTTAAAAGCAGCTGAGAATAGTGAGTTCCCAAAGCCGGATGAATCAATCAATGTACGAACTACAAAGATAACTACAATTGATACGAACTTTGGCGATAATGACCCATTGGCAACAATTCCAATGAGTAGAATATCTAAAGAAGGTAAAAAGAAAATGGCACAAATTGCTAAAGAGGATATTAAAATTACTACTGAAGCAAAGGCTAACGAACTTATTAGTAAGGAATTGGTTACAATAACAGAAGAAACAAAATCAAAAAGAAAGTACACTAAAAAACCAAAACAATAATATGGCAGAGCAACATGAATTAGCAAAACCTTTAGCAGATAGGGTATTGATTAGAACTGAAAAGGAAGTTACTAAAACCGCAGGTGGTATTATCTTACCTGAAACTGTAGAAAGTCGTGATACTAAAATTGGAACGGTAGTTTCCGTTGGCGATGGTATATACACAAACGATGGTATTAAAATTCCAATGCAAGTAAAAGTTGGCGATAAGGTTATGATGCCATTCGCAGGTTCGGCACAAAAAGTAAAGTTAGGAGACGAAGAATTCCTATTGTTTAGAGAACAAGAGTTATTAATGGTAATCCGATAAATAAAATATAAATTATGGCAACAAAAGTAAAAATTGAAACAGCGAAAGGAGTTATGATAGCGGAGCTATTCGATAACGAAACGCCAATAACAGTTAATAACTTTAAGAAATTAATTGGTGAGGGATTTTACGATGGATTAAACTTTCATAGAGTTATACCAAACTTTATGATTCAGGGTGGATGTCCAAATAAAAATGGTAGCGGTGGTCCGGGTTATACAATTCAATGTGAGGTATCAGCACCAAAACAATTTCACGATAGAGGTGTATTAAGTATGGCACACGCCGGCAGAAATACCGGAGGTTCACAATTCTTTATTTGTCATAATAGAGGTGGGGTTGCACATTTAGATGGTAATCATACTTGTTTTGGCAAAGTTATTGAAGGGATTGAAATTATTGATTTGATTAGAGGTGGCGATACAATTAATTCAATTTCAATTATAGATTAATGATTGAATTAAAAGAGTGGATTAAGGACGGGATTGATATTCGTAAAACAAACGAAGGGTATGTAGTGTTTACAGTACCTACTCAGCATTTCAATGTTAAAGAGTTGGATGAATTAACACCTGAAAGATTTAGTAAAGAGGTTGAAATCCAAGAAAAGAATATTGAATTACAAAATGAATTATTAGGCAAAGCATTTGGTAAAAGAGTTGAAGCCGGATTATTTAAAGATTTATTCGATTAACAATGACTAAAATAATTTACTTAGAAGATACAATTACATTGATGGCTAATAGCGGAAATCTTAATACGGTAAAACGAATAGCTACGTTAGGTAATTTTACTGAAACCAAAGCAGGATACCGTTATATAGTATTGGATGACGGCAAAAAGAATGATATATGTCCAATGCATAGCACATTATTGAATGAGGACGGAAGTTGTAACAAATGTTTGAACGAAAATAACAAATAGTATGAATGTGCATAATTGTATTAGATGTGATAATCCAATTAATTATGACGATACTGATTGGTGTGATGTGTGTGATATGAGTGTGTTTGATGACCGAATGATAAAACAAACTAAGATGTTAACAATAGAAAACGAAAGGAAGTTATTAGGTACTAAGTTGACGGGTAGCGGAAGTGCCGGTCCAATGGAGTGGGTTGTAACTTCAATAAAACCGCATTTGAATCATTATGTAATTTTTATTGAGCAAACTGAAAATGGTTGGGATAAGAAAATAGTTTTGGACAGAAGTTTCTCACCTTTTAAAATGGGATACCAATATAAATTAGAGTGCGGAAATGAAAACCTATATGTACACAGAGACGATATTAAAAACGTGGCTATATTCAGTAATCATTTAGAATCGTTTATTTAACATGCCACACATACCAATACCACCAAAACCAACGATGACAACGCAGCAAATACTACAAAAGTTACAACAAGTAAACGCCGGAAATATATATAATACTCCTGTAACGCAACCAATATTAGATGCGCAACAAATAAGGGATATTGCAATAGAGCAAGCTAAAAAAGTATTCCAAGAATATGTGAAGCAAGAGCAAGAAAAAAAGAAAACAATTTTAACGATTGAAAATATTGATAAGATTATTGGACAGGATTATAGCGATAGCCTAAAAGTGGGTGGGGTTAAAGAGTGGGACACCCATTATGAATTTACTTTATTGTATGCTAGTGATAATCAGATTGAAACAATACTTTTACATAGGAGACAGACATCCGATAAAAGGTATATAATGGAATACAAAGGACAGACATTGTGGGTGAGTAAAGATAGGTTAAGTACGATTGAGGGGATTATAGAATGTATGAATGAAGTATAAATCAAAAAATATGAGTATAACATTAGATAGTGGACACTTAACAATGAAAGGTAGCTCGAAAGCTATAATCAAAACTTCAATTAAGATAGCTGGAACGAATTCAATATTGCCAATTGAAATAGTTGGTGAGTTCAAAGATATACCGGAAAACTTACATGAAATTTATATGCAATCAATGTTAGCATCTTATGGTAGTGTGAACGTATATAACAATACCGAACCGATGACTATAAAGGAAAAAAAGAGTGAATGGAGGTTGAATAGAATTGTGGACATAATTAGTAAAGCAATCTCAAAGTAATATGCTAACAATAGTAAACATAGAAAAACTTTACAAACTTAATGTAGGTAATTGGCGAATAGGTAAAGTAGTAACATTGGATAGTTCTTACTTAATGCAATTGTACAAATATAATAGTATGGATACCATGCAAGTTAATATAGAACGAACTCCAATTGGCGAAGGTGATACTGCACTTTATGAATTATGGTTTTGGAGTGATGACTTAGGAGGTGGAATACCAATTAGAAGGTTATTAAGAAAGTGTGATTTTGAATTAGGTCCTTTGTATATAATTAAGAATATTGAAAATATGTTGAAATGCTAAAAATAGAAAACATACAAAAGATAGAAGGAAAAAAAATACATACACCACATGCACATTGGGTAGTAATGGGCATAGAGGAACGAAAAAATGATTACATTATTAAAGTAAGATTTGAGTATGGTACTACATCTGGCGTAAAGCATCCAAAGTATGTAAACTTTAAACTATTAAGATATAATGAATTTAATAGTACGTTAAATGAGTGGAGAATGTATAATGACCAAGATAATGGTTATACAACACTAACAAAAGGACTATTAACATTGAAAATGTTCGTTGGTATATTGGGTGGTCAATTACATAGTTTCAGTAATTAAAACAAATAATATGCTAACACTAGAAAACATACAAAAAATAGACGGGTATTCATTGGAGGTAAAAGGTAAAGGATATTATTTCAAAGGTTGGGATAATACTACAAACGATGTGGCATACTTTACATTAGCAGCAGTATCGGCATATAATCCATTGATAAGGATAACCCTACATAAAACGGGACTTATGGTTTTCGATGACATTCAAAAAAAGGATTGTTATGTTTATGGAATTTGGGTTGACGGGTTATCATTCCATTATACAAAAGAAAGGTTAAACACACCTTCGGAATTTAGGAATACAATTGAGCAAATACTAAATGCAATATAAATGCTAACAATAAGCACATTTAAGAAATTAGAAGGGTTGGCATTAAAGGATGGATTGAAAGTAGAATCAATATTTGAATTCAATGAAAGGTATTCTATTTGGTTATCGGACGGAACTAATATTGAAATAGATAGGGAGCCGCATTGGAAAAGTAGTACCGTTATATACTATAAGATGTATATAGCTGGAGGGACATCGGCAATGACGGAATTCATTATGATACGAACTATTAATACATTGGACAGAATGGCAAAGCATCTAATATACATTCACAAAAAATATATAAACAAATAATATGCTCACAATAGAAAATACACATAAATTATTGTACAGTAAAATACATAAGAATCGTGAGTTTGAATATTATGTATTTAATACTACCAAATTTTCCCCCGCGTATCAAATACATTTACGATGTCCAAAACGATTGAAATCGGACGAGTTATTAGTTTTACTTAGAACCGCAAATACAATAGGACATCCAAATCAATTGACGGGTGTTCAATATGTTATGTATGATAATAGCAATCCTATGAATAGAATGTATATAGATACTCAATCAATATCGGACATGCGTAAGTTTATAACTGCAATAGAATTTTTAGTAAACAAATATATACTATGCTAACAATAGAAAACATAAACATTCTCAATAGTAAGTTCGCCGGCACACCCGAATGGCAGATAGGTGAAATGTTTATAGGGAAACAGCACTATATATTTCAAATCCACAAACGGGTAGGTGAGTGGACGATACAAGGAATAAAACATAAAGAGTTTACGATACAATTGGTAAGAGAACGATTGGTAATGGGTGGGTATGTAATGGATACCGGAATAGTGAAACAAAACTTTAGATGGCGTTCAATACATAATATAGAAGATTTTCGAACCATAACCGGATTTACTATGTGTTTGGATGGACATATTAAAAATGTAATAAAATAATGAAAACAAAAACACCCAAAGAAAAAACAATATATCGTTTATTAGATGGATGTAGAACCGGTAGCAGGAGACCAAAGAAAGTCTTTAAAGGAATAAACCAATGCGATGTAACATACGAATCAATATATGCGTTAATGGAAACCCAACAATGGAAATGTATTGAAACAAATATACCTTTTTTAATATTAGATAATAGATTGACGGTAGCACAAACAAATGAATTAGGTCTCAATAGATTAAATTTACCATCGGTGGACAGGATTGATAACAATAAGGGTTATACAATAGATAATATAAAAATAGTATCATTGGCTTATAACAATCTTAAAAATAGGTACGATGAGGCGTATGTGAGAGAATGGATTAAAATAATAAAATCGGACAATGTGTAAGATAATATACTCCTTTCAGTATAATCTTATATTCTCATATCGGTGAATCGGTGTTCGGGTCGATGGGAAAATTTTTGATAGTGTCACCCATCTCGTAGTATGTATATAACCGAGTGAATGGATAATAAAAAAATCGGAGTTGTATATATATTAATATGCAGCTAATAAACGAATTAAGAGAAAGGTTTCGTATCGAAATGGATGGTCACTTCATAGGATTGAAAGGGATGGCGGAGAATGAGATTATAGCCCGTACACGCCTCAATTGGGGAGGTTGGGGTATCCATTTGAAATCCCATCGCCGTTTTGGAGAAACCCTAATCATAGAGGGTGAATGGGACGAGGAGGATGTCCAAATCGAAATCAATATAAACCCCGATACTCAATTGGACGATTTCCGAGTACTATATCGTTGGAGACCGTTAGGAGGTTGGTAACTAAAAGGGTATGAAAGCGAAGATTGAAAGGATAAGGGATAGGATTGAAGGCTTGAAAGCAATAGAGAGGCTTGCAATACAATACGATGAAGCCGCCATCCGTAGGGAGGTACTTCATCACATAAAGGTGAGTGAGAGGGAACTAAGGGTATTACAAACGCGGACACAACAAACAATACCAATAGTATAGGTAGTATAGATAACAATAAACTAAGGTAAACCAAATTCAGTTCAAATGAAACGTATAAACAAAGGCGATACAATAGAAGGGATAATCTTTATTCTTATGACAGTAGGTGTAATAACCCTACTATCTGCATTATACCAATTGAATGGGGTTATGAAGGAAGTAAGGGAATACCGAACCATAATAACGAAATAGTATGAATACAATAGAATCCGCAATAGGATGTATGCTGTATATAGTGTACATAGTAGGTATCAATTGGTCCTATCTAAAAGAGTATATGAGTAAAGGAGTAATAAGGAGGGGAAACGAATGGGAATAAGAATCAAATCGGGTAGAAAGTCCCGAACCAAAAAGAGCTGGGATAAGGGATACGTTAGCCGGTCCGAACTCCTAATCACCATAATAACAATCACTATCTTATGGATACTACTAACACACACCGTTTAACACCCGTAGAACGTATCGAATTACAATCAAAGATACAAAGGTTACAATGGTTATTAAAAGAATGTATAGGGATTGAGGAATACGAACTATGCTCACAAATCCGAAACATAATTCAAACGAAAACCGCCATTTTAAACGAGAATCCAACCGAATCGATTTCACATAGTAGTAAAGGGGATTGAATGGGTGTCTGCGCTAGCACGAGAATTGCGTAAAAACTAATTTGATACCATAAAAATTTAATTACGTTACATACCTAAATATACAGCTACTTTTGTATGTTTATATTTTGATACCAATAGAAGGTTAAAAACCAATAGGTATCAATGAAATCACACTTTCCCACAATCACCCACTTTTTAACACTTTCTATATTAATGGAAGGTTAAGTTCACCTATGTCAGTCAGAATGTCTACTATATAGGGATTCTCTTTGAGACAAAAAAATTTAAGCCCACAAATTTAACACGCTTTTATCCACAAAGTTATCCACACTCGGAAACACTAAAGCAATCCTTTAGCTAAACCTTATAAGCCGTTGGGTATCAATCGGTTATGGAGGTTACGTGAAGGGATACTTTAAGCGAAAAATAAACTTATCCACACTGACACAATGTCATAGGACAAAACCTATACCGGGCTTGGGTTTGCGAAAAAATTGTACTATTCCGATACTGACACATTGTCATACGAATTATTTGGAAATGTGGAAAAAAAGCTGTAACTTTAGGGAGAGGAGGGCGGGTTATGAGAAGCGATGAACAGGAATAAGATTTGGATATGTGGGAAATAATTCGTATATTTGTATATCTGATTAATCTATTCAATAACTAAAAGATATTTATGCGTGTAACAAATAAGAAAGGTATGAAATTTGATTGTACACGATTGATGAAATGGGCTGAGGATAAGCTTGGTAAGTCAAAGTGTACGGCAATTGCTTTCACCTGGGACCCAACCGAAGAAAGTTGTGGATGGTACAATTGGGATGAAACGATTTGGATTAACCTTGCTAGTTGTAAAAGGATGATAACTGTCCAAAAGACCCTATTACACGAATGGACACACGCTCAGCAAACCTTTCGTTGGTATAATCACTACAATGTGAAATTCGGCTATAAAAACAATCCATACGAACTGGCAGCCAGAGAGAATGAGAAATTGGTTAAGAGAGCATATAAGAAACAAAAATAAGAATGGGTAAGAATTCAGGTGTAAAGCCAGGAGAACAAGTGGCATCTAATAGAGCACTACACAATGATATGCAATTGGTAGAGGATGTCAATGGTGAGTACGATGCCGTTGTATTCCATATAGATAGGTACACACTAATAAGAGGTGAATACTATCCTATTGGTAGAAACTTTCACTATCCAAAGATATGGGGTAGGAAATATGCAGCTACTAAATTGATTGAGGATATTATGGCGGATAAGAGGAGGAGTATCGAGGAGGCTGAATCCGAACTGATTAAATTACAAAAGTGCTTAGATAAAGTAAACCTATGGTCCGATACTGACCAATAACTCTTATATATGTTAACCGAGTCCGAAATAATCCAACACGCTCGCTCAATTGATATGGATGAAGAAATCCTATCTTACGCAAAACAAATTCAACGTCAATTATCTGCCGAAGGTGATGAAGCCTTATGGTTGGATTGTTTAGAAATGGCGTATAATGAATTGATTCTCAACGAGTTATAAACCAAAAAAGTTTTCCACAATGCTTGGAATTCTCACGAATTAACCGTAACTTTAGGGAGAGGAGGGCGGGTTATACCCCACCCCCTCATATACCGTAACTCATTGATTTCCAACGGCTTACGATTTTGTCTTATAACGGGTTATTATGTTAAATAGAAATGGTATTGATACTCAACGAGTTAGGGCCCTAAAGTCCCCAAATGTCTTATAATGGATATTATGTTAAGTAGGGCCCCAGGATCCCCAAAAAAGAATTTCATTGATAGTCAATGAGTTACGCTTTCTATCGCAAAATAAATGGTAAAAGGCTTGTTTTATTCAGGATATATTCATATCTTTCCTATGTAATAAAAATGATACCTATGATATACGAACCCCTTATTAACCGA
>Ga0114975_10003279_pt1 | contig 10812 bp, 9 predicted proteins | sample S_130626_EF_Meta_FD_87031 | JGI IMG/M metagenome (GOLD analysis project Ga0114975, IMG submission 87031) | Freshwater microbial communities from Lake Simoncouche, Canada to study carbon cycling - S_130626_EF_MetaG | ecosystem: Environmental > Aquatic > Freshwater > Lake | place: Lake...
ACTCTGGCGTCATGTCTGAGTTCAACCTCGCTCTGAACAATGAGGTCGTCTATCGGAACCTTCTAAACAGCGAAAGCGTCATCCTGACCGACCGTAAGGCTGGTGGCACCGTTGCGTTTGAAGCCCCAACCATTACGGCCAAGGACTTCTTTGCCGCAGCTCTGGCAAGCACGCTGGGCAGCATGCAGATCACCCACGGCACCGTTGCTGGATCGATTGCGGACATTACCGCAACCAGTACGGTCGATCTGGTCAATCCGTCTTACACCGACATGGATGGCATCGTGATGCTCTCTGTTCCGTTTGTGCTGTCGCCTACCACCGCCGGGAATGACGAGTTCATCCTGACGATTAAGTAAAACTACAGGCGTTGGCGGGTGCGCCTAATCACCCGCCGCTCAACAAAAAAAAGAGGGATACAAGATGGCGTTTATTATTTCGCAGAGCGAACATTACACTTGGCCGGTCGTGATTGAGATTCCAGTCGACGGTGGCCGTTATGAAAAGCAGTCTTTTGACGCTGAATTTCGCCGCACGACTCAGGTTCGGATCGATGAGATCATGGAAGAGGCGCTGCGCGGCGAGATGAAGGACCGTTTGATCGCGGCTGAGATGCTGGTGGGCTGGAAGGGCATCAGCGATGGCTCCGGTGACATTCCGTTCTCAGAGTCGGCGGTTGAAACTGTTTTGAGCATCCCCACAGTGGCTATGTCCATCGTCAAGGCATGGATGGAAAGCCTGCAAGGCGCACGCAAAAAAAACTAACAGACGCCGCTCGCCGGTGGGTGGGCGGCGGCAACTCCTATGCTGAAGCTATCGCGGATCTCAAGGCATTCGGTGCGCCGGAAGATGTTATTGCAGAGCTTGAGGTACTTCAGCAGACGGAAGATTTTGAAGTGTGGCCTGAAAATTGGGACGTGGTTCACATGTTCCTGCGGATGCAAACCCAGTGGAGGACCAGTGCCGCTGGGTTGCTAGGCTTAGACTATAACGTCGCTAAATGGATATTTGACCTTTATGACTTAAAAGATCATAAAGAAACCTTAGAGGGCCTTCAGATAATGGAGGCTGAGGTGCTGGTTGCATTGAACGAGGACGCCGATGGCAGTTGACATCTACAGGGTCAAAGCGGTTCTCGAGGGCAGCGTTACCGGCACTGATCAATTTACGCGCTTCTCAAGTTCTCTGACGAAGGTTGGAAAGACTGCCGACATCGTCAACAAGCAAATGGCTTCGCTGAACAGTTCCATCCGCACTATTGCTGGTGGGTTCGGCGTTGCCAAATTTGCGGGCATCATCAGTGAGATGGCGCGCGTGACCATCCAGCTGGATGCGTTTGACAAGCAACTCAGCATTGGTTTTGGCGCTGGTGCTACGCTCGAGCTAAACACCCTGCGTGGCACCCTGCGCCAGCTTGGGATCGCTCAGGACGAGGCCCTAGGGTCGGCTGTGCGCTTCACCTCGGCGCTGAAACTGTCCGGCCAGACCGCGCTCGATACCAACAAGAATTTTGAGGCGGCGTCTAAGCTCATCCTCGCCAACAAGCTGTCCGCCGATGGCGCGCAGCGGGTCTATTACGCGATGGCCCAGATCGCGTCCAAGGGCAAGCTGATGTCCGAGGAGCTGATGGGTCAGCTGGGTGAAAACCTAGCTGGTATCGTGCAGCAGGTCGCTGTGGCGATGAACATGTCCAACCGCGAACTGATCGCGGCCATGAAGGACGGCAAGGTTTCCGCCACGCAGTTTTTCGATGCGCTGCGGCGGATCGGCGATGGGATCGATCCTAACCAGCTGCACAGCGCAGCTCAGTCTCTGGGCTTCCTCAAGAACGCATGGTTTGACTTTAAGAGCAGCGTTATTGCCGTGGGCACGGTCAAGGCCGCTCTCGACGGTGCGACTTCAGCGATTCAGTTTCTAACCGACCATGGCAAGGAGCTGATCGAGACCACCAAGGCAATTGCTGTTGGTTTTGCTGCGATCTACGGCGCTCGAATGCTCGTGCCGGTCATTGGGGCTGTCACCGCCGCAATCACGTTCCTGTCCGTTGAGCTTCGGATGATGACCCTGTTTATGGGCACGTTTGGCGTGGCCGAAGGTCTTGCCACTGCAGCAACAATTAACATGACCCGGGCTGTCCAAGGCCTAACGGCTGCGTCTGCATTGGCCGAGCTGAACCCAATTGTGTTGGCGATAACAGCCATTCTTGCTGTCGCGGGTGTCGCGGCGCTTGGAGTGATGGAGCTGAACGCCGCGCTGGATGCGGCCAAGGGTAGCGCCGATAGGACTGCAAGGGTAATTGCACAAGCCAATGCGGCGATGGGCGTAGCGACCGCATCCACGTCAGGCCTGTCCAAAGAAACCCTAGACGCCTCCAAGAACATCACCAGCTTTGCGGGCAAGACGGGTGAGGCCGCGCGGCAGCTGTACATCCAAGCGGCAGCTCAACAGGAGCTAAACAAGCAGATGCTCCTTGGCCGTCAGGCTGAGGTGACAAAACAGCTTTCTGATCTGGCTGGCAAATCCCCAGAGCAACGCTTTAATCATCCAGTGAATGCGCTGGACAATCCGTTTGGGGAAGCGTGGAAAAACATGAAGGACAACCTTGGTGGGTTGTTCGACAACATTCTGTCCGGTGGTCAAAGTGACCGTGACATCCAAGCTGCTATGAAGAAGCTCAAGGCCCAGAGTCTGGATATTGCACGTGAGCTAGCGTTAGTTGCAGCTACGCCGCTGTCGGTGTTTGCTGAGAACATGCCGGGCACTTCGGGCACGGACGAGGTTACCAAAACGGCAAAGGCAAAGGTCGATCAGGTCAAAAAGATGATCGGCGACCTTATGGTGCAGTTTGCCAATTTGAGTAAGACAGAGCGTCAGGCCGCGATTGATACCGAGATTCAAAAGGCAGCTGATGCCGCCTTGTCGCAGCACACCACGCTGACCAAGGCCCAGATCGCCACGATCACGACGCTGTCTGGCGCAATCTTTGATTTCAAGACTAAGCAGGAGGAGGCCAACCGCGCCACCGAGCGCGCCGCCGCCGTCACCTCGATCTTGCTTAAGGCCGAGCAGGACCGCGCCAAACTCATGGATCAGGTCGACCAGACCCGGGGCATGGGTAGCCGCGAGATCGAGCGCCGGACCTATCTTCGTGACCAGACGCTGAATGTCGATGCTGAGGTGCGGAAGTATCGCGAGCAAAAAGACGGGCGTGGTGTGCGCCTCTATAGCGATTCTCAGGTCGCCACGTTTAAGGCCGATCTGGATGCTGCCGTTGCTGCGGCAATGGAGACCTTTGACAAGGCGCAGGCGGATCTCGTGTCCGCTCAGGGCAATTGGCAAAACGGGGCCAAATCAGCCCTGACCTCCTACGGCGAAGAGATCGCCAACGTCGCCACCAAGATGCACGACACATGGACCAATGCGCTAAAGGGCACTGAGGACGCACTGGTCAATTTTGTGATGACCGGCAAGCTCAGTTTTCGTGAGCTGGCGAACAGCATCATCAAGGATCTAATCCGCATTGCGATTCAGCAGTCGGTGATGAAGGCTATCAATTTTGGCCTAAACGCCGTCTTGGGAGCGTTCAACCCAGCTGCCGCCGCAGGCACTGCCGGTACCTCCATGCAGGCCATTGACCCATCCTATATGGCGCTGGCTAACGGCGGGGCGTTTAACGGCAACGGTATCCGCGCCTATGCCTCCGGAGACGTGTTTAATCGCCCCACGATGTTCGCCTACGGCGGCGGCTTGGGTGTGATGGGTGAGGCTGGCCCAGAGGCTGTGATGCCGCTCAAGCGCGGCGCAAACGGTAAGCTGGGCGTTTCCGTCAATGGCGGATCTCGCGGTGGTGACACCCAGAACGTCGTGGTGAACGTCCACGTCGAGGGCGGATCCTCCAAGACCTCTGGTGATCCCGGTCGTGCCGCTGAACTGGGCAAGATGATTGCCAGCGTGGTTCGCGGAGAACTCGTGTCTCAAAAGCGCCCCGGCGGGCTATTGGCGGCTTAAACCATGGCAACATTTACCTATACCCCAGATTTTGGGGCCAGTTACGAGCTGAAGCCTAATGTGCGCGTCACCAAGTACGGTGATGGCTACCAGCAGCGTCAAGCTAATGGCCTTAACACCCAGCCTAAGAACTGGACGCTCAAATTTTCCCTGCGAACAGATGCTGAGGCCAATGCGATCACTTCGTTCCTGTCGACGGCTGGCGGTGTCAATTCGTTCGATTGGACAGACGTGGACGGCTACTCTGGCAAATACGTCTGTCATTCATGGAGCCGGTCAAAGGATCGCTACAATCTGAACTCAATCAGCTGTGCGTTCGAGCAGGTGTTTGAAACATGACCGTAATGGGTGACACCACCACTATCGCGCCAGAGATCCAATCTCTGACGCCATCTGCAATCATCGAGCTATTCGAGATCGACACCACCAATGTCGGTGGTTTGGTTTACCGGTTTCACGGTGGAACAAATAATCTCATCTCGAGTTTAGTGTGGCAGGGTAACAGCTATTCACCGTTTCCGATCCAAGCCAGCGGGTTTGAGTGGTCGGGCAAGGGGCAGCTGCCTCGGCCTACGATCACGGTGGCTAACGTCACCGGCGCAATCAGCTCGCTGGTGCTGCTGTACCAAGATCTGATCGGCTGCAAGGTGTCGCGGATCCGCACGCTGGCTAAATTCATCGATGCGGTGAACTTTCCCGGCGGCGTCAATCCAACTGCCGACCCCACTGCAGAGTTTAACCGGGATATCTATTACATCGACCGGCGCGCAGCTGAGAATCGCGATGCTGTGTCATTCGAGTTGTCGGCAGCTATCGACCTTGCTGGTGTCGGTGTTCCGCGCCGTCAGATCATCCAGAACTATTGCTCTTGGAAATATCGCGGGGCCGAGTGTGGCTACACCGGGACAACCTATTTTGATACCAATGACGCCTCGGTCGCCACACTGGCGCAGGACGTTTGCGGCAAGCGGCTCTCATCCTGCAGGGCGCGCTTTGGCACCTATGGCAGTCTGCCTTACGGCGGATTCCCAGCAGCTGGGCTTCTTAAAGCATGAACGAAGATACGCGCGCAGCCGCCGAGGCTTATGCTCAGGCGGAATACCCTCGAGAGGCCTGCGGGCTGGTTGTTATCGTCAAGGGCAAGGAGCGGTTCTGGCCCTGCGTCAACACGAGCGAGTATGGAAACGACCAGTTTATCATGGATCCGCACGACTACGCCGAGGCCGAGCAGGCCGGTGAGATCGTCGGTGTGTTCCACAGCCATGTGAACCTGCCACCCACGCCCTCAGAGGCCGATCTGGTAGCCTGCGAGGCCACTAGCCTTCGGTGGTACATTGTGGGGATCCCCAGCCTGCTGTGGGCCGATTTTGCGCCTACGGGATATCAGGCCCCACTGGTGGGCCGGGTCCACTGCTGGGGCACGCTCGACTGCTGGGCCATGGTCAGGGATTGGTACAAACGCGAGCGCAACATTGACCTGATCAACCTGCCTCGTTCGCCAAATTTCTGGCGTCGTGGAGAAAACATTCTAGGCGACAACTATGTTCGCGCAGGTTTTCGACTCCTCTCTGAAGAGGAGACAATTGACGTTGGCGATGTTATCATGATGCAGACCGGTGACAGTGACTTCCCAAACCACGTCGCTTTGTATATTGGTGATGATCAAATACTGCATCACGCCGAAAATCGCCTGTCTAGCAGGGATGTTTACGGCGGCTGGTACAAGAAGCATACGGTGAAGGTGGTTAGGTATGAGGGTAATCAGGCTTAACGGAGAACTCGGCAAAAAGTATGGCCGTATCCACAGGCTGGACGTTCGGACCCCTGCTGAGGCTGTTAAGGCCCTAATCATCAATTTTCCCGAGATGCGAAATGATCTGGCGGCATCAGAGGAGCGCGGCGTAGGTTATCGCTGCATTGTCGACCGTGTTACTATCGGCGAGGACATGCTGGGCCTTCCAATGTCCAAGTCCTTCTCGCTGACCCCCGTTCTGGTGGGGGCCGGCAAAGTAGGCCAAATCATTATTGGGATCATTATTCTTGCTGCGGCTATCTATTTCGCACCACTGACGGCGGGTGGATCGCTCAATTTGGGCGCGACCGCTTTTAGTGTTGCGGGGATGACCGTCAGCTACGGTGCCATCGCTATGATCGGTGTCGCCATGACGCTTGGCGGCATAGCCCAGCTGCTCGCCCCCACCCCCAAAATGGGTTCCTCCGCTCAGAAGAACGAAAATGGAACATTTGACGGGCCGGTAAACACCATTGCCCAAGGTGTTCCAGTCCCGGTGGGATATGGCCGCATGACGGTGGGCAGCGCCGTCATCAGCGCGGGAATCACCGTGCAACAGCCAGCTTACTCAGATTACGGCATGACTGGGTTCCAGAGGGTCGGCCCATGAGTGAAGACGTGATCATCGCCGGTAGCGGCGGCAAGGGTGGCGGCAGCGGCGGTGGACTTACCGAAAGCGCAGATACCCTCAAGTCGACTAGCTATGCGCAGGTTCTAGATCTGATCTGCGAGGGCGAGATCGGCGGTTTGGTCAACGGCCTGCAATCCATTTACCTCGATGACACCCCGATCCAAAACCCTGACGGGTCCAATAATTTTACCGGGGTTAGCTATGTCACGACAAATGGCACCCAAACGCAGGGTGTTATTGCTGGTTTCGATCAGGTCTCCAGCGAAATTTCGGTGAGCCTTGAGGTCAAGATCTCAACTGGGCCTGTCGTCCAGACCATAACCAACACCAATGTGACCTCCGTCGCTGTGACGGTCACGATCCCTGCGCTGACCTACATGGACAACACTGGGAGCCTTGGTGGATCGACTGTGAACTACGCTATCGATGTGGACATCGACGGTGGTGGCTGGGTCGAGAAGGTTAACGAGGTTCTAAACGGCAAGACCACATCTGCCTACGAGCGGCAATATCGGATTCTGCTTGCTGCCGGTACCGTGCGTAAGATTCGGCTGCGTCGGATCACAGCCGACAGCACGTCGTCATCTCTAAACAACAAGACGTATTTCAAGTCCTTCACAGAAATTGTCGACGCCAAGCTGACCTATCCAAACAGCGCCTTGGTCGGCGTGAAGGTGGATGCGTCTCAGTTCCGCTCGATCCCAAAGCGTGGGTATGACGTAAAGCTCATCAAGATCCGCATCCCGACCAATGCGACGGTTCGTGCAGACGGATCGCTACTCTATTCCGGCGTTTGGAATGGTACGTTCCAGATCGCTTGGAGCAGCTGCCCGGCATGGTGCCTGTATGACCTGCTGCTGGCTGATCGCTACGGCCTCGGCGAGTATGTCGACGCCACGCAGGTCGACAAGTGGTCGATGTATGCGATCAGCCAGTATTGCAATACTCTGGTGTCTGACGGCTTTGGCGGCACTGAGCCGAGGTTCAGCTGCAACATCTGGATGAATAACCGAGCTGAGGCATACTCGGTCATTAACGCCATGGCCTCGATTTTCCGTGGAATGAGCTATTGGTCTACCGGATCGCTAATGGCTATTCAGGATAGCCCGACAAGTCCGGTCTATCTGTTCACGAACGCCAATGTCGTAGAGGGCGACTTTAACTATCAGGGCAGCAGCGCCAAGGCGCGGCACACAGTCGCGCTCGTGACATGGAACGATCCCGCAGACATGTACCGCCAGAAAGTGGAGTACGTCGAGGACACTGATGGCATCGCTCGCTACGGTGTCGTGCAGGCCGAAATGCTGGCTGTCGGATGCACAAGCCGGGGGCAGGCGCACCGGGTTGGCCGGTGGATGCTCTACAGCGAACGGTTTGAGACCGATGTCGTCGCGTTCAAGACCGGCATCGAGGGATCTTATATTACCCCCGGCGACGTTATTAAGATTGCCGACCAATACCGCGCTGGAACCCGTCTGGGCGGGCGTATTACATCGTCCTCAGCAAATAGCATTGTGGTCGATGATATTGGCTCGCTGTCGACTTTAGGCGGGTCACTATATATCGTTGGTTCAGATGGGGCGGTGCAAACCAAAACAGTCACCAGTATCTCTGGCAAGACCATCTATGTGTCCGGAACATTTAGCCCCCTTCCTGTCGTGAACGGCATGTGGATGGCTGAGACGCCATCGGTTGCAGCCCAGACCTTTAGGGTTCTCACTGTGATCGAGAACGAAAATCGCGAAGTCGAGGTCACTGCGCTTGCGCATAATCCAAACAAATACGCTTACATTGAAAATAATTTAACGCTGCAAACGCGATCAATCACTTCGCTGTCGCCAGTACCAAGCACAGTTGCATCAGTCACCATGTCTGAAAGCCTGTACCGTTACCAAAATGACGTGCGGTCTAAAATCACTGTGACATGGCCTGCGGCTGCAAATGCCACGGCTTACCGAATTGATTGGCGCAAGGACACTGGCAACTACTTGTCTGAAACCACGAGCGCGCTTGACTATGACATTCTCAACACCACGCCCGGCAAATACGATGTCAAGGTAACCGCTATTGGCGTGTTTGGTACTGCGGCTCAAACATCGACAGCAGCAAGTATTAGTGCGCTTGGAAAGACGGCCCCACCGTCCGATGTCACTGGGTTTTCAGTTGCCATCGACCCACAGATCGGCATTACGCTGAACTGGACCAGCTCGCCAGATCTCGACATTTACCAATACGAAATCAGGCAGGGCATCAGCTGGGCTGCTGGTACAATCCTGACCCGGGTGACAGCCAACACCTACAAGGTTGGCACGATCAATGGCACGAGCCAGACATTCTGGATCAAGGCCATCGACACGAGCGGCACCTACAGCGCCAACGCCGCAACCCTGACCACCACCCTGTCGGCACCGTCAGCCGTCACGATGTCAGCTCAAGTCGTGGACAATAACGTCCTCCTAAAGTGGACATCCTCAACAGCAACGCTGGCAATTGACTATTACGAGATCCGGCGTGGATCGACATGGGCCGGTGGTGCTGTGGTTGGCCGGGTATCGAATGCCACCTTTGTCACCTTGTTTGAAACCGCCGCTGGCTCTTACACCTATTGGATCGCTGGAGTCGACATCGGTGGGAATTATTCAGCCTCACCGGCTGGCGTAACTGCCACGGTCCTGCAGCCGCCTGACTATCAGCTGTTTGCAAACTATGCTTCAACATTTGGCGGTACCAAGACGAATGCTATTGTCAGTGATGGCATTATGTACATTGCGGTGGATACGACCACCACGGTGCAGGGCCACTTTACGACACCGAGCTGGTCAACGCCGCAGGACCAGATCAATGCTGGTTACCCATACTTCATTGAGCCAACCGGTACGACTGGGGCTTATGAGGAGGTCTATGATTACGGGACAACCATCTCGTCCTGTAAAGTGTCGCTTGTCAGCACCTATAGCGTCGGATTCGGATCTGCGACAGTTACGCCCAAGATCAGTGTTTCCAACACATCCTCGACCGGCCCTTGGACTGATTATGCGGGGGTCAGCGAAGTGTTCGCTACGACTTTTCGTTGGATCAAGATCCGCTACGATGTGACCGCAGCTGGCGGCGATGACATCGTTCAGTTTAGCAGCATCAATATCAAGCTGGATGTAAAACAAAAAGATGACTACGGCACCGTTTCAGCTGTTTCTACAGACGCTGGCGGAACGACCGTAACCTTCAATAATACGTTTATATCCGTAAGCTCAATCACGTTGGCACCGCTTGGCACGACTGCCCGATATGCAATTTATGACTTCGCGGGTACGCCCAATCCAACTACATTCAAGGTTTTGCTATACGATAGTGCTGGCAATAGGATATCCGGCACTGTATCGTGGACGGCGCGAGGATACTAATGGCAGATTGGTCAAAACCCACACTCACATCTACTTACGCTAACTATCTGTCTGAAACGACAGGCCGTGATGTAGATGTCGCTATTCAGTTTCAATCGGGGACGATCACTTCGCCCCCGACCAATGCTGTTAAGTGGGACACTTCGCTTAACCGTTGGCAGAAATGGTCTGGATCCGCATGGGGTGAGCTTACCGCCACCTATGCCCTAACCGGCCTGACGGTGACCAGCTTCAATAACACCGGCAATACCACCCTCGGCGACAGTAGCGCCGATACGGTGACGATCAATGCCAACACGATCACCTATGCCAATGCCACGACCATTGCAGGTGCGTTGACCTATACCGGCGCGATCAGCTGGACGGGCAACCTGACATTCGGTGATGCGGTCGGAGACACCCTGACAATAAACTCAGGAACGGCCACGATCCCTAATGGCCTGTCGATCAGCGGCGGCACGCTCACGGCGACCCTCCTGTCTGTCGGCAGCACGTTTAAAATCAATGGCAACACGGTGGCTATGGCCGCTGGTACGTCGACCATCACCCTGCCGGTCACCACCGACACGCTGGTGGGTCGCGCCACGACCGACACGCTGACCAATAAGCGGGTCACGCTGCGGATTGGAACCACCACATCAGCCGCGACCATCACGCCGGTTGGCGATAGCAATGACCAATACAACGTCACTGCGCTGGCTGTGGCCGCTACGATTGCAGCCCCCAGCGGCACCCCAACCGATGGGCAAAAACTGACCTTGCGGATCAAGGCGACATCAGCTGTGGCCCTGACTTGGAACGCTACCTATCGGGTGATCGGCACAACCTTGCCAACTATCACCGTGGCGACAAAGACTATCTATGTGGGCTGCGTTTACAATGCCGCAGATTCCGTCTGGGATGTCATCGCTGTGGCGCAGCAGGCTTAATCATGGCTGACCCAATTGCGACCAAATGCGCGGTTTGCCAGCTTTCAGACG
>Ga0114975_10003280_pt1 | contig 10811 bp, 13 predicted proteins | sample S_130626_EF_Meta_FD_87031 | JGI IMG/M metagenome (GOLD analysis project Ga0114975, IMG submission 87031) | Freshwater microbial communities from Lake Simoncouche, Canada to study carbon cycling - S_130626_EF_MetaG | ecosystem: Environmental > Aquatic > Freshwater > Lake | place: Lake...
TCAATACTTTCTGCGTCTTTAAACTCTTGGAACGCTTCAATCAAATTTATACTTGCCATAACATAATTTTTTTTCAAGCTTCTCGCTTGATGATTTGTTAAAATTGAATTTGAACTATTGTTGTTTTAATATTTTCAAACGGAATAAGCAATTGTTGCTGGGTTGCTTTTTTACCCTTTCCCTCTGTCCACTCAATCAAAATATCAGTTTCTGTTACCGTTGTTAGTGTGCCTTCTTTTTTAGTTTCATCTAACAATTCTACTTCAACCTTACGTCCAATATTCTTATTGTATTGTCTTTTTAGTAGTAAGGGTTCATCGACTCCAGGCGAAGAAACTTCTAAAGCAAAATCACCTTCCGGGAACCAACCTGCTTCTTCAATTGCTCGATATAACTTCCTATTGAAGTAAATACACTTTTGAATAGGTAAACCATTGTCGCCGTCCAAGTATACTCTAATGATATGGCCAGGTTTTACCTTGATCCAAACCAAAAAATATTCAGGATCCTCTAATAATAGAGGTTCAATAATACCGTGTACCCTTTCTTTTAATTCGTTTACTTCCATAGTTAAAAAAGAAGAAGGGAACGATTTCGTTCCCTTCATTTCTTTGCTTCTTATTGAACAAAGGTAATAAATCGTGATGAAATAACCCAATTTTATACGTTAGAAGTGTATTTTTGTGTTATGATGAAGTTAATCATATACGGTTTGGTGATCTACTTGCTTTATAAAATCATTTTTGAAGTAGTAGTCCCTGTTTCCAAAGGAGTAAAAACAGTAAAACAAAACATGGAGCAAATGCAACGCCAACAAGCTGAAGCTTTTAGAAAGGCGCAGCAAGCTGCTGGACAAACAAGCGGGCCGTCGGCATCGCAAGGTAGTTCGACTCAACATGTACCTAAAAAAGAAGTAGCTGTTGATGCAGAATACATTGAATTTGAGGAAGTTAAGAAATAATTAGGTCGTTCTCGACGGTCATACCAGGCTGTAAATACAAAACTTTAAGTCCTACTGAGGCCGCAGCTATCACATTGGGTTCATTGTCGTCAATAAAAATAGTCTCCTCAGCAATTAGTCCTTCTTTTTCCAAAATATGCTTAAAAGAGGCCGGATCTGGCTTCCTTTGGCCCATTTTGTGCGAAAAATAGGGTGTTTTGAACAAATTTTCGAAGTTTCCCCCCATTTCTTGCTCAAATTGAGGAATGAAATGATCATAATGAATTTGGTTCGTATTGGAGTACAAGAATGTGGCATATTTGCCATTATGCTGTTTTACCCATTCAATGCTACGGGGGCGATATCCAACTAGCAATGAATTCCATGCATTAATAATTTGCTGCTTTTGTAAATTCAAATTATATAAAGCATTAAAGCCTTCACAAAATTGCTTTTCAGAAATAAGGCCTAATTCCAAGTCGAAAAATATTTGATCGGACTTATTCAAAGTAAAATGATTCTCAAAATTGGGTATGCCAAGTTCATCAAATGCAGCATACATTTTAGTAAAATCAATATCATATAAAACATTGCCTAAATCAAAAATCAAATTTTTTGTTATTGCCATAGTTCAGTTTTAAAACTTTTATGAAGGTATATAAACCTTTTAAATATTTGTACATTTGATCATGAATCAAAATTTAGCACATATAGCCATTGTTGTAAAAGATTATGACGAAGCAATCACCTATTATACAAATACTTTAGGATTCAAATTAATAGAGGATACTGTTTTGTCTGAAACTAAAAGATGGGTGATGGTGCAGCCCAATGGTGCCGAAAATGGATGCACTTTATTACTTGCAAAAGCAGCTACCCCTGAACAAGAAAAATTTATTGGTTACCAAACAGGTGGTCGTGTATTTTTATTTTTATACACTGACAACTTTTATCGAGATTTTGAAAACTATACATCCAAAGGTGTTGAATTTACCATTCCGCCTCACGTTGAAGACTATGGAACCGTTGCAGTATTTAAAGACATATATGGAAACTTGTGGGACCTCATCGAGCCAACGAAAAAATAATTATTACCCGTTTTATTATTTCAAAAGGCTTTGTAATTAAAGCAAGTATTTATTTTTTCTTAGTCATAGCTGCAGCCATATGCTTGCAAGCTGGTGTTCCATTACTAAGTTCATTTACAATATTGGCATGTGAAGCCTCGTCTCTGTTTTGACTTAATTTAAAAACATGTTGCAAGTCCGTTACCACCAAATCAAATGAGAATATGGCTTTCATGTTTTGCTGCATATATTCCTCTGATAAATTTTTTACCTGAGTTGGCGCCTCTTCATCTTTTTCAAAATGCAAAGTTAAATCAGTAAGTAACTGGCGTAAATGCGTTTCATCTTTTATTTCCAGTGCCCCTCTCGCATGAACCGTTTGATAATTCCAAGTGCTTCCCATATTTTTTGTGGTATACCAATTTGCACTTACAAAAGCGGAAGGTGCTGAAAAAATGACCAATACATTTTTATTAATTTCAAAAGCGTTTGAATGATCTTGCTTGCGCATCATATGTCCGCTAATGGTAACCAAATCGTTTTCGATTTTAATAAGTACAGGAATATGTGTTGCTACAGGCAGTCCATTTGCATCCACGCCACAAATGGTAACAAATGGATTGGCCTGCATAAAGTCAATAACTTCTTGATGATTGCTTGCCTTGAAATAGGGAATATTATACATAAACTATTTTTTGAAAGAAGATTTTATTTTTTAATGCCCCGAAATAAATAGCGATTACTAATTAAAGTGGCAATGCAGTTGTTGTTTTAATTTCATCCATTACAAATAAGCTATTAATATGAGCAACCATTGGAAGCACAGCTAATTTTTCCTGATAAAATTTATTATAAGTCTCTACATCTTTGGTGACTACTTTTAAATAATAATCAAAGCTACCCGACACCAAGCTACAAGAAATTATTTCATCAAATTGTAAAATGATTTGCTCAAATTCGGCAAAGTTATTTTTTGTTTGTTTATCTAAAGTAACATGACAAAACACCACCATGCCTAATTCAATTTTCTTACGATTAATTAAGGCAACATAATTTGCAATAACGCCATCAGCTTCTAATCTTTTAATGCGGTCATGCGTTGGGCTAACGGATAAGTTAATTTCAGCACTAATATCCTTTAAAGTCGCTAATGCATTTTTTTGAAGGATACGCAAAATAGATAAGTCGATAGGATCTAAGTTCATTGCTAAGTTTTTTGAGCGTAAATATTTCGGAAAATTGGTCAAAAGCAAGCTAAAAATACTGCATATTTCTATAATTAAGGAATTTAGAAGTATTTTTTACTGTATTTATTAAAATAATTAAAAATATTTTCTTTTAACTGAACTTTACGCAGTAATAAAACTACCAATTATGATTATCGGCTGCCCAAAAGAAATTAAAATTCAAGAGTACAGAGTAGGTTTAACGCCTGAAGGTGTGGATGCTTTAGTGAGACAGGGTCATCAAGTATATATGGAAACCCATGCCGGCATTGGCTCTGGTTTTTCTGATGAGGCTTATAAAGCTGTTGGGGCAAGTATATTAAATACAGCGAAAGAGGTTTATGAAATTGCTGAGATGATTGTAAAAGTAAAAGAGCCTTTAGCTGCTGAATTTCCATTAATAAAAGCAGGACAAATATTATTCACCTATTTCCACTTTGCAGCTTCAAAAGAATTGACGGAAGCAATGATGAAAACACAGGCCGTTTGTATTGCCTATGAAACAGTAGAATTAGCAGATGGATCCTTGCCATTGTTAGTGCCTATGTCAGAAGTAGCAGGAAGAATGGCTATCAATGTAGGAGCCTATTATTTAGGTAAGCCTTTTGGTGGTAAAGGAAAATTATTAGGTGGTGTGCCAGGTGTGAAGCCAGCTGAAGTACTTGTAATTGGAGGTGGTATTGTAGGAACGCAGGCAGCAAAAATGGCTGCAGGATTAGGAGCAAATGTAACTTTAATGGATACTAATTTAGCACGTTTAAGATATTTAAGTGATGTCATGCCTGCAAATGTGGTAACACAATATTCAACCATATTAGCCATTAAAGAAAAAATACCAACAACCGATTTATTAATTGGAGCAGTTTTATTACATGGAGCGAAAGCACCGCATTTAGTAAAGAAAGAAGATTTAAAATTAATGGAAGCAGGTTCAGTGATTGTTGACGTTGCTGTTGACCAAGGTGGTTGTATTGAAACATGTAAACCAACAACACACGAAAATCCTGTATTCACAATTGATAATATTACACATTATTGTGTTGCCAATATGCCAGGTGCTGTTCCGCAAACAAGTACACGTGCATTAACGCAAGCAACATTGCCTTATGCCATTGCCATTGCTAATAAAGGATGGGAAAAAGCAATCATGGAAAATGCTGCACTTGCAAAAGGATTAAATATTAGAGCAGGGAAAATTTTACATAAAGGTGTTTCTGACGCTTATACAGCAGCATAAGCATTCATATGGTTTTGAGTGGTGAAAGCCTGGTCGAAAGACTAGGCTTTTTTATGTCGACTATTTATTCAATGCCCAAAAAATATGATATTTGTAACAATGAAAAATATTTTAGTATTATGTACGGGCAATAGTTGCCGAAGTCAAATCGCGCATGGCTATTTGGCTGAAATGACTAAAGGCAATGCAAATGTATATTCTGCAGGCGTGGAGACACATGGTGTGAATCCAAAAGCAATTACTATCATGAAAGAAGATGGTATTGATATTTCAGGACATACTTCGAATAATATTACTGAGTATTTTGGAGTAGATTTTGATTTTGTAATTACCGTTTGCGATAATGCAAAGGAGCGATGCCCGTTCTTTCCAACAAAAGCACAGAAATTTCATTACAATTTTCCGGACCCTGCAAAAGCAAAAGGAACGGAAGAGGAAATAATGAATGCGTTTAGATCAGTTAGAGAATTGATTAAAGGCTACTGTGAAGAATTCGTACAGCATCAAAATATCAATGATTAATTTTTACCTATAAAGTAAAAGAATAAAAAATTTATAGCAATAACATTTTTCGTTATAAGCCTTCAAATGCATTGATCATAAATTGCGCAGTTTCACCAAATTCTTTCCCTTTATTCATTCTATCAATAGCGGCTCTTTCATAAGCAAGTTCTTCATTTTGAACGGTTAAAATGCCAAAAATGATTGGAGTCGTATGCAATGCTGAGAGTTGACTTATTCCATTGGTTACATACTGACATACATACTCGTAATGATCGGTGTCCCCTTTAATAATAGCGCCAATTACAATTATGGATTTGTATTTTCCTGTGCTAATTAATTTATTGGCATATACTACAGTTTCAACGGCACCTGGGCATTCAAAACAAGTATATGGTAATTTTTGTGCTGCTAAATAATCAGTGCACCCGGCTTCTAACAAATCGGTGATATGGCTATTAAATTGAGCTTTGATAACTGCTATCATTGAAAATGAATTTTAATTAAATTTAATGGTGTGTTTTCCTAATTCAATTTTATCGGACAAATATTGTTGATTATGGCTTGTTGGTGTTACCCCAACTTGCAAAATATTGAAGGTGAAGCCTGCATTTTGCAGTGCTCCTTTTTTATCTGGATTATTGCTCAATAAATAAAAATCATCAATGTGCATTGCCTTCAACATCCAAATAGCGTCAATATAATTTCTGCCATCTGCTGGAAGTCCTAACTTTTCATTGGCTTCATATGTATTTATACCTTGTTCCTGTAATGCATAGGCAGCAATTTTATTGCCTATACCAATTCCTCTTCCTTCCTGACCTTTTAAATAAACAATGTAGCCATGACCATTTTCTGCAATTAAAGACAATGCACTGTGTAATTGCTGTTGACAATCGCACCTTAAACTACCAAAAATATCCCCTGTCAAACATTCACTATGAATTCTTACAATGGGTTTATTTTGTGAATTTTTCATTGAAATTAAAACATGCTCTTCCTTCGTTAAAATATTTTCAAAAACCTCAATATCAAAATTTCCAAAATTTGTTGGCAGTTGTGATTTTGAAACAAAAAGCAAATGATTTTCATTTTGATTTCGGTAATCAATTATCTGCTGTATGGTAATGGTCTTGAGCTTTAGTTTTTTGGCAAATTCAAAAAGACCATCGCGGCGCATCATATTCCCTTGTTCATCCATCACTTCGCAAATAATTGCAGCAGGCTCATGTCCAGTTAATTTACATAAATCAACAGCCGCTTCCGTGTGACCTTGTCTAATTAATACTCCGTTTATTTTTGCAACAACAGGAAATAGATGGCCTGGTTTAATAAAATCAGATGGCTTGCTATTTGGATTAGCTATATGTAATGCTGTTATGGCTCTTTCTTTTGCTGAAATACCTGTCGTAATTCCAAATGCAGGACTCGCATCAATAGAATCATAAAAAGCAGTGTGAAAAGGATCTAAATGATTAGACGCTACAGGAGATAAATTTAATTTTTTTGCCACTTTAGGATCTATTGCAATACAAACCAAACCTCTAGCTTCCGAAGCACAAAGGTTTAACTTTTCTTGCGTTGCAGCATCTGCGGGAAAAACAATATCTCCCTCATTTTCTCTAGACTCATCGTCAACGACTAAAATGGGATCCCCATTTTTAAATGCCAATAACGCTTCTTCAATAGTATTAAACATCTTTTACCTCTCTTTTATTTAATAATTGTTCGGTGTACTTTGCCAAAATATCAAATTCAATATTAACTAAATCGTTTACTTTCAATAAGGACATATTTGTTTTTTCAATAGTAACCGGTATGATACACAATTCAATATTACTTTCTATTACTTTATTAATGGTTAAACTTATACCGTTAATGGCAACAGAGCCTTTATAAACAACATACTTTATAAAATCATTTGGAATCGCAATTGTAAAAAACCATGCTTTTTCACCAGGAATAACATTTACAATTTTTGCAGTTGTATCCACATGACCCAATACGTAATGACCTCCTAAATATCCATTAGGTTGCATAGGAAGTTCAATATTTACTTTTGCACCTTCTTTATAGAACTTGATAATTGTTTTATCAATACTTTCAGTAGAGACATAAAATGATAAATGATCCCCGTTTATTTTGATGACAGATAAACAAGCTCCATCGATAGCAACACTGTCTCCAATTTTCACAATATGCACAAATTTTGATGCAGCTAAAACAAGTTCCCACCCCTGCTCGTCAGGCAAAATAGATACAATTAATCCATCCGATACAATTCCTGTAAACATATGCTTATTTCTAGGTAATTTTGAGTTGCAAAGATAATCTAAATGACTAGCGCTGACTACTTACAAACCGCTTATTTATTAGCGAAAAAAGCAAATTATTTAAATATTAGACCCAACCCTTTTGTAGGGGCCATTGTGGTTGATAATAAAGGTCAAATTATCGGAGAAGGATACCATCAAAAGGCTGGAGAAGCCCATGCCGAGGTGAATGCCATAAATGATGCACTTTTACAAAGTAAGGATTTGTCAAACTGCACTTTATACGTTACACTGGAACCCTGTTCACATACGGGAAAAACGCCCCCCTGTACCAATTTGATCATTGAACATAAAATACAAAAAGTAGTCATTGGATCAATGGATCCGAACCCCCTTGTATCAGGTGCTAAAATTTTGACCGAGGCTGGGGTTAATGTTGAAATTTGTATACTACCTGAAATTGTAGAGCTAAATAGCACTTTTAATACTAATCAAATAAACAAAAGACCAAAATATATACTGAAGTCTGCATCTACCATCAATGGCAAAATTGCAGACAGATTAGGAAATAGCAAATGGATTTCCAATGAGCGTAGCAGAAATTATGTACATGAAGTATTAAGATCCAATGCCGATGCTATTTTAACCACTGCACATACGATTATTAAGGATAATGCTACTATGAATATCAGGTTAGCGGATACTGAACCAAAAGAATTAAACCTACTCGTTATTGATAAAGATTTGGCTATACTTAAAGAAGAAAATAAAGGTTTAAGCATTTTTTATGCTAGACAATTCACCAAAATTTATTTGTTGACCGACCTGGAATATGCAAACACTTTACCAGAACATGTTGAAATTATAAAAGCCAGTTTTTCAGTTGGTGCGATAAATTTGGGTGAACTAAACGAATTTTTTTTAAGTAAAAATATTTGTGAAATTTTGGTAGAAGCCGGAGGTAAGTTAAACGCCACTTTAATTAAGCAACAATTAATCGATGAGATAGTGCTGTTTTTATGTCCAAGTTTATTATTAGATAAAGAAGCCATCAATGTATTTAATGATTCAGCATTTCAAAGTATTGAAAATAAACATCAACTTAAATTAATCGAGACTAAGCAATTGGATAATGACCTTATGATTAAGTATAAAGTGTTATACTAAATCTATATTGTAGAATACGCCTTTATTCGAAGTTTGCGAAAGGGCATTTTTGATTAACAAAATAGCCGCTTCTAATAAGCAAGTATTTTCAAAATCAATTAGGTTAAAAACATTATTAAATTCTGAATTGTTTTTTATTTTATTTAATTGATTCAATGCATTCTCTAAACCATCATTTGATTTTACAATTCCAGCTTGTTTTTGCAACAAACTTTGAATGTGGCTTCTGTCCAAACTTTTGAATAAAGGGATTTCAACATTTGTTGCTTCAAAAATAAATGGATTTAATTGATCTATTAATTTAGGTATTGAAAATTTCGCAAAAGCAATGGCTTCCAAAAGTGAATTGGATGCGAGCCTGTTGGCGCCATGTAATCCGGTGGAAGCTATTTCACCAATAGCAAATAGGCCAGCAATAGTTGTTTCACCATATTCGTTCACTTTTACACCACCACATGAATAGTGTTGAACAGGCACTACAGGGATAAAATCTTTTCCAATATCAATACCCAAACGATCCTTGCACGCCATTTTTATAGAGGGAAAATGTGTGTCTAATATATGCGTTTCTATTTGTGTCGCATCCAAATAAACATATGGTTTGCTTTGTAATGCAATTTCAGAAACAATCGCCCTTGAAACAATGTCTCTTGGCGCTAATTCTTTTCTTTCATCATATTTAATCATGAAGGGTTCACCTTGTTCATTTCTCAAAACAGCGCCTGCACCTCTTAACGCCTCCGAAATTAAAAAGGAAGTTTGTCCTTTTTCATATAACCCTGTTGGATGAAATTGAATGAATGATAAATTTTCAATGTTGGCTCCCAACTGATTCGCTAAATAAATTCCATCGCCAGTAGCAATTTGCTGATTTGTAGTTTTGTCATAAATCATTCCAACACCGCCAGTTGCCAACACCAGCTTCTTGGAAATGATGTTTGAAAAAGTTTGTGTATTTTTCTCAAATACGTGTATTTCAAAAAAATGATTCGAAAGCTGGTTAATATTAATCACACAAGCCTGTTCCTGTATGTGTACATTCGGAAGTAAGAAAATATTTTGCAATAAAGCTTCTTGAATTTCTTTTCCGGTCTGATCTTCCTTATGCCAAATTCTTGCATCACTATGCCCACCCTCTTTGGCTAAATCATATTGCCCCTTATTATTTTTATCAAAATGGGCGCCCCATTGAATTAAATCATTCATTAACCCGGGGGCAGCTTTTACCACTTTCTCAACAATTGCATTTTTATTTATGTATGCCCCAGCGTTAAATGTGTCTTTAATATGTTTGTCGAAATTATCCCCTATTGCATTTACTGCAGCAATGCCTCCTTGAGCCCAATTGGTATTGGTTTCGTTTAATGACCCTTTTGCAATTAAACATACCGACAACTTACCTTGCTTAAATAAATCCGTTTCTGATAAATATAATAAAGTACTTAATCCAGCAATGCCTGATCCTACTATAACAATGTCAAATGATTTGCTCATACAATTATATTGCAAGCATATTATTTAAAGCCTTTAAAGCACCAACCTGTGTTTTTTCATTCACTGAAATTTCAGGTAATTCATAATATAAAGTATTGTAAAGCTTTTCCATTGTATTCATTTTCATATAAGGACACTCAGCGCAAGCGCAGGAATTAGATTCCAATGCAGGTGCAGGTATGATTATTTTATTTGGTACAGCTTGCTTCATTTTATACAAAATACCCGCTTCAGTTGCCACAATGAATTTATTAATTGGAGAAGATTGAACATACTCCAATAATGCTTTTGTTGAACCAATAAAACTTGCTTTTTCTAAAATTTCAGGTAGGCATTCTGGATGTGCAATAACTTGTGCATCAGCATGAGCACCCATTAATGCATTTAATTTATCCATTGAAATATTCACATGAACAATACATGCACCTTCCCATAATATCAATTCCCTTCCAGTCACTTTTTGAACATACATTCCTAAATTTTTATCAGGAGCAAAAATGATTCTTTTGTCTTTTGGGATTGAATTGACTACATCAACCGCATTTGAGGAAGTACATATATAATCACTTAATGCTTTAATTTCTGAACTACAATTGATATAACTAACAACTACCGCGTCAGGATATTGATTTTTGAAAGCTATAAATTCGGCTTCGGGAGCAGAGTCGGCCAATGAACAACCCGCATTTAAATCAGGAAGCAAAACTTTCGCATTAGGATTTAAAATTTTAGCTGTTTCGGCCATGAAATGAACGCCACAAAACACAATAATATCTGAAGCATTCTTTTTCGACGCTTGCGCCAATGCTAAACTATCCCCTACAAAATCAGCAATAGATTGAATATCCTCACTCACATAATAATGTGCAAGTATCACAGCATTTTTTTCTTTCTTCATTTTCAAAA
>Ga0114975_10003281_pt1 | contig 10808 bp, 9 predicted proteins | sample S_130626_EF_Meta_FD_87031 | JGI IMG/M metagenome (GOLD analysis project Ga0114975, IMG submission 87031) | Freshwater microbial communities from Lake Simoncouche, Canada to study carbon cycling - S_130626_EF_MetaG | ecosystem: Environmental > Aquatic > Freshwater > Lake | place: Lake...
AGCATCGTGGAAGCCATGCGCGCTGTTGACACCACCGGTGTTCAGCCTTTGCCACACCCCATTGCCACCATCCAAGAAGTGGCCTTGCGCCTGCGCGACGACGTGGCCAGTGAGCCCAACCAGCGTGAAGCCAACCAACAAAGCGCCCCCGCGGTCGAACGCGGTCTGTTTTTGGTTCCCAAAGTGATTGAATAAGGGGCCCACATGACTGCACTTCACGACATGACCGTGGCCGCCTTGGCGGTCGATCTTCAAGCCAAAAAAGTCAGTGCTACCGAGGTGGCGCAGCACTTTTTGGCCCGCAGCCAGGCCGATGCCTCTGGCGCTTTTCTCAGCTTCAATCCAGAAGCTACGCTGGCGCAAGCCAAACGGGCCGACGCGCAATTGGCTGCTGGCACGGCCGGGCCTTTGGCTGGCGTGCCCATGGCCCACAAAGATATTTTTGTCACCACCGACTTCCCCACCACAGCGGGCTCCAAGATGTTGGAGGGCTACCGTTCACCCTTTGATGCCACGGTGGTGCGCAAGCTGGGTGTGCAAGCTGGCGGCGCCGGCATGGTCAACGTGGGCAAGCTCAATTGCGATGAATTTGCCATGGGCTCTTCCAACGAAAACTCGGCTTACAAGTCTGTGACCAATCCTTGGGACACTTCCCGAGTGCCGGGCGGCTCTTCGGGTGGAAGTTCTGCTGCGGTGGCGGCACGCTTGGTCCCTGCTGCAACCGGCACCGATACGGGCGGCTCGATTCGCCAGCCAGCCAGTTTTTGTGGCATCACGGGCATCAAGCCCACTTACGGACGTGCCTCACGCTACGGCATGATTGCCTATGCGTCCAGCTTGGACCAAGCCGGCCCGATGGCGCGCACCGCTGAAGACTGCGCACTCATGTTGTCGGCCATGTGTGGCCCCGATTTGGATCGCGACGCCACCTCGCTCGATGTGCCTGCAGAAAATTTTGCACGCGACTTGAATGCCTCACTGGACGGTTTGCGCATTGGCATTCCCAAAGAGTTCTTTGGCGAAGGTTTGGCGCCGGGTGTCCGCACAGCCGTTGATGCGGCTTTGAAAGAATACGAAAAACTGGGCGCCAAGTTGGTGCCTATCAGCTTGCCTCGCACAGAGCTTTCAATTCCTGTGTACTACATCATTGCCCCCGCCGAAGCGTCCAGCAATTTGAGCCGCTTTGACGGCGTGAAGTTTGGCCATCGCACCAAGGATTACACCGATTTGGTGTCGATGTACAAACGTTCACGCGCTGAAGGTTTTGGCGAAGAAGTGAAGCGCCGCATCATGACGGGCGCCTATGTGTTGTCGCACGGTTATTACGATGCGTACTACCTGCAAGCGCAAAAAATTAGGCGCATGATTTCCGATGACTTCCAGCAAGCCTTCAAAGAGTGCGATGTCATTGCAGGTCCTGTGGCGCCAACGGTGGCATGGAAGTTGGGCGAGAAAGCCGACGATCCTGTGGCCAATTATTTGGCCGACATCTTTACCTTGCCTGCGTCACTCGCTGGCTTGCCAGGCATGAGTGTGCCTGCAGGCTTTGGTGAAGAGGGCATGCCTGTTGGCTTGCAGCTCATTGGCGATTATTTCAAAGAAGCACAGTTGCTCAATGCGGCACACCGTTTGCAACAAGCCACCGACTTCCACCTCCGCCAACCAGGAGGCGCACAATGAGCACGACACAAAAATCACTCTTGGTTCAAGGCTATGAAGTGGTCATTGGCTTTGAAACGCACGCACAGCTTTCAACCCAAAGCAAAATTTTCAGCCGCGCGCCCACAGCCTTTGGTGCCGAGCCCAACACGCAAGCTTGCGCGGTGGACTTGGCTTTGCCAGGCACACTGCCTGTGATGAACAAAGGTGCGGTAGAGCGTGCCATCGAGTTGGGCTTGGCGGTAGGCGCTCACATTGCCGAGCAAAGTATTTTTGCGCGCAAGAATTACTTCTACCCCGATCTGCCCAAGGGCTATCAAATTAGCCAGTTTGAAATTCCCGTGGTGCAAGGCGGCGAGGTGTCGTTCTTTGTGGGCGACGAGAAAAAAACCGTTCGCTTGGTGCGCGCGCACTTGGAAGAAGACGCGGGCAAATCCTTGCACGAAGACTTCATTGGCCAAAGCGGCATTGACCTCAACCGTGCGGGCACACCGCTGTTGGAAATTGTGACCGAGCCCGACATTCGCTCCAGCGAAGAGGCTGTGGCCTATGCCAAAGAGTTGCACAAAATTGTGACCTGGATTGGCATTTGCGATGGCAACATGCAAGAGGGCAGTTTCAGGTGCGATGCCAACGTGTCGGTGCGCAAGCCCGGTGCAGCGTTGGGCACACGCCGCGAAATTAAAAACTTGAACAGTTTCAAGTTCATGCAGCAAGCCATCGACTTTGAAGTGCGCTGGCAAATTGAACAAATTGAAGACGGCTTTGAAATTCAACAAGCCACGGTGTTGTTCGATCCCGACACTGGAGAAACACGCGCCATGCGCACCAAGGAGGATGCGGCCGATTACCGCTACTTCCCCGACCCCGATCTGCCGCCCTTGGTGATTGGTCGCGATTGGGTGGCGCGTGTGCAATCAGAAATGACGGAGTTGCCGCGCGTGATGGCGGCACGTTTTGTGGCCGACTACGGTTTGCCCGAATACGATGCCACCACGCTCACTCAAAGCAAAGCCATGGCTGCTTACTTTGAAGCGGCTGCCAAGGCCTGTGGTCAAGCGAAGTGGGTCAGCAACTGGGTCATGGGTGAGGTGTCACGTCGCTTGAACGCCAGCGAAGTGGGCATTGAGAACGCACCAGTGAGTGCTGCGCAATTGGCCGCCATGATTGCGCGCATTGCCGACAGCACCATCAGCAACAGTGCCGCCAAACAAGTGTTTGATGCGCTGTGGACTGAAGGCGGTGACGTCGACGCCATCATTGAAGCCAAAGGCTTGAAGCAGATGAACGACACGGGTGCCTTGGAAGCCATCATTGACGAGGTGTTGGCGGCCAATCCGAAGAACGTGGAAGAGTTCAGAGCGGGCAATGCCAAAGCCTTGAATGGCTTGGTGGGCCCCATCATGAAGGCCAGCAAAGGCAAGGCCAATCCGGCGCAGGTGAATGAACTGTTGTTGAAGAAGCTGCAGGGCTAATTCAACTTTTTCAGTCAAACACCGTAACGGTCTCGATAGGCCTGCACCTTGGGCAGGTGCTGGCCCATCTCATTGCCACTTTGCGTGGACAGGTAAGCCAGCAAGTCAGACAGCTGCGCAATACAGCAAACGCTCATGCCCAAAGTGTTGCGCACATATTGCACCGCGCTGTGCGGCACATCTTTGACCGAGCCATCGACTTGAACTTCGGTGGCCATTTCTTGACGGTCCAAGGCAATGGCAATGGCGTGCGCAGTGGCCCCAGCCTTTTGAATGAGTTCGATAGATTCTCGCGCAGCGGTGCCTGCGCTCATCACGTCGTCCACGATCAAGACACGGCCTTGAAGGGGTGCGCCTACCAAACTGCCCCCCTCGCCGTGGTCTTTGGCTTCTTTGCGGTTGTAGGCAAAGGGCACGGTTTTGCCCAAACGTGCCAACTCAATGGACACAGCGGCGCCCAAAGGAATGCCTTTGTAGGCGGGCCCAAAAAGCATGTCAAATTCGATCCCGCTGTTGAGCAATGCTTTTGCATAGAATTGAGCCAGTTTTCCGAGTTTGGCGCCATCGTCAAACAAGCCTGCGTTGAAGAAATAAGGGCTCATGCGACCCGCTTTGGTTTTGAACTCTCCAAACTTGAGCACGCCAGCATCGACGGAAAATTGAACAAACGCTTGCGCCAATGCCGCTGTGTCGGTTTGCGGTGTGAGTCCAGTCACCATGGGGAATTCCTTGTTTAAATTAAGCAGCTTGAACTTGAACGGCATTCGTTCAGCGGCCACCAAAGGGGTGGAAGCCTGGATTGCTCAAACCAATCCTGATTGTATTTGTGTGCAAGAGGTTAAAGCACAAGCACCTGATGTGGCGGGAAAATTTGAGTCCTTGGCGGGGCTCAAGGGGCATTTCCACTTTGCAGAGAAAAAAGGCTACGCCGGTGTGGCGGTTTACAGCAAGCATGAACCCTCTGACGTCGTGGTGGGCATGGGTTCAGAAGAGTTCGATGCCGAGGGCCGTTTTGTGGAGCTTCGCTTTGACACCCCCAAACGCAAACTGTCGGTGATCAGTACCTACTTTCCAAGCGGCTCATCTGGCCCTGAAAGGCAAGAGGCCAAGTTTCGGTTCTTGGACCACATGGGACCGCATTTAAAGTCCTTGGGGGCAGAGCGCGAATTCATTGTATGCAGCGATGTCAACATTGCGCACCAACAAGCAGATTTGAAAAACTGGAAAAGCAATCAAAAGAACAGCGGCTTTTTGCCAGAAGAGCGAGCTTGGATGACGCACATGACCACCGAAGGCCCGTTGGTGGATGTTTACCGTCACCTGCATCCTGACACCACCGACGCGTGCTACACCTGGTGGAGCAATCGAGGGCAAGCCTATGCCAAAAATGTAGGCTGGCGCTTGGATTACCAATTGGCCACAGCAGCGTTGGCCAAAAGTGCTCAAAAGGCTGAAGTTTTCAAAGAAACTCGGTTCAGTGACCACGCGCCTTTGACCATTGACTACGCCTGCACACTCTGAAGACATGAATCCTGGGCCATCTGTGAAAGGCTGGCGCTTTGGCCAATTCAGTCGCGTGAGTAGGTGAGCATTCTGCCTTTGTAGGCCACTTGGTGCTCCTGAGCTTCCATCCACAAGCTCTCTTCATGGACCGTGAAGCCTTGCTGCGTCATGTTGCGGTGAAAGTGCGCTCGATTACCCCGGTTGGGATCCACCACCCACACCTCTGCGTGGTCTTCCAGGTGATCGTTGATGTAATGCGCCAGGTCGCCACGTTCATCGCGTTCGTACAAAATATCGGAGCCAATGATGAGGTCAAATTTTCCATCAACTTCCGTGTCTTGCGTTTGCGCCTGATGATGTCCCCAGTGACCATGCCGATAGTTCATCGGCCCGAGCTTGTTCAAGCGCAAGTTTGCTTTTAAAAACTCGCCTGCCAAGGGGTGACAGTCAGACGCTGTGATGTTGGCGCCGCGTCGATGGCCCACCAAACTGGCCAGCCCCAAACCACAACCAATTTCTAAAATGCGTTCGTTGGCCACGGGTCTCAGGGCCATGCGTTCTGCCAAGCGAGAGCCTGAAGGCCAAAGCAAGCCAAACAAGGACCAAAATGCAGAAGAAATCCCTAAATCATGAGCGGCATTGAGGGGGTCGTGAAATTGCTGCTTGTTAAGCAAAGATCGAATGAGCAAATTGGACACGCCCAAAATGGGAATGGACTCTTGCTTGGTTTCGTAGCCTGGTGCTTGAAGAGAGCTTGTCTCAGGTGTGAGGGGTTGTGGCACATGGGCATTCAGACAGTTGCGAATTGCACCTGATGCATGGCATGTTACTCGGTTAAGGCTAAGGCTAAGTGTTTAGGGCTCAGGGCTGAAGGCTTGGTGCAATGGCTGTGAGCGCTGAAGTGGTCATCCCATTGGCACTTAAATGAATGCGCCTTTGCGCACCCGCAATGGTTTCTGGACGATGTGCAATCACGATGCGCGTGACGTTCAAAGACTTCAAAGTGAGAGACACCGCTTTTTCATTGTCCAAGTCGAGGTGACTGGTGGCCTCGTCTAGCGCCAGCACGCTAGGTTCAATGTAGAGGGCCCGCGCCAATAACAACCTTTGCTTTTGGCCGCCACTCAGACCTGCGCCCAGCTCGCCAATCAGGGTGTGGTACCCCATGGCCATGCGAGTGATGTCGGTGTGAATTTCGGCCAGCTTGGCGCACATTTCCACGCGATCTTGCTGAGCATGCATGTCAAAGAAGGCGATGTTGTCTGCAATGCTGCCCGTGAGCAACACATCGTCTTGCATGACGGTGCCAATTTTTTTGCGCACATTGGAAAGTCCCAGTTGGTGCACAGGTACGCCGCCATACAACACCTTGCCTGAGCTGGGCGAGAGCAAACCCAGCATGATTTTAAGCAGCGTGGTTTTGCCGCTGCCGCTGGCACCCGTGATGGCAACATGCTCGCCGGCCGCGACCAACAGTTGAATGTTTTGCAAAATCCAAGGCTCGCCATCGCCATAGCGAAATGAAACATTGCGCAGCTCGATGCTGGCAGGAAGGTGTGCCAAATCATGAGCCGGCAGCTTACCTTGCGGCGTGTCTTGTTCGGGTGGGGTTAGCACAATGTCAGCCAAACGGTCTTGATGAAGGCTGAGCATTTTGAACTCAATGCCTTGATTGATGAGGGCACTGACCCGACCGGTAAACTGCATTTTGTAGCTGACGAACGCCATGAGCATGCCCACTGTCATGGCCGCAGATGTGTGCTCCTGCGTGCTGGTGAGCAAAATAAACTTGGCACCGAGCCAAAAGACCATCATGTTTTCAAAACCAAAAATCAAAGTGCGAAGCACATTGAACCCGAGGTTCATTTGGGCGGTTTGAAAATCGCGGTTCATCACTTCAATCATGAGACTTTGCCAGCGCGCACCGCGCTCGGCTTCGCGGCCAAAAAGTTTGAGGGGCGTCATGGCCCGAATGGTTTCAATGAAGTGGCTGTGCTCCTGACCGGCCAACACGAGTCGGTCTGAAGCCGCATGTCGAAAGCTTGAATAACTGAGCCACCGAACCAAGCCGTAAAGCAAAGCCGCAATGAGGACCACCGCCGAAAGCTGTGCAGAGTAAACGAACATCATGACCAAGGCTGCAACGGCCATCATGCCGTCTAACAAAGACTCGATCATGGTTTGCGTGAGGGTTTTTTGGATGTCGTGAACGGCGCCAAAGCGCGAGGAAATATCGCCCAGGTGACGTTGTTCAAACCAAACTGAAGGCAACTTGAGCAAGTGAGAAAAGACATTGCCCAGCCATTGAACAGAAACTTTTTGTCCCAGCACCATGACGCACCAGCTTCTTGCATAGGAAAGCGCCGCCTGTATCAAAAGAACGAGTGCAAAACCCCAGACCATCACGGACAGCAAATCTTGGTCGCCCGAAGTGAGGACATCGTCGACCACCGTTTGATTAAACAGAGGCATCAAGATGGCAAAAAATTCGAGCACCAAAGCCAATGTCAAAATTTGCAAGGCTGACTTCCCCAGCCCTTGAATGTTGCCCGTGAGTTGCGAAAGCTTGAAGCCAGGCCGCTTCACTTGTTGTTTGAAATGGGCTTGAGGAGAGAGCTCGAGCGCGATGCCCGTGAAGTGCTTTGAAGCCTCCTTGTGAGACAGAACCCTTTCGCCTAAGGCGGGGTCTAAGAGCGTGATCTTGGTGGCTGTGACCCTTTTTAAAACCACAAAATGGTTTAAGTCCCAGTGCAAGATGCACGGTGTTTGAAGCTGTTGCAGTTCATGCAGCTCTAATCTCAATGGCCTGGCATTGAAACCCAAGACCATGCTTTGATCGATGAGCTGTTGAAGATTGGCGCCTTTGGTGGACTGCGGAAATTTTTGTCGCAAAGCCATCAAGTCCCAATGCTGGCCATGCGCGGAAGCCATCATGCACAAGCAAGCCAGGCTGCATTCAGCGGTTTGAAGTTGGAGGACAGCTTGCACAGTTGGACAGGGCGGTAGGTCTTGTTTAAATAGCCTGCACAGGTGAGTGCGCAGGCTAAGAGTGGTGTGGGTGTGGCCTAGTTCTTATTCAATTCGCCAACGTAATTGCCTAACTGGTTGAAGTTGTCATAGTTAGGCGAACCTTCTTTTTGAACAAGAAAGAGATAGGCTTCAAATGCGCCAGCCATGGTGGTGATGACGTTGCTAGCGTTGTTGAGTATTCTTGAAGCCAAATTGCCACCTTGGACTTCTACAAATTCGTGAATGGTTAAATTTCTCATTTTTTTCTCCTGGTTGTGCTGAATAAATCGATTCAGCTTCGATACAAAAGTGCGAGTGCCACTTAGACACCCACTTTGCTTTTGACTTGGATGGCCAAGAGGGGCTCAAACACCCACTCCCAGATGCCGCGCATGTCTTGCACCACATCGGCTTCAAGCGACATGCCTGGCCGCAAGCTGTGGGGCTCGCCGTAGGCATATACTTGTTGTGATGCAAGTTGCACTTGAATTCGATAAAGTGGCTCATTGCTTTGAGCGCTGGCCAGCAACGCAGTGCCCTGACCGTGTGGCAAATCTTGAGGGGCAATGGGTGTGCCGCTGACCTCCATGACAGTGCCTTTGGCAAGGCCAAATTTTTGATAAGGGTAGGCGGCCAAGCGCATCCAAACTTCTTGGCCTGGCTTGATGAAGCCTGCAGTGCGCGTGGGTGCATAAAGATGCGCAAGCAAGCTGTGCGAATGTGGCAACAAGCTTGCGATGGTTTGGCCTGCTTGTACGGTGGCGCCCTGTAAGACATGCAAGGTGCTTAACACGCCCTCGTGGGGGGCCAAGATGCGACTGCTTTTGCGCGATTCATTTTCGACGGATTCTTGTTGAAGGCTGGCGCTGGCGCGATCGATTTGGCCAAGGTCGATGCGCAGCTGAGGTACTAAATTGAGCCTCTCGGCTTGGGTATTTTTGAGTTCGCGTTGCAGCGCAGAGGTGTTGCGAACGAGGTTTTCTAAACGGGCTTGCAGGTCGATAAGTTCTTCGTGTTTGTTTTGGGCTTGCACATCGGACACAAAACCTTCTGCCGCCATTTGTTGATAGCGCAATAGCGTTTTTTGCGCCAACGCTGTTCGGTGCAAGGTGAGTGAATGTTCTTGTACGCTGTGATTGACCTCTAAAGCAAGTGCACGAATGCGTTCGTCCAGGTTGTTTTGGCGTTGCACATATTGCGACTCTCGCCCAAGCCGCTCTGCAGCCAAAGTGCTTTGCCGCTGTGCGATGTGAGAGGCCAACAGAACAGCTGTGCTGCCCAGCGTGCTGATTTTGTCGGTGTTGAGTTCAAACAAAGCTTGGCCCGCCTGCACCCACTGACCTTGGGCAACATGCACGAGTGTGAGCACGCCAGCCGAAGAGGCGCTAAGCTCAACCGTGCCTTGCTGCGGCATGAGGACACCGGAAATTCGGACCTTTCGAGCCACTTTGCCCCAAGCACCGAAAGCCACCATGCAAGCCGCCAAGGCCAATGCCACCAAAGCCACCATGGTGAAGCGGGGGTTGTGCGCCAGATGAATGCCACCCAACCAAGAGGCTTGCCTGGCTTGTAACACTTCGGGACGAAAAAGAGAGCTGCTCATATTGACTTGAAGTAAAGAGCCCTCAGAATATGCTTTGTGCGTGCAAACATTGATACATTGAGTTGCAGCCGAAACCGAATGAAATTTCTCAAATGCTTCAGTACCAAACCATCCCCGTCACACCTTTCCAACAAAACTGTTCATTGATTTGGGACGATGTCAGCCTGCAGGCTGCTGTTGTTGATCCAGGCGGTGATTTGCCTGTGATCCTTCAGGAAGTGGCTCGGCGACATTTGAAGCTCGAACAAATTTGGCTCACACACGCTCATATTGATCACGCGGGCGGCACGGCCGTTTTGGCGCGCGAACTGAGCTTGCCCATCATTGGCCCTCACCCAGGCGATCAGTTCTGGATCGACCGTTTGTCAGACCAAGGCCGCATGTTTCAGTTTCCTGAAGCCGAAGTCTTTACGCCCACGCGTTGGTTGCAAGATGGCGACACCGTTCAACTAGGCTCCCACACTTTGAATGTGCGCCATTGCCCCGGCCACACGCCAGGTCATGTGGTGTTTTATTCACCCGAAATCAAACGCGCATTTGTGGGCGATGTTTTGTTCGCAGGCAGCATTGGCCGCACAGATTTTCCGCAGGGCGATCACGCCACCTTGATTTCAAGCATAACCGAGCGCTTGTGGCCCATGGGCGATGACACTGTTTTCATTCCTGGCCATGGCCCAGAAAGCAGCTTTGGCCGCGAGCGCCAAAGCAATCCGTATGTGGGTGGAACCTGAGGCCTTAGTTGGGCGATGCGTAAGCGCCTGATGGCAGCGCTTGCTCATAGAGGTGTGCCACTTTGGGCAAATTTGCTTCCAGCTCTTGAATGCGGTTGTTGCCGCTGGGATGAGTGGACAGAAAACTCGGCTGCCCCTTTCCGCTGGTGGCGCTCAACATTTTTTTCCAAAGTTGCACGCTGGCTTCTGGCTTGTAGCCAGCGCGCGCCGCAATTTCCAAACCCACCAAATCGGCTTCCGTTTCATCGTCTCGGCTGAACTTCAGGGTGAGCAGTTGGGTGCCCATGTTGGCAGCCACATCGCCGAGTTGACCCAAACCGAGGAGTTGAGAGGCCACCGACAATCCCAAACCCGTGGCCTTGGACTTGGCCATTTTTTCACGCGCATGTTCGCGAAGGGCATGCGCCATTTCATGGCCCATGATCATGGCCACTTCGTCATCGGTCAACTTAAGTTGGTCCAAGATGCCGGTATAAAAAGCAATCTTGCCGCCGGGCATGCACCATGCGTTGAGCTGATGGCTTCCAATCAAATTAACTTCCCATTTCCATTTGCGCGCGTCGGGGTTCCATTGTGCGGTGTAGGGAATCAGTCTGGCGGCAATGGCGCGCAAACGTTGTAATGGGGGATAGTCATCAGGCGCCAGTGCGCCTTTGCTACTGGCCTCCCCCAAAGTTTGGCGATAACTTTGTCGGGCTGAATTTTCCAAAGCCTCTGCCGGAATCAGCTTGCGCATGCTGGAAGCTTGCCCGACATCGACCTGCGCCAAGGCAGGCAAGCCCAGCAAAGCAGCAAATCCAAAACCGGCACCCTTGCACGATTGATTTA